>Ga0154495_1056_pt10 | contig 8077 bp, 3 predicted proteins | sample RifGroD2_FD_115974 | JGI IMG/M metagenome (GOLD analysis project Ga0154495, IMG submission 115974) | Desulfuromonadales bacterium GWD2_54_10 | reverse complement strand
CGTGTAGGTTGTGGGGGTCGCCTTGCCGTCACTGTGGCAGTAAGTATTGGCGCAGTTGCCATAGCCATCGCCCGGCTTGGTTGTGCCGTTGTAAGCGGCTGTAGCACCGAAATAGTTGTGAATACCAACATTTACTTCATAATTGGGATGTTTTTGCTGCACAAGGCTTGAAGTATGACAGACACCGGAGAAGGAACATGATGTTGGCGAAAATGCTCCGTCTATCTTATATGAATGACAGGCAGCGCACTTTATGCCTGAAGCATTAAATCCCATTCCGAACGTAAGATGTTTTGCGTGACTTCCGGTTGCAAGGGTGGTTGAGGAGCCGATACTGAAAGATGTGCCACCGTGTCTTACATTAATACCATGGCAGGTTCCGCAGTTCCCGGTTGTCGCACTGCCCCATGTGGGGGTCTTATAGGTTGGGGGCCAGGAACCGTTGTTTCCTTGTCCGGTTGAGTGGCAGTAAACATTGGTGCAGGTATTGTAAGCAGAGCCTGGACTCTTGCCGTATGGTGTGGCGGGTTTGGCGGAGGAGGTGTTGTAGAAGCCATTGGCGGCACTGGATGTATTATTGAATGCAATGTCAACTCGGGAATTAGCATGCCTGGATGCATCAGTGATTGTCATGCTTGCTGTCGTCGTTGCCGCATGACATTTTACGCAATTCAACGTCGCGCCCATTCCACCCCATGTGAAAATATGTGCGGAATGACTGCCGCTGGATATATTGCTGGTGCCGTCAAAGCTTGACTTATGGCACCCTTTGCAGTCCAGAGTCCCGCCCCAGGCCGTCGACGAGTATGGTACGAAGGGGCCGCTGGCCTTGCTGCCGTTGCTATGGCAGTAGGTGTTATAACATCTTTGCCTGGTGCTGTTGTAGGTACCGCCGATGTTATAGCTGCTCAGGTTGAAGAACACGTCATGTGTTGTTGCGTCAACGTGCTTGCTAGGAATAGTGTTTCTGATGGTTGTACCGGTCTTGGTAGTCTTTTCATGGCACTGAACGCAGGCGATAGAGCTGCTGGTCACATGTTTGGCATGGCTGTTGGCGGTGGTTGTCGCCACTCCGCCGTTGGTGTAGTCAGGCATGCCGTTGCTTGAGGAGCGGCCATGGCAGCCGTTGCAGGCAAGAGAACCGGACCAGGTCTGGCGAGTATACAACTTGCCGTTATAGGCAGCAGGCAGCGCCCCTGCGGTCACATTCAGATTTCCTGTGCTGTGACAGTACAGGTTGCGACAACTCTGGGTAACTGAAGAATAGGTGCCAAAGGGGCTGCCGGAATTAAACTTCACTTCACGCACCTTGTTAACGTGGCTTGTAAGGTTAGCGTAGGCAGGCTGTACGGTGGAGTTGGCGGTGACCTGAACCTTGCCGTTATGGCAGACATCGCAGGCAAAAAGGTAGGGTTTCGCGTTGCCCACATGGTCGATGTGAGGGGTCGAAGCAGGCGGTGCGGCTGCTGTAACACCATGACAGGTACCGCAGGCTCCGGAGGCGACATTGCCCCAGGTCGGTGTATAATAGGACGGAGAACTTGCAAGGCCATTGCCATGGCAGGATACATTCGAACAGCCACCAAATCCGTCTCCTGGGGCCGGGGTGCCGGTATAAGCGGCTGTTGCACCGTATAATGTCGCCGGAAATTTGACATCAACCCTGTTGTCTACATGGGCGGATGGCTGCACGCTGTGGCACGGTGTTGTACCACAACCCGTAAGAGCATCATCTGTCCCTGCGTAGTTATGACATACGGCACACCTGGCTGGTCCTGTACCGCCTATAATATTGCTTAAGTATTTGAGATGTTTCGTATGGCTACCTGAAGCCATTTCAGGTTTTCCTGTTTCACCGGCATTAAAGTTATGGGCGGCATCCACAAAATGACAGGTACCACATTTTCCTTCATTTACATTACCCCAGGTCGGTGTCTTGAATTCACCGGCCAACCCGGTCAACGCGTTGCCGGTAGATGTCTGAACAATGCTATGACAATACAGATTGGTGCATGTGCCGTAGGCGCTTGGCACTGGTGTCGCAGAGCCGCTTGAAATCCCTTTATATAGTGCCCCGGATAGCCATGGCTTACTCGTGGAGTCAAACGACCAGTCGGCATTGCCGTCAACGTGCTTGGGAGAGTAGTTTTTGTGGCAAACCGTGCATGCCATGCTTCTCGAATTGATGTAATTAGGGAAGGGTCCAAAATACCATTGCGCATTCCCGGTGTGTGATTGGTGACTCCCTCGATGAGGAGGGTTTGTTACGTCTGCACCGTGACAGGTGCCACATTGCCCAGTCGATGCTGTGCCCCAGGTGGGAGTGATGTTAGTTCCTCCGTTCCTGTCGCCGGCCACGCTCATGGTCGTGCCATGGCAATAGGTTGCGTTACAGACACCGAAGACATTGTTCTGGCTGGGGAGATAATCGTTGAGTGGCCCTGTATAGGAGCCGCTGCCGTTATTGGGAGCGGCGGCAAAATTCACGTTCAGAGGGCGGTTGCCGGCGCTGGTGGCATGCTGGAAGGTTGTGTTGTTGGGGTGGCATTTCCGGCAGTTAGTTACGCCGGGATAACTGGCGGCGTGTTTAGCGTGGCTGCCTGGATCTATGGCTGAAGGTGGCGCGCCATGGCATTTGTCGCAGTCATTGGGAGACGTAAAGTTGGCCGTCCCCCAGGCCGGTGTTGTAGATTCAAAGTGACAGTTTACGTTGGAACATGTCCCCAGTGGACTGGGAGGAACTGAAGTCTGGTTGAAAAAGGTCCCCCGGCTGTAGGTTGCCAGCGCATGGCTGATTGAATAGTTGTTGAGTGCCGGGGTCAACCTGATGACCGGCTTGCTGCCGGACCCTGGAGGGGGGGCACTGTGATCGGCGCTGTAGGAGCTGACAGCCGCACCGTGACAGGGCACGCATGAGGCAACGGAATTGCTGGAATGACCCTGGTGATTTCCCTTGAAGGCACCGCTTGCAGGCAGGCGATCTCCGGCTGCGGAATCCTGCGGCGGCATGGTGTGGCAGGCACTACAGCCCAAGGCCGCATGAGCAGGACCGGCAATTATTGTGCTTATTGCCAGAAATACCAGCAGAATCCATGTCCGGCGGGAAACCTTTATCATATTTATATTCCCGATCATTACCGACTCCTTAAAACTCATACAATCTAGTTGAAGTAATAACTTCTCCATGTATTGATCTAAGCCGTCAGCGCACACAGCAAAAAACGTCATATCGCGTACGCTACACATATAATATATATTACAGACTAACCCACTACAGATTGTCCTGCACTGCTTTCATGCGGCAACTAGCTGAAACCAGAAGGTAATCAGGCTTCAAAATCCGTATCGCCAATCTGGTACAGCAATGTCCTGTTTTATTATCAAGCACTTTCAATGCCTTTTTACACGTCATAACTTCTCATTATTCAATTATAATTTATATCCTGATAATACTTTCAAATTTAAGGCATTGCAGGTATTTGATCACCAATAAACCATCACAGAATACCCGACCGGTACTGCACCAACCTTCTGTCGTGCCTAAGCGACCAAACCAGTTCTGACCTGAATTGAAGCTAAAACCTCAACTTCTATTTCCCGCAATTTCCACGCAGGCACAACAGTCACCTCAACCTGAACATTCAACGACTTTCGAATCACTGCCAAAATAGCCATCAGGTTATGAAAGGTCGGGTTGCCTTTATCCGATACCATACGCTGAATACTTTGAGCCGGTTTATGCATTTTCACCGAAATTCTTTCAAAACCGATTGTGGCATTTATGAGTTCTCGCAGTACGCGTAACGCAGCCTTTTCATCATTAAGGATGAGGATCAAAGCTTCCTGAAACAATGCTTGAGCCGCTTCCAGATCAATGCCTTCACTCTTAACAGGACTGAATTTATTTGAGTTGGATTGCGCTCGATTAGTGCTAATCACACACCCCCTTATACAGTATTCAGATTGTACAAATCACCTCAACGCTGAATCCGTAAAGATGCTACACGAGACCCAAACCGGCAAATGCCTAATGAAAATAAGCAGGCTGCACACCAGAATTTGTCACTGCAATAAATTTTAAGCAAGATGAACTGAAAAGAATGGGATCTATTGACTTCACAGGAGAGGAGGGTCGCTTGCAATAGAAATGTGCAAGCCTTTTAACTTATTTCTCATTTGCATGTACAGTTATAATATTTTAATTATCCTGCATAAGTGAAGCACCAGACTCACTAAGCGGCTATCCATATTCAAAACAAGCCACAAAATCAAGTAATTGACAAACAGCCTCCATGGCAAAAAAGTTCATTATCCTCGGCTGCCTATTCTAGCATATTAGTGCCTACGGGATCGGTGCCAGCGACGGATGGTGGTCAACCTGGTCATGCGCCCCACCCTTGACTGCCTTGAGCAGCGTCCTGACCTCCGGCGGCATCTGCCGGCCTTCTTTCATGGCGGCCTTCATCTGACCAGCCAGATACGAGTGGTTGATGAGAATATCCAGCACCGAAATCATGAATTGCTGCTTCCAGGGGGGGAGCTTATCCAAATTCTGGAATTTGTGCATGTAGAACTTCTGCGCGGCCTTGCCCAATTCCCGTTCAAGTTCCTCCATGGTCATCTGTTTCGGTTTGATGACCGGCTCCACCAGGTTGTACTTGCGGTAGTCTTTGGTGGCCACGTACTGTTCCAGTTCCGGGTACAGTTCGGCATAGGGCCAGGGGGCGATGGCCAGGAAAAAGGCCATGTCGGGGTTGTAGTGTTTGGCAAGCTCGATGGTGCGGGCAATGGATTCGGGGGTGTCATCGGGCATGCCCAGTACAAAGGAGGTCTCGGAGACGATGTCGGCCTGGTTGATCAGGTCAATGGCCTGTTTGGACTGCTCAACCTGGGTGTCTTTCTTGAACAGGTCCAGGGTGGCCTGGCTGCCGGCCTCTACGCCGACGTAGATGTGCTCGACTCCGGCCCGGCGATATTTCCACATGATGTCGGCATCGCGGATGATGTCATCCACACGGGTTTCCATGAGGAGTTTAACCGGTACCTTCCGTTCAATCATCAGGTCGAGTATCCGCTCCCAGCGCTGACGGTCGCAGGTGGGGAGTTCGTCGGAGAGCATGGCTACCTCGACCCCGTATTTTTCGCTGAGCAGTTCCAGCTCGGCTACGAAGTTCTCGGCCGAGCGAGCCCGCCAGGATTGGGACCAGAACAGTTGTTGCGAGCAGAAGGAGCACTTGCTGAGACAGCCGCGAGAAGAGGATACGATGGCCAGCCGGGCATTGTTCTTGGCGCGGTAAGTGTAGATCGGCCACTCCACCAGATCCCAGGCAGTGGGCAGAGCGTCCAGGTCATGGATGTAGGGGGCCTTGGGGGTTACCAGCACTTGGCCTTCCCGCCAGAATGCGAGCCCGGCCACATCTTTGGGATCGCTGCCGTCATTGAGGCAGTCAAGCAATTCCGGCAGGGTCACCTCTCCTTCGCCGCGCACGATGTAATCGACATTCTTGTAGTCCGTTGCCAGGATTTCTTCGTAGCAGAAGCTGGCATGGACGTTACCCACAACCGTCGTGATCTCAGGATTGATCTCTTTGGCAAGGGCGAGAAGTTTCAGCGCGTCAACAATGGAGGCTGTATAGGCGGTGGTAGCCACCACATCCGGCTTGAAGGCCTCGATCCGCTGCCGGATTTCAGGCCATTTGTGCCACAGCGACATGGCGTCGTAATAATCCACCTCATAACCAGCCGCACGAAGGCTACCGGCAATGTAGACAAAACCCACATTCAGCCAGGTGCCGGCGGATTCGACCACGCCGGAATGGTAGGGAGGGGTTATGAGGGCGACACGCTTGATTGGCATTACAGATTCATCCTCTAATAAATGTTATCACTTAAAATACTCTGCATGAATCGAACTGCCCATGTGGGAGGTAACAAACAACGATACCAGCGACATGATGAAGCAAAAAATAAAAAAACAAGCCGCGCGGTAACCGTTCATCCGGAAAAACCGCCGCAGATGCAGATAGACACCGAACACAATCCAGGTAATCAGGGACCAGGTTTCAACTGGGTCCCACCCCCAGAAGCGCCCCCAGGACTTATAAGCCCAGATTGAGCCGGCCAGCATACCAATAGCCCAGAAGATGAAACCGAACCCGGCAAAGCGGTAGGCATACAGATCTATACCCTCCAGTTCAGGCAGGCGCAGCATCCAGACCGCAGGCGCTGGACGGTTTTTAAGCAGAAAGAAGATCGAAAATGCCAACGCTATGACCAGGGTACCCAGGGCAATCTTGTAAAAAGAAATATGCAGGACAAGCCAGATGCTGCCGAAGGTTGGCGGAAGCGATCGGATTCCAGGATTATAAAAAATTGCCAGTGCGATCAGCAGGAATGTTACCGGAAAGACGATCACACTCGCAGTTCGGATACGCGGAAAGAAGCGGAGAAAGATGAAAAACACCGCCATTGTGATCCAGGCGTCGGATGACAGTACCTCGCTGGGAGCCATGTAGGGACCATGCCCAACGATACGCCACCAGTAGACAATAGCAACGGAATGAACCATCAGTCCAAGCCAAGCAGGCCAGTAGCTGCGCTGCTCGACAACTTCTTTCCTGAAAATGACACCACTCACATTGGCGATGGTCGCCGCTACGTAGCAGAACACCGCCAACCAGTTCAGCGCCACATAGATCGCCACCTGCTTATCCATGACTTTCCTCACACCCCAGTGTTTTTTTCAACGAAAAAATTTCATCAAGATAAAAACCGGCAAATTTTGTTGCCCTCCAGCAAACAATTGTACCCCCAAATGTGGTTTCTTGCACTGACACTTCACGGGGAGGGGTAAAAAAATGTAGTACTCCGCCGAGACAGATGATGAAAAAGCCGAAAAAAATGCCGGACATTCCTGATAATTTGACAACTATCAGCCGTGACCAGGGACTAAATGCGCGCAAACGGAATCTGTACGGGCCAATTGCGCCTTCTGCACCCGTTTGCATGGAGAGTCGTCCCACTTCCTTTCCCTGCCGATCCAGAAGCAGTGTCAAAAGCGGGTTTACATTATCAAATGATTTTTGTTCCGCATCGACCAGATATTTGGCTCGCACCATAATGCCATCTCCAAGCAGATCTTTATAATCGTTATAGCCTGGCTTGTCTGGCGTTTCCGGATGTTGAATCTGAAGCTGAAACAGTTGGTTCAACCCGGACGGACCGGTCACTTCCACGAAAAAGGCGTGCCCGAACTCAATCCCTTGATAGAAATGAATACCCCGGTGAGTTAGAAAGCTGTTGATTTCGACTGTCTTTGTTTCAGTTGTTCCAACCTCAGGCAGAAAAGACAGTTTTGACGCTACCTGGCGCACACCGTAGGTAGGCCAGAAACTATATGTGACCCGATCAAGCCTTAGCGCTTCCGGTAACAGTAACGGCTTCGCAAAAAGTCCATGTTCCTCCAGCAGCAAAGGATCCGATGGATGCTGAATTGCTCCTTCAACAAGGTGTATCACCCCCCGCTGCTGGGTCAGCGCAATAAAAAGCGATGCGGCAATTACCACCACCATTCCAAGGTGAAGCAGGGTGTTGCCCCAGTGCCCCCAGGGATGGCGAACAAAATGCGCTATTCCCACTGAAGCCCCCTGCCTGTAATAACCGCCGGCAGTCAGAGTAAGGCAGGTCTCATCCACTGTACCGGGTACGGCAAAACTTTCACCGCAGGATATTCCGCGATCAGGATGAAATGTCCGCTGCCAAGCTGTCAAGCATTGGTTCCAGCTGGATATGACAAGAGAAATAACCACTCCGGCCAGGACAAGGGCAAAAGCAGGATGCGTGTAGATATGGTGTAGTCCGAGCAGTTCGCTCAAGCGTCCAAGGAAGGGGTGTACTGTCTGCCACGCAAGCATTTTTTCGGACGCTGTCAGAAAACTCTGTGGGATAAATGCCGACAAGGTAATGGCGGCTAAAGCCGATATTATCAGGCAGATAATGGTTGTGCGTGAGAGAAAGAACCGCTTGATATAATTCATGGTCAAGGGTTGTTGGCCGGCTTGCCGCCATCTTGTGGCTG
>Ga0154495_1088_pt2 | contig 8203 bp, 4 predicted proteins | sample RifGroD2_FD_115974 | JGI IMG/M metagenome (GOLD analysis project Ga0154495, IMG submission 115974) | Desulfuromonadales bacterium GWD2_54_10 | reverse complement strand
GCCGTTGGTAATCGTCAATCCATCTACGCCGGTCGGCCCTCTGGATATCAAGCCGACCCCTACCGGCAAGATAATTGTCGACTTTCTTAACAGGAAGATGCCGGCCTATCTGGATACCGGGCTGAATATCATCGCCGTTGAGGACTGTGCCCGCGGACATATTCTGGCGGAACATAAGGGACAGGTTGGCGAAAAGTACATTCTGGGTAATACCAATCTGACCTTGCGGGATATCTTTGGCCTGCTGGAAGAAATCACCGGGCTTTCCGCACCCAGGGTCAGGCTTCCCTATACGCCGATCCTGCTGGCTGCCTATGTTAACGAATGGATTGCCCGCATCACCGGCAAAGCACCGCTGATCCCTTTGGCCGGCGTGCAGATGGCAGCCAAGTTCATGTATTTCGATTCCTCCCGGGCGGTGCGCGAACTGGGTCTTCCCCAGTCATCACTGAAAAACGCGCTCCAGCGGGCTGTAGACTGGTTCAGGACGAACAATTATGCATAACTGCGGTTCAATGTTCAAAGTTTAAGGTGTGATGCTATCCTTGAATCGTGAACCTTCGATCCTCGAATTGAGGTAACACTATAATGCTACTTGAAAAGATCAACAGCCCGGCTGACCTCAAAAAACTGAAACCGGAACAATTGCCTGCTCTTGCGCAGGAGGTCCGCCAGTTTCTGCTGGAGACCGTCTCCAATACCGGTGGTCACCTGGGGTCGAACCTGGGAACGGTTGAGTTGACTATTGCCCTGCATTACTGCTTTGACTCACCACAGGACAAGATCATCTGGGACGTGGGTCACCAAGCCTACACCCATAAGATTCTCACCGGCCGGCGCGAGCAATTTCATACCCAGCGCCAGTATCAGGGGATATCAGGATTCCCCAAACGCAGCGAATCCGAACACGATGCCTTTGGTGTCGGTCACTCCTCCACCTCCATCTCGGCCGGACTCGGTATGGCTGCTGCTGCTGATCTGGCCGGCACAAAAAATCATGCCATTGCAGTCATCGGTGATGGTTCGTTAACCGGCGGCATGGCCTTCGAGGCCCTCAATCAGGCCGGACATCTCAAGAAGAACCTGATCGTCATCTTAAACGACAACGAGATGTCCATTTCGAAGAACGTGGGGGCCTTTTCCTCGTTTATTTCCCGCAAGTTGACCGGTCGCTACTTCCGTGATCTCAAAAAGGAAATGCAGGGACTGCTGGTCAATATTCCGGCCATCGGCACGGATATCCTTCATTTTGCCAGACGGGCGGAAAATTCGCTGAAAAGCTTCCTGACTCCAGGATCGCTGTTCGAGGCGCTGGGCTTCGACTACCTGGGCCCCCTGGATGGTCACGATCTGCTGCATCTGGTGGAGGTCTTCACCAACATCAATGAGTTGGATGGGCCTTTGCTGGTGCATATTATGACTACCAAAGGCAAGGGTTATAAGCCGGCCGAAGACACCCCCCATAAGTACCACGGAGTAGGCGCCTTTGACATTGCCACTGGTAAAGGTGCGCCCAAGGCTGCAGTAAAGTCCTATACCGACGTATTCGGCGAGACTATCGTGCAGATGGCTGAGCAAGACCCGAAAATAGTGGCCATCACCGCTGCCATGCCGGACGGCACCGGTCTCAACACGTTTGCCGAGCGATATCCTGCGCGCTTCTTCGATGTGGGCATTGCCGAGCAACATGCCATGACCTTTGCGGCTGGTCTGGCTGCCGACGGATTCCGGCCGGTGACCGCCATCTACTCAACCTTTGTGCAGCGGGCCTACGATCAGGTCTTTCACGACATCTGCCTGCAGCAGCTTCCGGTCACGATTGCCATGGATCGCGCCGGCCTGGTGGGGGACGACGGGCCGACGCATCACGGTGTGTTTGATCTTTCCTTCCTGCGTCATCTGCCCGGTATTACGCTGATGGCTCCCAAGGACGAAAATGAACTGAGGCATATGTTGAAAACCGCTGTCTATTCCGGTGCTCCCATGGCGTTGCGCTATCCGCGCGGTGCCGGCTATGGGGTGGAGCTGGATGCCGAACTGAAGACACTGGAGATCGGCAAGGGGGAACTGCTTGCAGAAGGCAGCGACCTGTGCATCATCGCCATCGGTTCCAGCGTTTATCCGGCGCTCCAGGCCGCCGAGTCCCTGAAGCAGAAAGGCATCAGCGCCGGTGTCATTAATGCCCGTTTTGTCAAACCGCTGGATGCAGATCTGATCATCTCGGCTGCACGAACAACCGGCCGTATCATAACCGTTGAGGAAAACGCCCTTCAGGGCGGTTTTGGCAGCGCCGTGCTGGAACTGCTCTTTGACAATAGCCTGCAGGATGTGAAGGTGAAACGTGTCGGCATTCCTGATCGCTATATCGAACAAGGTTCCCAAGCGCAACTGCGCAAGGACCTGGGGATCGATGCCGATGGGATTGCCGCTGCTGCGGAACAATTTTTAAAATAATCTTAATTTTTTACTTGTTTTCAAAACTGAAAGGATTTAATTCATGCGTTTTCCGTTCCGTCTTAACTATGATCTGACCAAATACATCATCAGCAACAAGCTCAACAAGGTTGAGAAATATCCGCTGGTGTTGATGCTGGAACCGACCCACCTCTGCAATCTGGCCTGTTCGGGCTGCGGGCGTATCCGCGAGTACGCCGACACCATCCAGGAAATGATGAGTCTGGAAGATTGCCTGAAGTCGGTAGATGAGTGCCCAGCGCCGGTTGTTACCATTACCGGTGGCGAGCCCTTCCTTTATCCCCACATCTATGAACTGGTCCGCGGCGTACTCGACCGTGGGAAGCACATATACTTCTGTACCAACGGACTGCTCCTTGAAAAAGCGTTGGACAATATGACGCCTCATCCCAACTTCACTTTTAACGTTCACATGGATGGTCTAGAGGAAACCCAGGATCGCATCCTGGAACGCAAAGGCTCTTTCAGGGCCGGCATTGAGGGGATCAAAAAAGCCAAAAAACTGGGTTTCCGCGTCTGCACCAACACAACCATCTTCAAGGAGACAGACCTGGTGGAGATCGAGATGCTCTTCACTCATCTGGAAGAAATGGGGGTGGACGGCCTGCTGGTAGCACCTGGCTTTGGATATGAAGCAGTTGGAGAAAAGCTATTCCTGGAACGGCGCGATATTGAAAATAAGTTTGCCCAGGTTTACGAGATGAGCAAGAAGCATCGCTTCTTCTCGACTCCCATGTACCTGCGGTTTCTCAAAGGTGAAAAAAAACTGGAGTGTACGCCCTGGGGTAATCCTACCCGTAATCCGCAAGGCTGGAAGGCACCCTGCTACCTGATTACCGACGGCCACTATGCATCTTTTAAGGAGATGATGGAAAAAACCGACTGGAGCAAGTACGGTGTCGGAAAGGATCCACGCTGTGCGCAATGCATGATGCACTGTGGCTTCGAGCCGACCGTGGTCAACGAGATCGGCAAGAGCTGGAAAGACATCCTTGAAATGATGATCTGGAACCTGACATGAGGCAGACGTTGCCTTTGACGGAGTCGTACCAAGTGGTATAAAGCCATAACAATCAGATGGTTATGCGGCGTTGATCTTCTTGTGGTGCGGTCCTGATTATGACGTATTTTGACCGAATTGGACCGCTTTTCATCGGCCATAGTCCATAAATTGTCCATAAAATGACCTGTGCCTTCGGCTGTTTGCGTTGGTTGACCTGAGGCAGATAAATACTCAAACGCCCCCATTTCGAAAACGAGATGGGGGCGTTTGTGTTTGCTGGGGGGGCTGACTGGTAGCGGATCAGCTCGATTCAGGTGTGTCGTCGGATAGATCTTCGTAGAAGAGCTCATCTGCCGAGTCTATGCCGAGAAGGATAGCCTCGAGCTTGTCACAGATCTGCTGCAGCGGTTTTCGGGCCTTTTTTAGCGACAAATCGACGAGGTAGTGCACATCTGTGACGGTGCCGTCACTATGATTGGTCAGCCGGTCAATGTCTTCGCGGCGCAGACCCAGGTGGTCGCCGACCATGATGAATGTCCTTCGCAGTGAGTGCGGTGTCAGATCCAGGCCGGTGATGCTGCGCAGCTTGTCGGCCCTGAGCGTAACATGACCGGATTTCGACAGATGGTGGTCACTGGGGAATACGTAGACATCGTTTGGGCCTTTTGCCTGCAGGCGCATAGACAAGATCTGCTCCGACTGGCGTGACAGAGGCTGAGCGCGCCGGTGCTTTGTCTCTGTAGACATCCAGGACAGGTCAACCACCTTGGCGTTGAAATCAACATCATCCCACCTGACGCTGGCCGCCTCACTTGGCCGCATCCCATGGTAGAGAGCAAAGAGATAGCAATCGCGGTGAATTTCCGACAGCGCCGAGACTGCTTTATAGAACACGGCAAATGCCGTTGAGCTTTGGAGCATCGTTTTGCGCGGATCGGTCTTGGTCCAGACGCCAGCATCAGTCAGGGCTTTGGTCGGGTTGCTCTTAATGACTGTCGGATGAAGGCCCATGCCATAGTTAAAGATAGCCCTTAACCGGCTGAAAGTGTTGACGGCGGCGCCTTTACCGGAGCCGTCCCGAATATCCTGGTGGCGGGCAATAACCTCTTCCGGTGTTAGCAACGACATCACGTCACTCAGCGGCTTATCCAGTATGTCAGCGAATTTTTGCCGGATCTGGCTGTTGTAACCGTCTTTTGTGTCTTTGCCGAGCGTGGTTTTGCGGTTCTTGGTTGTCTTGTTGAGCAGATAGGAGTCAAACAGGGTCCGGAAGGTTGGTACCGGCTTGTTATGCTCAAGCTTGAGCAGCCTCATTTTTTCGAGCTCCGTACGCGCCAAGGTGCGCATCTTTCGGCGATGAGTCGAATCTGGCTGATCCCGCCTTTATGGCAGCCCATGCTCTCAACCTCGCCAATCCCGGCAATTACATCGAAAAGACGGTCATACTTGCCGGCGGTACGCATGGAACCGCTCGTCTGTATGCGTCGCCGCCGGATGAGGAGCAGCACTTCGCTGCTTTACAGCGATCAGCGCAGGACAACTTTGCGGATATCAATATGCAGACCAGCCTACCGGTGGCGCTGGAGGATCCATCCCGTTCGTCTCAAGACTTTGCGGCGAAGGCGGTGGAATGGGCACAGGCGTCGGTGCCGGAGGCGGGAAGGGAAGATGATGCTTTGACACGTGAACAAGGCATCATATCCGCTGCACTGATAGCGATGCGCGATGGCGCTGCTGAATTGCGCAGCCGGCATGAGGGATGGGCACGCGAAATCTTTCTTCAAGCACTGAAGGCGACAAAAGACCCCTACCGCCACTATCCACCTGGACTAAGCTACAACCCGATCGCAACTGCATTTGCCGGCATGGTTTACTTGATGCAATATCACCCTGCCAATGGCGACGTACGCGACCTCCTTGACTCGGCTGCCAGCGGAGACCCGAATGCTGCGTGCGGTTTTGGTGCTGTGGTCGCCACGCTGGCCTCCATCGACGTACGTCTGCCGAGGTCGATACTGAGGTGTGCACTCGCTGGGTGTATTCATCCTGCACGTACATGGGATCTTCCCGAGGAAGAGGTCACTGCACGTTCAGAACGGCATCTGCAGCGGATTCGGGCGGCGGTGGATGCTGAGCTGGCATGGTTGGGCAATGAGGAGCCTGAACCGGGCTGGCCAATGTTCCCAACCGAAGAGGTTCAGCGGCGGCGCCAGCTCAGAATTCCAGGAGGAGAAGACCGGCAGGATGCGGCAGCGGCGCGTAGAGTTCGTCCTGACGAAGTTGCCTACCACCAGTCTGCGGCTAAGTGGCTGCACGGGGCCAAGAGCCTCTTCAATATTGCCGAACAGCCCTGGCTGAGTGATATCGCACGTGCCTATGGCCCTTGGACCGCTGCAGCGAACGGCGCCGGGATAGATGCAAACGAAGATATCTCCCACACCCCAATGGAATGGAGCGATGCCTACTTCGAGCTGCTGGCCTACTGCCTGCCCGGACTTAGTTTGACGGAGATTGACGAGTTCGCGCTGTCGCTTGTCAGTTCCCTGCCAGACATGTCATTTTACGATGTCGTCACGAAGTTCCTTTCAAGTGTTGATGCTGTATTCTTTAACCAGTGCAGTTTGCAGGAGGTCGTAGCAGTCAATATTCGCGATTCAATCGCTGACCGGATGATGACAAGCCATGGCTGGAGACGGCTTGCAGGCAGCCGAGACACTTCAGTCGAAATGCATTTGGGGCCGGCGGTTGCGACGCTCTTCTTCAATGAACGCGGTTTTTCTCAGCCTCCCAGATGCTATTTGCTTGAAATAGCTATCGACCGGGTCGAACCCTTCCTGCCGATTTTGAAAAAACTGGCCATAAGCGGACCATCGATTTTTACTGCGCTCCTTACGCTCAACCTTCTAGAGGTGTCGCCGAGATCGGCACACCTGCCGTTCGTAGTCGAAACCGCTAAGAGCTGGCTGGTCAGCTTCCCTGATTACAGTGTGTTCTGGGGCGACCACGACATCGGCCGCCGCCTTTGTGTCTGGTTTGAAAACGTATGGCGCCTGGATCCGACTCAGCTTGGTGCTGATAGCCCTATTCGCTTCGATGTGGATCGGTTGCTTGCCGCTCTGGTTAGCTTGGGTATCCCTGAAGCCAGGAGGCTGGAGGATACTATAGAAACTGCCGCGACTGACCCAGACCGCACTACCTGACCAAAGGAGACCATTACATGCGTAATAGCCTTCTAACCATGGGTACCTTTGCCCTGCTATTGTTGCTGGTGAATTATGGTTAACAGCGGAGGGGTGGCGTTTGCCACCATACTATGATAGTATACGCTTCACCGTTTAAGCCCAGATCTGCTTTGATTTAAGCGGGTAGGGGACCATAGTCCATAGCTAGTCCATAGCGGCAGTTTACAGGTATAACATATTGAAATATATCAGCATTGATCTGGAATGTGACATGAGGTTAAGACGGGCTACTTTTGTAATAAACGTTTTTATTTAGTTAATTATGTATTAATAACCTTCCCAAAGTTCAATCAATCCTCGCCAGACGACCGTAATCAATCTTGGCGTTATGCCGCTTATCGAGCGGTATCTCATCAAGCTCCCGTACCGTATCAAGCCGTGCCCACGCCAGGGCATTGCGCACGGCAGTAGTGTCGATATGAGCGCCTTTTTCGGACTGCACAAACAGGATTCGTTGCCCCTGCCGGTTGACGAGCGCTGCGCGGGAAATACCGGAAAACTGGCGGGCGGCGCACTCTACCGCAAATGGATACAGATGACCGCGTTCATCGTTGATAACCGCAGCGCTGCGACCTAATAACCACAGACGCCCCGCGTCATCGAAATAGCCGCTGTCACCGGTGCGATGCCAGACAGTCTCATTTACCCGAAACTTGGTTTCCTCGTCGCCGGTTCCGTGCAAGTATCCTTTCAGAACATGGCCACCCGTAACGACAATTTCACCGGCCGTGTCCGTCGGCAGACACATTCCGGAAAAACCTGATTCGCTCAAACTACCAAGGGGAGTACCCCAGCAGTGCGCTATCACCCGTACAGTGATTTCCGGCACCGGTTCACCGGCCAGAAGTCCGCCGCCCGCTTTCATAGCCGACAGATCATCGTTGCTCACAGCGCGGCGGCTGATGTGGGCAATCGGCTCCGACTCGGTTGAACCGTACACCGCAACTATCTCGGCATCGGGGAAGGTTGCTGCCAGGCGATCCAGGTGGTCGGGAAACACCGGTGCGCCGCCGGTGAAGACGTAACGGAATCCCGGCACAGTTCGATCCGCGGATTCACATGCGACGCAAATTCGCTCCATAAAGGCTGGTGATGCAGCCACGGATGCAGGGCAATGGCGTTCAATCTGGCGCAGGATGGGAGCGGCCTCGATCCCTCCCGGACAACGCAGATCAGCGTCGGGTATCAGGGATGTGACACCAGAAGCCAGATTGGCCAGCACGAAGACCGGCAGCGTTGTCAGGTCAAGAGCGCCGGTGGTCAAGTGGATGGTCCGCTCCAGTACGCGGTGCTGTTCCAGAAGAAAGCCGTGGCTGCGCACCGCCGCCTTTGGTTGCCCGGTGCTGCCGCTGGTAAAGGTGATCAGTGCCGGTGTGTCGTTTGTGCATGGAGCTATCGGCTGGTGAGGTTTAATGCGCTCGGAGCGGCTCCATGAAGTGCAGCCCGGCATGAACCGGCTGAAGCAGATATGGCAGGGAATGCG
>Ga0154495_1022_pt1 | contig 8498 bp, 6 predicted proteins | sample RifGroD2_FD_115974 | JGI IMG/M metagenome (GOLD analysis project Ga0154495, IMG submission 115974) | Desulfuromonadales bacterium GWD2_54_10 | reverse complement strand
GCACGTTGCACTCGATGGTGGCCAGGCGGCGCGACAGCAGGGCCTGTTCGCGGAATTCCCGCAGCTTTTCGCCGTTTTTGCCCTTGACCTCGGCTGCCAGCTCCAGCAGCTGATCCAGCGATCCGAACTCCTGGATCAGTTTGGTGGCGGTTTTTTCGCCGATACCCGGCACGCCGGGGATGTTGTCCGAGGAATCGCCGGCCAGACCGAGGATGTCCGTGACCCGTTCCGGTCCCACACCGAAACGCTCGATTACCTCGGCTACGCCGGATTGCTTGTCCTTCATGGTGTCCAGCAGGGTGACCTTGTCGGTTACGATCTGCATCAGATCCTTGTCACCGGTAACCACGACCACCCGCCCGCCGTTGGCGCTGAAACGCCCAGCCAGGGCGCCGATGATGTCGTCGGCCTCAAAACCATTCAACTCCAGTGTCGGAATGTTGAAGGCCCGCACTACCTCGCGGATCGGCCCCATCTGGACGCGCAGGTCGTCCGGCATGGCGGCGCGGTTGGCCTTGTACTCCGGATACATCTCGGTGCGGAAGGTGATCCTCCCGGCGTCGAAGACCACCGCCACATGCTGTGGATCGTAATCCTTGAGTAGCTTTAGCAGCATCTGGATAAAGCCGTAGATGGCGTTGGTGGGGTGGCCGCTGGGTGAGGAGAGGTGGCGGATCGCGAAATAGGCGCGGTAGATGTAAGAAGAGCCGTCAACCAGGTAGAGGGTGTTATCGTGCGACATGCTGAGTCCTTTGTTGTTATGAGTATATATTTTATTGTTCTTCTGGTTGGTTAGTCTTTGTCATGAACTACAGATTTGAGGACCAGGGAATTTATCTCAACAGCGATAAGAGTTCTGTTGTGCCCCTATACGCTTCAAAAAAAACTGGTGTATTTACCACTGAGCATAAAGTCATGTCTGACGCGGGGCTCCTCTAAAAGTTTCATTTGCAAATACCAAGTGCAAAGCTTGACACGATAGTTTCCACCTCAGTTGTACTGTCTCTGATCGGGAGTTTATCTCTTTACCCTGTTTACGATAATCAGTTTGAGCTCTTTATGAGCCTATTGGCGCAAGTCGCGTATTTATTTAGGGCTCAATTGAGAAATGCTCCTTATGAGCCGATCAATGTCCCCTCATGTCTCATAAATGTCTCATAAGTAAAAAATATACATGCAATAAAACAGCATGTCTCATATGTCTCAAACATGTCTCATTTCTTTCCAGCCAGAATGTAGTAGCTACCACGTTTTTCTCCCAGGCGTTCAAAAACGCCTTTCTCGACAAGATCATCAAGGTCACGAGCAGCAGTTTTGCGGATGACGCCTGCAAGTTTCTGGTACTCGGAGTTGGTAATCCGTCCAGTTCCTTTGATATGAGCCACAGCCTTCATCTGCCGTTCATTAAGGTTGTACTCGGCCAGCACCTCCGTTGTCAGCCAGTCACGCCAGACCGTGGTTGTAAACTCGCCGCCACGCATAACAAAGTCCGGTTCCGGCAGTTCATGGGTCAAGCTCTCGCGGATCATCATGAGAGTGCCGGTGCCATATTTCTCGATATAACGGGCAAGGAAGAGCGCCTCGCAGATGCGGGGGTTGCGGGCGATGGAACCGTGGGGATGGCGAAGGCTTTCCGGTGTGAGAGGCGGAGTCAGTGTGCCGGGGTTCCAGACTTCCACCCGGTCGGCAAAGACTGAAACCCGCACGGCTCCGGCGGAGGTATAGTCACGGTGGGCGATAGCGTTGACTATGGCTTCGCGGATCACATCAGGAGGAATTTCGTAGCGGACTGGCGCCTGACTGCTTTCGGCACGGGTACCGACACTGCGGTTCAGCTTGGAGAGAACAAAGTCCACTGCCATATCAACCTGCTCAAAGACGGTCTCCTTGAAAATACGATAGAACGGCACGGGACGCTGAATCTCGGTGCCGTGAAAATGCATGCAGCGCACTTCGGCGGCGGGAAGAAAACGCTGGGGATCACGCCCAAAAAGAAGGACGGCGGCATTTGTAGGCTGGTCACCAGAGAGCAGATGCAGGTGGGCAAGCAGATCAGTCACGGGGGTGTTGTCAGGCAGCGGAAACTGCCGCTCATTCCGGGCCAGACGCACAAAGTCCGAAATGGCATGAATGTTAATGTCTTCAAGGGTGGCGTCCAGGCAGGGTCTGTCTTCAAACTGTCGGGATTGTATGGCGCCGCACGCTTCGAGATGGTCAACGAGGCTGGAATAGAGGGCAGCGGTCAATTCAGGGATACTGGAAAACCGCCGCCTGATAAGCTGCTGACCTGCCTTGCGGATGAGAGACTGCATCTTCGGTTTGCGGTTTTGATCGTCCGAGCCCTTCACAAAGATCAGCCGGGGTTTGCCGGTTTCGGTGGCACGTTCAAACTCACGCTCTGTAGGCGAGACCCCCTCGCCATCCTCGAAGCCATAGTCATAACCAAAAATTCCGATATAAAGGTCGCTCCGGTCCAGTTCTTCGATATAGACGGCATCTGCCCGCCGATCACTGGCCGGGAGATTCTCAAACAGGAAGACGTTGAAGAAGCGCCGTAGGAGCGGATCACTCTCAATGAATGACTTGACCGCCCGGCGTTCTTCTGCCAGTTCATTTTGAACACTGCTGACGAATATTTTCATTTTACCAAGCACCCTTTTGGAAATTGTCCGAAGTTGAGACGAGCCCCCTTGTTTTCTCCTCCTTGTTTACTCTCTCGGGCTCTCCCATTCAGCCTCTTATACCTCGTTGCGAAGCTCCGCTTCGCAACGCAATGATTTGTGCTGACTCGGTTCCCGTGCACCTAAATAGCGACGGTTGGACTCAATAGAAAATAGATAACTGCAACTCACGAGACGTTAGCTTTACAATTGGGTTGAAAAGTAGACATCTTTTGCCTTTTGTGTGATCGAATTTCTCACGAAGGTTCCTTCTTGTTCCTTTTCAACTAGGCCTGATTCCTGGAGTTTTGTGGTGCGTTTGCCAATTAGCTGATACGTTACATCCATAAATGAAGAAATATCCTTGGCTCGCATTCTCCGGTCCTCTTGATTGAGAACCTCAAGAATCTCGATTTCCACTTCTTCAAGCATTAGTGCCTTGTCAAGGCGAGCTATCTCTTGTTTGTACTCATCTGACAGCCGGACAACAGAGCAGCGACCGTCATCACACTCAGGGCATTTCCACTTGAAGAATTCAAAATCCTTGAGCTTATCCATTGGGTACGCAGCGCCGCAACTAGGGCAACGAATTGTTTGCCGCTTGGCCAGGAACTCATGAATTGTGGTGTTAAAATTGAAACATCGCTGCACGAAATAGCTCCGGTCATCACGTCGGCTGGTTGGATAGCCCCACGGTAGGCGCTCGCGGAATGTGTCAATGACTTTGAGACACTTACCATGCGAATTTAGTGTAGCTCTTTTTAGCTCGTAGCCAGTTTTGGCGGATTGATCCAGACTGCCTGCTGCATCGGCTTATGTTCCGGCATCTTCCTGACAAAACGTTCCGGGTGTGACGCATATGCTGTATTCAACACGATTTGGCGCGATGCAATAATTGACTCTGCTTCACAGTGATGTACATCCGTTGGTGATAATAGGTTGATCCCTGTATGCTTGTGTTCGTTGTTGTACCAAGGAAAAAATACTCTGCAAAATTGCCTGGCATCTTCGATACAGCCGAATCGATCCGGGAAATCAGGCCGGTATTTCAGCGTCTTGAACTGCGCTTCAGAAAACGGATTGTCGTCACTCGTATGAGGCCGCGAGTGGGTTTTGGTTATCCCCAAGTCGGCCATCAGGAAGGCCACGGGCTTTGATTTCATGGATGAGCCCCGGTCGGCATGGATTGTCAGCTGTTCCTTCTGAATGTTCTGCTTGGAACAGGTTTCTCCGATCAGCTGTTTTGCCAAAGTTGCCGATTCACAAGGGGCTACCATCCAGCCGACCACATACCGGCTGAAGATGTCGAGGATCACGTAAAGATGGAAGTAGCTCCATTTCACTGGCCCCAACAACTTGGTAATATCCCAGGACCACACCTGGTTGGGGCCGGTTGCCAAGAGTTCCGGTTTTTTGTAGTCGGGATGCCGCAACTGATTTCTCCGTTCTTTGACTTCAGTGTTTTCTTCAAGAATCCGGTACATGGTGCGGATGGAACAGAGATAGCGCTCTTCGTCCAGTAGCGTTGCGTACACCTCATGAGGAGCCATGTCCTGGAACCGCTCGGAATGCAGGGTTTCGAGCACGTCCTGTTTTTCAGGCTCAGAAAGGGCTCGTGGTGGCGCAGAGCGTTTCTTCACCAACCTGGGAGCCGAGCTAATCGCACGCCGACGGTACAAGCCGGCACGTGATATCCCGAACGCTTTACAGGCTGATTTTGTTCCCACATCAGGGGCCAATACTTCGACCGCGTCCATTAGTCGCTCTCGCTCTCTGGCGGTGTCGCCAGGGTGATCCCCAGGAGTTGCGATACTTTTTTTTGGACATCGATGATCAGTTCCGCCTGTTTGAGGCGTTTAGCAAGGCGTGCGTTCTCCTTGCGAAGCTGCTCGTTTTCCAATGTTACCGGATCAGCTGGAGCAGCCTTGCGGCCCCGTTGCTTGGGCGTCAATGCCGCCAGGGTGCCTTCATCCCGTTGCCGGCGCCATGTGTTCAGGTTAGATGAATACAGACCTTCCCGACGCAGAATCGCGCCTTTGCTGCCCGGTTCCGTACTGGCGTCAACCTGCTGCAGAACTGATAGTTTGTACTTGGCAGTGAAACGCCGCCTCTCGGCCTTGTCTGTGACTTCGGGATCAGGAATCACAGGCGACTTGGTTTGTGATCCCGCTGCTTCCGTTTCAGAGCGCGCGCTCGCCCTCCGGGCTTCCACTCTCTCTGAAACGGGCTTAACAATACGTACGGCCATAGTCTAAAACCTCCCCGCCTTCTACTCTAATTAAATGGGAGGTAAATGTCTCAGCTATATTGGCACAGAGGGTCGTTCTCACACAATCCATAGTAAAGTGCGTAAATCGAAACATCCTTACCATCTTTGTCACGCATTTGATGATAACGCGTAAGCAGGAAGTTCAACTCAAGAGATGATAAAATCTTATCTAGAGATGGGTCAACGGAGAAATGGCTAACGGGTGGGTTTGGGACATCTGCAAAATAGCTTCCGCCTATTTCCTTCGCGAGGATGCCTCGCCGCACTTCCCGAGCCTCTGTCACAATAGCATCAAGAAGTTCCTGTTGATTATGTCGATCAAGCTTCCGCTCAAAAGGTTCCAGAGCATACCGATTTCTTCGATCAAAGTACTTCGCCAGAACCTCGCCGTAATATTTCTGTGATGCAAGTCTGATGTCTGCTGGTGATATTCGACGTCCTTTGGTGACGCTATCCTGATAGCAATATTTAAGTATGTACCCCATGAGACGGGGGACATTGAAAGTCGATTCAAACAAAACCCGCATCGATTCCTCAAAAGTCGGGCGTTGCGCAAAAAAGTCTTTTATATCAAGCCCAAATTCCTTGAACCTATGGGAGAGGAGCCGAGTCGAGTAGTCTATCGCTGCGGACTCGGCAGATTGTATATCGTGGCTCTTGTAGAGTTCCGCGAAGTCCAAGCAGATTGTATCGACTTTCCCAGGATCGATACGTCCGTAATATACGCGTCCTGGATATCCAGCTATCTTGAGCTTTACGCGTTCATCACTTGAATTGTTCAGTGGAGAAAGAATTACGTCTACGAACAGTCGCTGATCTGACCAAGTGATCTCTGAGAAGTCATCGAAGAAAATGATAAGACGTCTGAGTCCCAATTCCTCAAGTAGCTGCTTAATTTCATTGAGAATATCAGAAAATGGAAAGGAACGAAGTACTGCGTCAGAGTAACTTTCGTATATTTTATTATCGGTAAGAGCTTCTTCCAAAGCTGAAAACTCTGAACTGAGATTCCCTGTCAGTTTTATGAGTGATGCATCTACTTCAGCTTTGGCTTTGGCCGTGGTACGGTGGAGTTGTTTAGTGTGGTCTTCCGTCTTCCGAGTTATGGAACGAAGAATAGGAAGTTCTGCGTCACTTAGAATACCTTCTTTTATCTTGATATGGAATAGAGCAAGTCGGCCCCTTACCTTTTCTATCAACTCTTTCTTGTTTCCAAACAGCTTTGACCAGAACGGGAGCCTTTCACATGCAATATGAAGTTCTTTAATGAGGTCAGAGAGAATTGCACTAAGAAAGGCCTTGCGTAGGAGATGCTCGCGGAGAACATCCTCAGATATATTTCGATCTTCGATCCGAGACACCGGAACACCTGATTCGCCAAGTAAATCATAAAGTGCCTTGACATCAATATAGATCGAAATATTTTTACCTTTGTCCCTTATCTCTGATTGAGCACGTGAGAATATTGTGCTCTTGCCGGTCCCTTTTCTACCAAGAACAAATGTAGTGTTGCTGGATAGTACCATCCCAAGGATACCGTCATTGGGAATTGGGTCCACGTATAGCTTATCAACTGGATGTGCCCCGAGATCATCCTCAAAGTCGCTCAGATCAGCTCGTCTGTACTGGCGGAGTGATTCTGCAATTTTTGCAAATGTCTTCTTTGCATCCTTTTCCATATTGCCTCCGGCCTATTTTGTGTAGCCTCACCAAGGTCAGGCTAGTCTTGACCTGTCTTTGCAAGAGACGACACTGGAAATTCCCTAAGCCGCCAATTTGAAGGTCATCTGCTTATATTGTTCAGGAGCTGATAGCCAATGGCAGAATGTCGTCTTTTGCGGTTATAAAAGCCTTCGATGTATCAAAAATGCGGCTCTGCGCTTCTTGTCTTGTTATGAACTGAACGAGCAAAGATGAACAAGCTCACTCTTTAGTGTCCCGAAGAAGGCTTCGGTAACAGGATTAAAAACATAATCGTTTTCAGGTTAAATCCAAAGCCTTTCATCTTGTTCATCCTGTGTATCCATGTTCAATTTAGTTTTTCTGGTAAAACGTTTGTATTGATCAGGATGAAAAATAGTCAAGTCTATTTTTCATCAGTCTGAAATATAGTCACATCAATTCTACGCGAATTATACTAATAACTGGTGGGGATAGTGTCATTTCTCTTCATTTTTATCCTCCCGCGTAAACAACACAAAGGCCATGGCCGGGCGGCGGCTGGATTCGCGCATTGCGAATTGCATGCCGTCAAAGCACCACCCCTTGGCTGTCCATTCGTTGAGTATTTCCTCAATGGCCTCTTCCGTTACCGTACCCAGTTCAATTACTTTATAACGCAGCATCACATGCCCCTCGGTGTCAGTTTTGGCCATAGTAAACAACTGTACTTTTCTCTTCAAGAAGAAACAAAAAAGGCGGCCCGAAAGCCGCCTTTTCATTTCTTACAGGCCAGTAATATCAATAGGTTTTCTCTCTTTGATTTTGAGTTATCGCGCGAAAACATTAGCAAAAACATTAGCACTTAAAGGACATATTAACAACCTGATTTAGCTTTCTATATATGCATATAGCACCAATTAGGTAAACATATAATTTCCTGGCACATCTTTACACCATAGAATTGGTCGGGTTCAACAAGGGGAATTCCAGTGCGTCTTACAATAAAGACGTTAAACAACATTAACGCAGGTCCTGGCCACAGGGGTAATTTGTATTGGAGTTCCAAGCCGCCTTTCAATTATACGTGAAATTAGTTATTTCTAAAGTTTTATGGCTAGTTGCCGATAATGAAATAAACCGAATATTGAAACACTAAGCGCGGGCAATTTCCTTCAGGAAAGGTGCTGGTGCTTTTTTGTATTTTTTAGCCGCATATGTTTTGCTGTGTATAACATTGGTTTTGCTGATAAAACACAAACGGAGTATAGAGACAGTGATTTAAAATATATTTTGCTTAATTATCCAATAGTTGAGCATTAGGGCAAGGGTATTAACCATTTTTGCGTAATAAAAAATCTAAAAATCTTGTGCCATAATATAGTGAGGCACGAATTTTCCCTAGACGGCTCCCTGCCACGGAACCACAGGAACCTCCGGCAATATTCCTCCATGTCAAGATAGGTAGTATTTAGCGTCCCACGAGACAACGAGACAACTATATAAAGAGAATGAAACCATGAATACACTTCAATATAAAGCGCTTGATGCTTATCAAGAATGGCTTGACCTTCCTTACCAGATACATTTGACCACCAGACTGCCGTACTCTGATCAGTCAGCCCAACAGTCTAACCGGTGGTATGCAAGGCAGGTACTTACAGCGCTTGCCGCTTACCTGGAAGTCAACTTATCGGCAGTATCAGTAATTGTTACCCATAATCCACGGCACGTTCATAGCCTTCTGCTCTGTCAGGACTCAGCAATACATATTGGCAAGGTTGCCTACTTCTTCGACTCCCAACAGTCATTTGATAACCGTGCAGTCGTTGCCACAGCTATAAACGAGAACACAACCGCCTACGTGTTCAAACATCTATTGGCACAAGAGGGGAGCCTCCACTTTTTCA
>Ga0154495_1141_pt2 | contig 8658 bp, 10 predicted proteins | sample RifGroD2_FD_115974 | JGI IMG/M metagenome (GOLD analysis project Ga0154495, IMG submission 115974) | Desulfuromonadales bacterium GWD2_54_10 | reverse complement strand
CCGATGAATGGTACAAAGTGCAGGATGACGGCGGCTATCAGATACAACAGAAGATACACCAGCAGGTTGCCGAAACAATCCCAGGCTGTAAAAAGATCGCCCACCTGTGACCGCCCCTGTCCTCTGGCAACCTTGATCAGGGAGCGGGTGTAGCCGCTGATGAAACCGATGTTGGCGATTGGAATCCAGCAGACCACCAGGAAGACCAATGTCAGCAGAATAAGGTCGCTGAGGTTGCTTTTCCAGATATTCAGGCTGGTGTTGAAAAATGCAACGAAATCCATGGTTGCCTGGGTCCCGCTCTGAATCGGGTTTTCCAGGTTGGATCCGCAGTGCTTGCACTTGATGGCACCGTCAATGATCTCTTCCTTGCAGAATGGACATTGCATTTGCTCCTCCTTGGACACCTGCCGGATCAGGCGCGGTTACTACTTTTGCGAATCCGATCTTTAGGGTGCAGTTAGCTGCCATGAGACCTGAACGGGCATTTTTTACTGCTGATATGCTCTTTCAGTTCATCCGCGAACAGCCTCAACAGTCCATCCACCGGTCCCATGGCACCGGGCGCCAGGGCGCAGAAGGCGTAGTTCAGGGCATGCACATGTTCTTGGAGTATGTCGATATCGCCGGCAGAACCCTGGCCATCCTCGATCTTCTGGAGGAGGTGCTGCACAAAGGGCAGCCCCTCGCGGCAGGGAGTGCACCAGCCGCAGGATTCCCGGGCGTAGAAGCGGGTCAGGTTGAGGGTTGCGGCCACCATGCAGGTAGTCTGGTCAAAGACAATGATGCCGCCGGTGCCCAGCCGCGAGCCGGCCTTGGCCACCGGGTCGAAATCCATGGACACATCCCAGTGATCCTGGGTGAGATAGGGTGTGGATGCGCCGCCCGGGATGCAGGCCTTGAAGGTGCTGGCGGGGCGCATGCCGCCGGCCGGGCCGTCGATGATCCTGCCCAGAGTCATGCCCAGCGGGAGCTCGAAGCATTCCGTATGCCGCACATGACCGCTGATGCAGAACAGCTTGCTGCCGGCGGCCTCCGGCGTGGCGGCCAACCCTTTCCACCAGGTCGGGCCATGATTGATGATGGCCGGTATGTTGGCCAGGGTCTCGACATTGTTGACTACGGTTGGTTGTCCCCACAGGCCTTTGATCGCAGGAAAGGGGGGTTTGGAGCGGGGATTGGCCCGGATTCCTTCCAGAGCATTGATCAGGGCTGTTTCTTCGCCGCAGATATAGCGTCCGGCCGACTGGTGCAGATCAATTTCCAGGCTGAAAGCGCTGGCAAGGATGTTTTCGCCGAGCAGTCCGGCCTGGTGAGCGTCGCTGATGCCTTGCCGCAGGTACCCGGCAGCTTGTTCGTAGCCGCGGCGAATAAAGATGAAGGCGCGGTTGACGCCCAGGGCGTAGCAGGCCAGCGCGATTCCCTCAATCAGCAGGCAGGGGTTGTGTTCCAGCAGCACCCGATCTTTGTAAGTGCCGGGCTCCATCTCATCGCAGTTGCAGATCAGGTAACGCGGTCCCGGCAGGTTGCGCGGCACGAAAGACCACTTTTTCCCCGTGGGGAAACCGGCGCCGCCCCGTCCCCGCAAACCGGAATCGATAACTGCCTGCTGGACATCATCCGCCGACATATCCTGCAAGGCCTTGCGCCAGGCTGAGAAGCCACCTTCGGCGCAGTACTGCCCAAAGGCCAGGCAGTGGCCGCTGCGTTCATGTGGGAGCAGGATCTGGTTCATGCTATCACGCTACGCTGTTGCTCTGTGGTTATGATTTCAGCAGCGCGTTCCGCGGTTACCCGCCCGTAGTGCTGCTCGCCGATCATGATCGCCGGGGCATCGCCACAATTTCCCAGACATGAGCAGGGCAACAGGGTAAAGTTGTTGTCCATGGTTGTCTCCCCGGCTGATATCCCCAGGATCCTTTCCAGGTGCCGCAGCAGGGTTTCGCCGCCCATGGCCCAGCAGGAGATGGAGTCGCAGACATGAATGACAGTCTGTCCAACAGGCCGGCGATAGATCATCTCGTAAAATGTGGCCAGTTCATCCACCTGAAGTGTGGACAACCCCAGCAGTTCGGCCGCTTCAGCAACCGCTTCGTCGCTCAACCAGCCATAATGGCTCTGCAGCTCCTTCATGATGTCTACAGCCGCTTCACGTGGGGTGACGGCAGCCGCAACGCGCAGCTGCAACTCCTGTTTGAGGGGTTCAGGGATCATGGGTCACATTATATGCGCTTTAGAATGGCTGGCAAGTGGAAATCATGGCAAAAACCTGGCAAAAACCGGATTGGAGAGCAGCATGCCTCGTCGTGTCAGGCTGACGCTGTTATTTATTCTTTTTAGAAGCCCGGCCGTGACAAGTTCCTTGAAAACGGTGGCGTACACACTCTCGGGCGATACCCCGAATTCCTGCTCGAAGGAGCTGAACTCGACACCATCCGCCAAACGTAATCCCAGGAACATGAACTCGGCCATGGCATCCTCGCGGGATAGGAAGGTAACATCCTCGCGCGCCAGGCCTCCTGCTTGGATCGTGGCGCTATACTTGTCGATGTCCGGGGTATTGGCAACCCTGCTACCGTAATGTTCATTACGCAGGAACGAATGCGCCCCGGCACCCAGCCCCAGATAGCCGTCCCGCTGCCAGTAGCCGCTGTTGTGGCGCGAACGGAAACCGGGGCGTGCATAATTGGCGATCTCGTAATGCTCATAGCCATGGGCCGTGAGCTGCGTGTCGGCAGTCTCGAACATCGAGGCTGCCAGCTCTTCATCGGGCAAAAGCGGGCTGTCCTCGGCATAAAGCTCGGCAAAAGGTGTCTGCTCCTCCACGCTCAGGCCGTAAACGGAGATGTGTTCAGGTGCCAGTTGCAACGCCTGTTCCAGGTCTGTGTGCCACATCTGATCGGTCTGACCGGGCAGGGCGTGGATCAGATCGATGCCGATGTTGGTGAAACCGGCGCTGCGTGCCGCTGAAAAGGCATCCCGTGCCTGTTGTGCCGAGTGGATGCGGCCGAGGGTTTTCAACATGCGGTCATCAAAAGACTGCACTCCCAGAGAGAGGCGGTTGACACCGGCGCTACGGAATCCGGCAAGGCGTTCGTGGTCAACGGTGCCGGGGTTGGCCTCCAGGGAGATCTCGACTCGTGTTGACAGGCCGAATGTGTTTCTTGCCTCTGCAATGAGGCCTGCTACTTGCCCCGGTTCCAACAGCGAGGGGGTGCCCCCGCCGAAGTAGATCGACTGCAATGGTTTTTGTGGGGCGGCTTTTTGAGACGCGAGGCGCATCTCTTTCAGCAGCAGTTCCGGGTAGCTGCCCAGGCTGTTTTCGGACTCCTGCGAGACAAAGGCACAGTAAGGGCACTTGCGGCGGCAGAAAGGGATATGGATATAGAGTCGAGTGAACATAATGATTTGCAATTTTAACCGGAATGGGTACAATGTGTCCACACTTATACCATTCCAGCCCTGATAGGCAGAATAAGGGCGTACACGAAATCATTTAAGCGAAAAAATGTCTAACTTACCAAGGAGTTTTGCCATGAAGCGTGTAGTTGCTGTATTTGCGGCGTTTGCCGTAGTGGCACTGTTGACGGTGGCAGCCCAGGCTGGCAGCAAGGGTGAGCAGATCTTCAGCCAGAAGTGCGCCATGTGCCATGTGATCAAGGGAAAGGGCGGGGCGATCGGTCCCGAACTGACCAAGATTGCTTCAAAGATGAAGGAAAATGATTTAAAGGTGAAGCTGGAGAATCCGAAAAAAACCAATCCAAACAGCTCTATGCCATCATTCAAGACCCTGCCCAAGGCTGAAATGGACGCCTTGCTAGGGTATCTGAAGACCCTGAAGTAAGAGGGTCATTTTCTAGCCTGCCGGAAGGCAGGTTTTTTTTTGGTGAGTCACCATGCGATTAAAGGAAGAACAAATAAAACGCCTGGCTGAGAAGGTCTACAGCGACCTTGTTCAGGATGGCCTGATTGTACAGCGTCAAGAGCGGAGTGCCGCGGTGCAGGGCATTGTCAAGGCAATCATGCAGGATATCAGTCGTGAACAGAACTTGGCGCGGGATGCCGAGCGGATGCTGGACGAGACTATTGCTGCCATGGGTCGTGGTGCTGCGGACATCGATCGCCGCAAGATGCTGCGGATGATCAAGGAAAAGTTGGCCAAGGATCGCAAGATTGTTTTGTAAGGAAATTATATGTCGCTTTCCGAAGACCGTATTTCCCATTTGTCCCACGAGATCTTGGAGCGCCTGTGGCGTGACGATCTGGCCGATGTTGTCGATGAGGGCCGGGCGCTGTCACGTATCAAACAGTCGCTGACTAATTTTTTCAGTGTCGCGGATGAAATCGATGCAGCGGTGCAGGCCAAGCTCAGGAACAGGGCTCCCGGCAGCCGTGATTGGGAAGTCCTGTATCAAAAGTTTTATCAGGAAGAACTTGTCAGGAGAAAACTGTGAGCGCTTTTGTGCGTGCAATGGCAGGTGTGCTGCTCGCGACCCTGTTTCTGACAGCCTGTACAGCGGCGCCCAAGGTCCGGAGTTTTGGCGGCCTTGACCCACGGCAAGAACGCGAGACGATCTACGTAATCCCCTTTGATACGACCCTGGTCCCGGCAGATGTCGGTGAACCGGTCTTCAACGAATTCGTTGATCGGCTGAATGCTCAGCGCAAAAACACGCGGGTTGCCAAGTTCCTGATCCTCAAGGAAGAGCTCAAGGAGGTCGAACCGGCTTGGCTGGTAAAACAGACCTATATCTCGGGCGACATCTGGGGCTATGTGGAAAATTCCGGCTGCTGTTCTACGGAGATGAAGGTCAAATCACGTCTCTATCTGTATGAACCGGGCAAAAATGAACCTTCTCTGGAGGTGTTTTTGCAGGAGGCAGACTTTTTCGAGCACGACCGCCTGCCCGTCTCCGCGGTCAAGATCCGTATGGGCAACAAGCTGGCCCACGGCCTGGCTGACGCCATCATCAAGAAACTGACGCCATAAAATATGGAGCTATAGATGCTTGACCCGGAACTGACCGTACAGCTCAAACGTGTGTTGACCTCGTTGGAACAACTCCTGCCGAAACCGATCCCCGCCCTGGACTGGTCTGTCACCTGCGCCGCCAATTGGCACAAGCATTCCTTTGTAGGCTATCTGGAACCGCTGGACGTGGTGGAGCAGATTGTTCTGGGTGACCTGCTGGGCATTGACGAGCAGAAACGGGTGGTGGATGAGAATACCCGCCAGTTTCTGGCCGGCCTGCCGGCAAATAATATCCTGTTGTGGGGGACGCGCGGTACCGGCAAGTCAGCACTGGTGCGGGCAATTCTCAATAACTACGCCGGTCAGGGATTGAGGGTGGTACAGGTGGATAAGGACGATCTGGTGCATCTGCCGGATATCGTTGATGCCATCAAGGGAGAACCGTATCGTTTCATAATATTCTCCGATGATATTTCCTTCGAGGTGGGGGAATCGAGTTACAAGATGCTGAAAAGCGCCCTGGATGGTTCGGTCTATGCCACTCCGGAGAATGCGCTGATCTACGTCACCTCCAATCGCCGTCATCTGCTGCCCGAGTACGAATCCGACAACCGGGGCGCCATGATGGTCAATAACGAGGTCCACCATGGCGAGGCAGTGGAGGAGAAGATATCCCTCTCGGGTCGCTTCGGGCTGTGGGTCGGTTTCCATCCCTTCAGTCAGGATCAGTATCTGGAGGTTGTCCGTCAGTGGACCAGCAAGCTATTCGCCAAAATGAATGCCGATCTGGTGTGGGGCGAGGAAGAACGTCAGGCCGCCATTCTCTGGTCCCAGCAAAAAAGCGACTGCAGCGGTCGGATAGCCTACCAGTTTGCCAACCACTGGGTGGGTAAACGCTTGCTGGAGAGGCGCAAGGCATAACGGACCGCGCTAAGGGATTGATATCTGCTTACAGTCTAAAAAATAACTCAGACAGGCCATGGGCAGGCAGCCAGGGCCTTTTTTCACGAAAGGCAGGACAATGTTTCGCATTCCGCATAAGCTGATCATAGTTGCACTAACCGGGGTTTCCCTCATTTCTCTGGCAGTTGTTTCTTCTCGCGCCGATGATCTATTCTCCCGGGCCGCCGCACAATTCAGGGAAAAGGATTACGGCGTTGCCTTTGCTACTGCCTTGAAGACGGCTGAATCGCCCCAGCGAAGCTTCCTGCTCGGGGTTGCGGCGTTGCGTTCGGGCAAGACGGCCGAGGCTGTTGCGCTTCTGGCTGAGGCCGAGCAGAGGTTGCCGCTTTTGGGCGACTATGCTGCTCTGTATCAGGCCGAGGCCTTGTTGAAGCTCAAAAAATATACGGAGGCCGCCGCCAAGGCCGCCTCTATCCCTAAAACCTATCCTGCCTCGCTATTGATTCGCCGTTCCGAGAAGCTTTTTGCAGACACTTTTATCGAGGCCGACGATTACAAGGGAGCCCTCAAGGTTTTTCAATCCTTTGTCGATAAGCACCCCTCCGGTAGTGATTCCGTGGATGCTCTTTACCAAATGGCCCGCAGTCGTGAAGAAACAGGGGATAAAGACGGTGCTGCCCAGGTTTATCGCAGCATCTGGCTGAACAACCCGGTTGCTGCTCAAGCAGATATGGCCCTGGATCGGCTCAAAGCGCTGGAAAAAACTGGTGTAAGTTTAGTGGCCTACACGCCTGAAGAGCTACTGCGGCGTGCCTCGGCATTGTATGTCCAGAACAAGTTTGCCCGCTCACTGCAAACATTGCAGTCTATCCCGCTGGAGGGTCAGTCGCCTGCTTTTATCGCCAGGGTCGATCTTCGGCTGGGAATGGCCCAGCTTCGTCTAAAAAATTATAAACAAGCACAGAAGTGCCTCACAAAGGCTGCTGCCTGTAATATTGCCGGGATAAATTCAGAGGGCCGTTTTTGGCTGGCCAAGTCGCTTGAGCGCCAGGACCAGAATGAGCGGGCTTTTACGCTCTACATGGAGCTGGCCGGCGAGGGTAAAAAACAGGAGTTCAGCGACGATGCCCTGATGGAGGCCGCTGGATTGCGCAAGGGGTTGGGAAATTACCTTGAGGCTGCACGCCTGTATGATCAACTCATAAAGGGTTTTCCAGACTCCAAGTTTTTTTCCCGGGCAAGCTGGGATACGGCCTGGTGTCGTTATCTGGCCGGTGAATTTCTGGTAGCAGCCGAGTCTTTCAAGGTGTTGCTGAAGGATGAGGAAGTGCGGGAGAAGGGCCTCTATTGGCTGTCACGGTCGTTGGAGAATGCCGGTATTGCTGGCGAGGCTGCCACTTATTACCGTACTCTCCTGGACGAGTATCCGTCCGGATTTTATTCAGCCTGGTGCCGTGAGCAGAAGGGGTTTAAGGATGTACGGGAAGGCCTGGGTCAGCGTAATGTACAGCAGGAGCTGCCGTTGCCAGCCGGATTCGATAAACCACGCCTGCTGGCTTCATTGGGGCTGCTTTCGGAGGCGCGCACCGAGATCTCGGCCGTCCGCAAGAAGCTGGGTGACAAAAAAAACATGATCCCGGGGCTGGCCCGGTTGTATCTGGAAATGGGAGATTACAGTTCTGCCATTGCCCTGTTCCTGCAAAACCGTCCTGTGAAATGGGATAAGGCCAGCCTGCCGCTATGGACAGCTGGTTATCCCCTGACCTATACGGAACCGGTCGGTCAGCATGCATCAGCCAATACCCTCTCCGAAGCGCTGATCTATGCGCTGATCCGCGCCGAGAGCAGTTTTTCGCCTGCCGTCAAATCCCACGCCGGAGCCATTGGCCTGATGCAGCTTATGCCGAACACCGCCAAGGCTACTGCCCGTGAAAAAGGGGAGTTCAACCCGCAACGACTTACCACCCCGGAGTTCAATATCAAGTTGGGTACCAAGCATTTTCGGGATCTGTTGAATGGTTACGATGGTGATACGGTCTATGCGCTGGCGGCCTACAATGCCGGTTCCACCGCGGTTGAGCGCTGGAAGAAGAATCTGAAGGGACTCAAGAAGGACGAGTTTATCGAGAGTATCCCCTATCAGGAGACGCGGGATTACGTCAAGAAGGTCTATGCTTCGGCAGCCACCTATCGCCAGTTGTACGGGTTGAGATAGATTCAGTTCGAGGCAGGTTAGCATGAAAAGCAATTGAAACACGGAGCTACGGCGAAATAATTGGCCTGCAATTCTAGCCATTCCCCCCTCTTACCCCAAAGCAACGTCAAGGATCATCATCACCGAAAAACCGGCCATGGTAGCCATGGTTACCAGATCTATGTTTGCCGGGATCCGCTGGGATTCCGGGATTAGTTCCTCTACAACGACAAAGATCATCGCTCCGGCAGCAAAGCAAAGCGCATACGGCAGGATACTACGCATCTGCAGAACAAACAATGCCCCGAGAACCCCGGCAACCGGCTCAACTATCCCGGAGGCCTGCCCAAAAAAGAAGCTTTTCCTTTTCCCCATCCCTTCTCTTCTCAACGGCATCGATACTGCTGTTCCTTCCGGGAAATTCTGAAGTCCGATTCCGATTGCCAGCGCAATCGCGCCGCCGAGAGTTGCGGATGGAAGGCCTGCGGCCACCGCCCCAAAGGCGACGCCGACCGCAAGGCCTTCAGGAATGTTGTGCAGGGTGATCGCAAGAACCAGCAGTGTGCTGCGCTGCCAGGAGGTCTTGATC
>Ga0154495_1014_pt2 | contig 8813 bp, 9 predicted proteins | sample RifGroD2_FD_115974 | JGI IMG/M metagenome (GOLD analysis project Ga0154495, IMG submission 115974) | Desulfuromonadales bacterium GWD2_54_10 | reverse complement strand
ATCTGCGAGATCATGAACGATGACGGCACCATGGCCCGGATGCCTGAACTGAAGAAATTCGCAAAAAACCACGGAATCAAGATCTGTACTATTGCCGATCTGGTGGCTTACCGCCTGAAAAATGAGATCCTGGTGCGCACCGTGGCCGAGGCGCACCTCCCTTCCCGTTACGGCGGTGACTGGCGAGCAGTAGCTTTTGAAAATGACGTGGACAAGTTGGACCACATTGCCCTGGTCAAGGGAGAGATCAAAAAAGGTGAGCCGGTGCTGGTACGGGTGCACTCGGAGTGCCTGACAGGCGATGTGCTGGGCAGCCAGCGCTGCGACTGCGGTGAACAGCTTCACCGCGCTATGGCTATGATCGAACGGGAAGGCAAAGGAGTTATCATCTATATGCGCCAGGAAGGGCGCGGCATCGGCCTGATCAATAAACTCAAGGCCTATGAACTGCAGGACAAAGGCCGCGACACCGTGGAGGCCAACCTGGAACTGGGCTTCAAGGCAGATCTGCGTGATTATGGCATTGGTGCCCAAATCCTCCTCTCACTCGGCATTAACAAGATGCGCCTGATGACCAACAATCCCAAAAAACTGATTGGTCTTCAAGGGTACGGCATAGACATTACCGAACGGGTCGCCATTGAAGCCGTTGCTACTCACACCAACAAAGGTTATCTCAGGACCAAGCGTGACAAAATGGGACACCTGTTGGAAAATCTGTAACAACTATGAACATTTTGCTGCATATATGCTGCGGACCGTGCGCCCTCTTCCCGCTACGCACCCTGCGTGATGCCGGTCACCAGGTCACCGGTTTTTTCTATAATCACAACATCCACCCCTACCAGGAATACGCCCGGCGCCTAGGTGCGGTACTGGAGATGTCCGAACGGGAGACACTCCCGATGATCATGCGGGACGAGTATGATCTGGAAGGTTTTCTGGCCAACGTTGCCGCTGCTCCGAGTATGCGTTGCAGTTACTGCTATGCCTCGCGGCTGCAGGCCACTGCGGCTGTGGCTGCAGAGCATGGCTTTGAGGCCTTCAGCGCTTCACTTCTGTACAGCAGATTCCAACGACACGACGAGATCAGGGCATTGGGTGAGCAAGCTGCGCAGCAATACGGTGTGCAATTTTATTATGAGGATTTCCGGTCCGGATGGCAGGAAGGGATCAGGCTTTCAAAGGAACTTGGCCTTTATCGTCAGCAATACTGTGGCTGCATCTACAGTGAAAAGGATCGTTATCTGCCAAAGGCCAAGCAGTCATGAACAGTTGGGGACGTCCACTGATTATCCTGGGACTGATCCTCGTCACGATCGGCATCATCATCTCCCTTGCCCCACGCATCCCCTGGATAGGCAAATTACCCGGCGACATCTACCTGAAGAGGGAAAATTTCAGTATTTACTTTCCCTTGGGCACATGCATACTGCTATCTGTCCTGTTGTCTTTGATACTATGGCTGTTCCGACGTTAATTACTGCGCCCGCTTGTACGCCCATACTTGTAAGTCCGCAAGGTAAACAGTAAAAACACACTTCGTAATAAAAACAGAAAAAGCCCGTGTTGCCACGGGCTTTTTCTGTTGCTTTGGATCGTGCTACTTAGGCATGGATGGCATTCACGGGACAGGTATCCACGCAAGCGCCGCAGTCGATGCAGGTATCAGCGTCGATTACGCGTTTGCCGCCCTGTTCGCTGATGGAGTTCACGGGACAGGAATCCTCACATGCTGCACAATTGGTGCAATCGTCAGTAATAGTATGAGCCACGGTTTCACCTCCTTCTAAGATTAGTCTCCAAATTGAAAACTTTTTTGTGTTTACCATATCTTCAGGCTAATGTCCAGTCAAGAATACAACACGAACCCGAGCACTTTTCAGAAAATATCTTGAATTCAGAATGACTCTATTGTATATATCAAAAACAGTTTTATTTTAGATGTTTTTTTTAGTTTGGGTGTTTGTTTTTTATTGATATTATAAATAAATCTCTGTTTATTTAAGGGAGCTAAACATGATTATAATGGCGCTTAACTGTGGCAGTTCTTCCGTCAAATACCAGCTTTTTGACTGGGACAAAAAGGAAGTCGTAGCCAAAGGTATGGTAGAACGCGTCATCATCGGCGACTCATTCATCATGCATGAAGTACCTGGACAAGAGACCTACCACCATGAACAGGACTGCCCTAACCACAAAGCTGCCATTGATCTTCTGATCAAGACTGTTACCGACCCGGTCCATGGGGTACTAAAAAATGTCAGCGAGATTTCAGCTGTCGGCCACCGCGTGGTACATGGCGGAGAGAAATTCACTTGTTCAGTAATGATCGATGAACAGGTTCTCAATGCTGTCAAGGAAGTCCAACACCTGGCACCACTTCACAACCCCCCCAATATCGAGGGTATTGAAGCGGCCCAGGCTCTCATGCCAACCATCCCGCACGTGGCCATTTTCGACACCGCCTTTCACCAGACCATGCCGGAGCACGCTTACATCTATCCACTGCCCTACGAATGGTATGAGAAGTATCAGGTGCGGCGTTACGGCTTCCACGGCACCTCGCACCTGTATGTCTCCAAGCGTGCCGCCATCCTGCTAAACAAACAACCCAAGGACTGCAACATCATAACCATGCATATTGGCAACGGTGTTTCCCACTGCGCCATCAAAAATGGTATTTCAGTTGATACGACCATGGGGCTGACACCATTGGAAGGCGCTGTCATGGGTACCCGCTGCGGCGATATCGATCCTGCCATCCCGGCTTTTATGATGCAGCAGGAAAATTTTTCCGCCAAGGAGATCGACAGCATCCTTAACAAAAAGAGTGGTGTAATTGGAATTACTGGACGTTTCACCGACCGCCGCGATGTTATCGAACATGCCAACGCCGGCGACCGTCGCTGCCAACTGTCCCTTGAGATAGAAGCCTACCGTTTGAAAAAATATATCGGTGCCTACATGGCGGCAGTGGGCAAATTGGATGCCGTAGTCTTTACCGCCGGTGTGGGAGAGATGGGTGCGCCAATCCGCGAAAGGGCTATTGAGGGGCTAGAGCACATCGGCATCATCCTGGACAAGGAGCGAAACAAAAACGCCATGACCCGCAAGCGCGAGTCCCTGATCACCACTGACGATTCACCGGTCAAGGTCTATGTCATCCCCACCGATGAAGAACTGGTGTTCACCGAAGACGTGGTTGCCATCCTCAACGGCACCTATACCGACCACATGCACTGTGAATACTCCTTTGGCCGTCCCGACTTCATCAGAAAGTAACCTCTGACAACAGATTCACATACGAAAAAAGCCGGTACATAACCGGCTTTTTTCGTATCAAGACACTGAAACAGGCAGGAACACCCTACCCTTTCAATTCCTCCTTAAGTCCCTCTACAACAGCCTTAACCTCGGCTATCATCTCGGTTGCATGCGAAGATTTCTCCTGTTTGATATACTGTTCGAAGAATTTTACCGCATCTTGCGTCCGCTCCTGGTCCATGCAGATGCTGCCCAGTGTCAGATAGGCCATACTGAAAGTCGGATCAAGCCGAATAGCTTCATTACATTCCACTTCGGCCTCTTCCAGCTCTTCCAGATCATAATACAGTTCGCCCAGATTGAAATGGGTGGCCGGATCCAGCGGATCTATCTCAACCCCTTTCCGGTAGGCCGCCACAGCTCCCTCGGTATCACCGCCCCCATAAAGCGCGTCACCCATTGCATTCCAGGCAAAGACATTATCCGGTTCAAGCTCCAGCGCCTGGTGAAAAGCGCGCATTGCATCGTCGCTACGCTCCAGGCTGGTATAGACCAAGCCTATACTGACAAGCGCGTCGGCATCCTTGGGGTCAAGCTCCAATACCCGCTGATAACACGCGATGGCTTCTTTGTGCTTACCTCCCTCAAACAAAAGGTCTCCCAGGGTTGTCAAGGCATCTGCATCATCAGGAGAGAGCCTGAGTCCTTCGCGATAACGCTCAATGGCATCATCGATACGACCATCCTCCGCAAGAGCGTCCCCCAAATGGAACCAACCGTCCGGATTTTCGCGATGCTCACCACAGTATTGTTCAAGGATCGCAATCGCCCCTTCTGCGTCACCTGATTCAAGCAGGTCAATGCCTTTACTTAACGTTTCATCCAGCTGTTTTTCTGTCATAACGATCTCCCTGCTGTAATGTAATGCCTGTTTTAAAAGATAACAGACCCATCCCTACAATTCCAGTACATATATTTTTATGAAAGTTTTTACTTTCCATAAAATGTGCACTATAATTCATCAATTTTGCATCGGGGTATAATCATGAAAGAGAGTCATCATTCCATCGGCCTGCGCACACTTGAGGATATAAGTTCCATCATCCTGCACTCCCACGACCTGCAGGAAACACTGGACAATATCGTCAATATTGTAGCCAAACGCATGAGAACCGATGTTTGCTCCATCTACCTGTTGGAGAAGGATGGCGAAACCCTCGTGCTCAAGGCCACCAAGGGTCTTTCCAAAGCCTCGGTCAACCGAATATCCATGAAGGTCCACGAAGGCCTTTCCGGCCTGGTGATCGAGAGCCGTGGCATGGTCATGACCGACAATGCCCCTGCCCACCCCCGCTACAAGTATTTTAAAGAAACAAAAGAGGAAAAGTTCCTCTCCTTCCTCGGTCTGCCGCTCTTCGAGCGCAAAGCCCCTGTTGGTGTCATTGTCATCCAGACTCGCGAGGCGCGGCGCTTCAGCGAAGATGAGATCAGCGCCCTGCGTACGATCACCTTCCAGATCAGCAGCATCGTCCACAATGCGCGGTTGCTCAATTCGATCCAATTCAAAGAGCAGGAGCGAGCCTGGTTTGAGCAGGAACTGGCGAAATTAAAAAACGACTTACCAACTGGCACTTCTCCAATCCAAAAGGCAGGCAGGCAGCAGTCACTAGCAGGAATAGCCGTGTCAGCAGGCTTTTGTCGAGGCAGGATCTACATCCTCGATCGGTACAGCGACAAGGTTATCAAGGTGGCCAAGGTCGGCACCAGACCCGAAGAGCACCGAAAATTCACACTCGCCCTGGAAAAAGTCAAAATTCAAACTATCTACATGGAGAAGCGGGTCAGCGAAACACTCTCCGAAGATGATGCCGCTATCTTTCACACCCACCTGATGATCCTGGAAGACCGCAGCTTCGTCAGCAAGATCAGCGACCTGATCGACCAGGGGGCAGGTGCCACCCGCGCCGCTCATGATGTTGTTCAACACTATATCCAGGCCTTTTCAGCCATGGAAGACCCTTACCTGAGGGAACGCTCTGCCGACATGGAGGATATTGGACGCCGCATTATTGATGCCTTGGAAGGAAACGGAGATTCTACGGTAAAGCTCAAAGAACAGCGGATCATCGTAGCGGAAGAAATTTTCCCTTCCGATCTGGCCACGCTGGATCACGACAAGGTTCTTGGTATCGTGACCGAGAAGGGTAACGTATATTCCCATGCCGCCATAATGGCAAAATCGCTCGGCATACCTGCTGTACTGGGTATACCTGGGTTAATGGATGCAGCCAACATCAAAGATGAAATCATCGTGGATGGCACATCCGGTCACGTTTATCTCAACCCGGATGGCGAGGTAAAGAAGGAATACGCAAGACTGGAACATGATCATGCCGGACGTATCAAGGAGATGGAGGGTCTGCGCGACCTGCCGGCAGTAACCACCGATGGAAAGAATATAGTGTTGAATGCCAACATCGGCCTGCTCTCCGATATCAGGGTGGCAAATGCCCACGGGGCAGAGGGTGTGGGTCTCTACCGCACAGAATTCCCCTACATGGCGCGTATGGCCTTTCCCAACCGCAGCGAGCAGGCAAGCATCTATAGCAAGGTATTGAAGGGGTTCCCTGGTCAACCGGTTAACATTCGCACCCTTGACATTGGCGGTGACAAAGGGCTGCCCTACTTCATCCAACCCCGCGAAGACAACCCCTTTCTTGGGTGGCGTTCCATCCGTGTTTCTCTGGAGCGCCAAGACATCTTTCGCGAGCAACTGGCAGGCATCCTGATGGCATCAAACGCAGGCAGCCCCACCATCATGTTTCCGTTGATATCGTGCGTGGATGAGATTCGTCAGATCAGAGAGATATTTGCATCTGTAAAAGCGGAACTGGAGCAGGAAGGGCATAAACTGCGCAGTAAAATCCCTCTGGGTGTCATGATTGAGGTTCCGGCTGCCGTGCAAATCATCGAGTTTCTGATTCATGAGGTGGATTACGTCAGCATCGGCACCAATGACCTGATTCAATACACCCTGGCTGCTGACCGCAACAATCAGCGGGTAAAGCAATACTACGATCCGCACCACCCGGCAATACTCCACTCCATTAAACGCGTAACCGATGCGGCGATAAAAGCGGACAAGAAGGTCTCGGTCTGCGGCGAGATGGCCGCTGACCCGCTCAACGCCCTGCTTTTGATCGGGATGGGGATCAGCGAATTCAGTCTATCGGCCCCAAGTATACCGGTTATTAAACAGACCGTACGCACACATTCACTGAAAGAATGCCGCAAACTGGCAAAAGCAGCGCTAGCCTGCCGCTGCAGCTCCGAGGTCAAACAGGTGTTAAGCGAAGCCCGTGTACAGCTAAAAATCACTTGACCGAGCGCCACTTGAAACTAACCGTCTTACACCCCGGCAACGCCTGACGGAAACGTTTCAAACCTTCCTCCGTAATGCAAGTTTCACTGCAGGTCAGCCACTTCAAGCCCTTCAACCTGGCTAGGTTCATCAGTCCTGTGTCACCGATATCAGTATGATAAATATTGAGCCGCTTGAGACCTTGCAGACTTCTTAATAATTGCAATCCGCTATCGCTAACGAAACAACTGGAGAGGTATAGCTCCTGCAACCCCGTGAGATGGGCTATATGCACCAAGGCGCTGTCATCAATGCCGTCAAAGTAGAGCGCCTGAAAATCATCTGCCTTCAGAGAATCCAGAAATAGCATCTCATTTTCACCTGCCCCCTTCACATCCAGACGTAGTGCCTTGTCCAGAAAAAACTCCCGTACGCCACGAGCACTTCCCAGACGATGCCAATCACGATAGTCTACCGAGCCCAGGTTGCGCTCATAAAGTATCCCGCAAGAATATTCCACAGGAAAACGAATGATACGTGTCTCCGGAGGTGGCCCATTCCGACCGGCATCAAACTCGCTGTCACCACGCAACGCAGCAAGACGATTCCTGATTTTAGCTATATTCTGCTCAACCGTGGCAGCCATCTCAGCCATCAGATCGATGCCGTCGGACAACGCTTCGTCCACTCGCAGCTTAAAACAGTAAATGTCGGTCGTCTTCAACTCCTCTATTTGACGTTTTACTGCATGGAGGTTCTGCTGAACCCTGGCGATCTGACGGATCACACGCACCAGTTCCATGGCAATGTCAACTCCGTCAAGCACATCCGACCCCAGCTCCCAATCGCTGAGAATATCCTCCAGAACCGATCTATCGCCCACTTCATAGGCATGATTGGCAACCGCCATCAACTCCTGCCGCCGTTGACGTTCTTCCTCGTCTGATGCCAGATCGGGATGAATAGCCTTGGCCACCTCGCGATAAATGTTTTTCAGACTCTTGTGATGCACATCCAGTGCAGGCTCGGCATCATCGTCAAGCAGGTCGGTATGATGTTGCGAAAAAGCTAAGCTATCATCTCGCTCGGCAGCTCCGGTAACAGTGGCAACATCCTGTTTCCCCAGCAGACCATTCAACTGCCATTCAAGCTCCTCCAGTTCAGCAATGCGAGTCCCCAGAATTTCCTCATAGACCTGTTCGAACATACGAATTTCTGCCTTGAATACCGAAAACACCCGTTCCTTCTCCGCAAGCTGGCCCTGGGCATATGCCAATTCACGCCGTTTGCGGTCTAGCTCGATCTCTTCGGGTGTTTTTAGTCGATTGCGGAAAGGGCTCATGGCGTAAGCTTACTTGCCATCTGGCGTTCACGGCACTCTCTGGCAAGCGGAACCGTTATTCTGCGTTTTTCAGCCATGGAGAGACAATAGAGCGCATCGAAACAACTGATCAAGTCACCTACTTCGCGGCTGGTTGTGATGAGGATGTACTCCACGACCTCAGCCGGTACGCGAACTTGGCGATCTTCGATGATTTTCTTCAAAATCATGAGACGGGAATGGTCGTCAGAGGCATCCACACGGGCCACCAATCCCCACAGCAGACGAGAAACAAGATGATCATCCAGATTAGGAAGTTCCCGTGGTGGATACAGCCCAGCCAGAGCTACCTTGCGGCCGGCACCATAAAAATCATTGAAGATCTGCCACAGCCCGGCCCGCAGGCCGGCATCATCCGGTAACAGATGCAGGTCATCCACCAGAAGGAGCGGTGCGCCAGCGAACCGTGCTACCAAATCCTCAAGTGTGAACGTTTCTCGGCATGAAAGATAGGGGGTGACAGTATCCCTATTCAACTCCTGTCCGATGGCCTTTAATAAATGTGTCTTGCCGGAGCCGGACGGACCGTGAAGATAAAGCAGGTTTTCCGAGTTTGACGAATCGGCAATACAGCGGGCAAATTGCAAAGCCGCACTATTGCCGTCACAGACAACAAAACTGTCAAAACTAAAGGCAGGAGTTACCGGGAAATCGAAGAACTGTTGCATGATCAAAACAGCTTTCCTTGAGGGGAATCAGGAGCGATGCGGCCGAAGTGTTGGTATGCGGCAACAGTGGCCACCCGCCCGCGGGGTGTGCGATTGAGGAAACCATTCTGAATCAGAAAAGGCTCGTAGACGTCCT
>Ga0154495_1056_pt2 | contig 8898 bp, 10 predicted proteins | sample RifGroD2_FD_115974 | JGI IMG/M metagenome (GOLD analysis project Ga0154495, IMG submission 115974) | Desulfuromonadales bacterium GWD2_54_10 | reverse complement strand
AAAAAACCGGCGTGGATACAGCGCTGGGGAAGAAGCTAGTCATGGCCCGGGATGCGCGTGAATGCCTGATGTATGCCGAACGTGGCGAGGTGGATGGAGCTTTTGTCTACCGCACTGACGCCCTGCTGTTAGCCAGGCAGGCAAGAATACTTTTCACGGTACCCCAGGACCTGTACGGCCGGGTAACTTATCCAATGGGCCTGACCGCCACAGGGGCAAAAAAGACTGAAGCCGTGGCATTCTACCGATTCCTGCAATCGCCTGAAGCCCGGAAAATTCTCGACAAATACGGCTTTACAACCCGGTAACCTATGACAACACTCAATCCCTCGGATATCCAGGCAATTCTGCTCTCGGCCAAGGTGGCCACGGTGGCGACACTGCTCTCGCTCCCCTTTGGCTTTTTGTGTGCCTATATCCTCGCCTTCCACGAATTCAGGGGCAAGCTGCTGCTGGAGGGGCTCATCAACCTGCCGCTCACCCTGCCGCCGGTTGTGATCGGCTACCTGTTGCTGCTGCTGTTGGGATCAAACGGTTGGCTGGCGCCTGTACTCAACAGCCTGGGAATCCGCCTGCTGTTCAGCTGGAAGGCTGCGGTGATCGCCTCGTCCGTGGTCGGCTTCCCGCTTCTGGTGCGTTCCATGCGCATCGGCATGGAATCGATCGACCTGCGCTTGATCCAGACCTCCCGCACCCTGGGGGCCACCTGGTACGACGCGCTGCTTACCATCATCGCGCCGCTTTCTTTGCGCGGGATCATGGCTGGTTCATCCTTGATGTTTGCCCGCAGTTTGGGTGAATTCGGCGCCACCATCATCGTGGCCGGCAACATCCCAGGCGTCACCCAGACCATCCCACTGGCGATCTACGACTACGCTGCCTCACCGCAAGGTGATCAGGCCGCCCTGCTGTTGTGCGGAATCTCCGTAACGCTTTCCCTGGCCATCTTGATTTTCCATGACAGCATGGCCCGTCGTTTTGTGAGAAAGGACTGAGATGAAGCTTGAACTGGCATTGACACACCAGCTGGATGCCTTTCGGCTCAAGGCCGAGCTCAGTTTTCAGGGCAACAGCCTGGGGCTGTTCGGGCCATCCGGCAGCGGCAAGAGCACTCTTGCCGGACTGATTGCCGGACTCGCTCGCCCGCAAGGGGGCTATTTGAGGCTGGATGGCGATGTCATCTTCGACAGCAACAGCAACATCCATCTCCCTCCTGAACAGCGCCGCATCGCGCTGGTCTTTCAGCATTCGGCCCTTTTTCCCCACATGACTGTCAGGGGCAACCTGTTGTACGGCTTCAATCGCCGCCCCCCCCAGGATAGCAGCATCGACATCGATTCCGTTTCCCGGGCCCTGGGATTGTCGGACCTTCTTGAACGGGGGGTCAACAACCTGTCCGGGGGAGAACGCCAACGGGTCGCCATTGGCCGGGCAGTGCTCTCCAGTCCGCGCCTGCTGCTGATGGACGAACCGCTTTCGGCATTGGACGACGACAGCAAGTTTCAGATCATCTCGTACCTCAAGGCCACCTGTGCACGCTTCAACATCCCTTTCATCTTTATCAGCCATTCGCTGGTCGAGATGCGCATGATGACCGATACGGCCGCCGTTATCGCCCAGGGCGGCATTACCAGCACCTGCAGCACCGAAGCGCTGGCCAGAACCATGATGGAGCGCAGCCCGGTGGGCTACATCAACATCCTTGGATTGAGCGGCATGAGCGAACGGGCCGGTCTCTGCGCCTATAACTGGAACGGCGGCGAACTGCTGCTGTCGAAGGGTAACCGCACAACCATCAGCGGCCTGTTCGAGCTGTCATCAAAGGACATCATCCTCTTCAAGAAGCATCCCGAAGCCATCAGCGCACGCAATCTGCTACAATGTACCGTAGTCAACCTGTTTGAAAGCGGCACCAAGATGGGGGTCGAACTGGATTGCAACACCGGCCGCCTGATCGCAGAGATCGTTCCCGATGCCGGCCGTGAGCTGGACATCGTAGTTGGCAGCGTCGTCCACGCCGCCATCAAGGCCTCGGCCTTCCGCAGACTGGCTACGACACAGGCCGCTCAGGAACAGGTTCAGTGCCCTGTAACATCAAAATCTAACCCCCCTCGGTCCCCCCTTACCTAAGGGGGGAAGCCTTTAAGTCTCCCCTTAGATAAGGGGAGACTTAGAGGGGTTATTTGCGAAACTGTGACCTCTGTGGCCACGGCCTTTTTCTGGATAAATAAATGGGCCTCTCAAAATATCCTTCCACCGTTACCATGCCGAATACCGAGCAGCCCTACCCTTCTATACTTGTATTTTTGCAGCAGCGGTTTCCCTTTGTTGCAACACAGCTCTGGGAGCAGCGCATAGCCGAAGGCAAGGTACTGGATGAGCAGTCCACCCCAATAACCCTGGAGACCGGATATGCCCCTGGCAAACGCATCTTTTACTTCAGGGAAGTTGACACAGAGCCGGTCATCCCTTTTTCGGAAAAGATCCTGTTCCAGGATGATGAAATCCTGGTTGCCTGCAAACCTCATTTCCTGCCCGTAACCCCGGGTGGCCGCTATGTTGACGAGTGCCTGCTGAACCGCTTGCGAAGTAGCTCTGGAATCCATGATCTGGCGCCACTTCACCGCATCGACCGTGAGACCGCCGGCATCGTCCTGTTTTCCGTCAACATGAAGACACGGAGCCTGTACAGCCAGTTGTTCTTGCATGGCAGCGTCGAAAAGACCTACCAGGCTCTCTCTGCGCATGTTCCCCTGGGTGATAAAAAAGAATGGATCGTAGCGGACAGGATTGTGCGCGGAGAACCGTGGTTTCGGATGAAAACAGGTCCGGGAACCGTAAATGCGCGATCAATGATCAACCTGGTGGAGGTAAAGGAGAACCGGGCGCGTTTTGTTTTGCGGCCCATAAGCGGAAAGACGCATCAACTGCGGATTCATATGAGCTGGCTTGGCTTCGGGATATTGAATGACAGGTATTACCCTGAGTTGCAGCCGGAAAGCGAGGATAACTTCAACACCCCACTTCAGCTTGTTGCCAAAATGGTACGTTTTCAAGACCCTGTCACCGGAGAAAATCGGGAGTTCGTCTCCGGGCGAGAACTTTTGTTGTAATCAAATGGTCAAAACTTGCTTCCACCTTGCATAATCGTCAACTCTTAGCCCTGCCTTGCAGCCCTTCCACTTTGTTGGAGCCTGAATCAATTCCATCAGCTGTATATTAGACAAGCATATGTTTTTCAATTCCCATTGTTTCGGCAAACTAAAACCTTCTGTCTGATGTTGCCGATATTATTTATTAATTTGCTTGACAGGCAATCGCTTCATGATGTATTTCAAATTAAAATTTGCTTATTTATTAGTCGTGATATGAAATAAAGTCGTAGCTTGGTTCCAGCTCACCCACCCGTTGTCCCCCAAAGTTGGCCAGATTGCAGGACGCCGCAAGCGACTAAAACATAAAGCATGACAGTCAACCAGATGTTTCAATAGCGAGATACAATAAGCTAACTGGGACATGTTCTCTAATTCCGATAATTGCAAACGGCATTGAAATTTCTGAAAGGAAAGGTCCAAGCCAATGCAGTTAAACAACAACTATGCAAGGAGGTGATCGTTATGAGATGAGAATTGTACTGTAAAAACGTTGTGTGATTATGAACAGCTTGCCTGAAACTAAACAATAAATCGAACTGTGTAAAAGGGGGGTGTTATGTCTATTGGTCAGGAATTATCGTCCATCGATTTTCAATCCATGATTGGCGGTCCTTTGAACGCCGTCATTAAAGCTCAAGCACAATCTGCACAAACGTCGGTAGATTTCATAAAGAGTGTTGGCTTCAATGCAGCGGATGCGGCGACCGATCCGGGAAAACCAACGATGGTCACGTTCGAATATGACAAACCAGTTGAATCAAAAGATTCTGAAGGGGTTATCACCGTCACGCCGACACCGTTTAAACTGACCGTGCCGATTCTCACGATGCTTCCCATTCCATTTATAAGGGTGGAAGAGGTAACGATCGACTTCAACGCCAAGATCAATTCGATTGTGGAGTCGACAACGTCATCATCATCAGAATTAAATGCATCACTTGCTGTTAAGGGTGGATGGGGTCCAGTTTCTGCCGAGTTGAAATGTAGCTACAGCAACAAAAAATCCACGTCTGCCACCGACAAGACAGAACGTACTTACAGTTTGATCATCCATGTTCGCGCGGTGCAAGATGAGCTTCCTGCTGGGATGGAAAAACTCTTGGGCGTTCTTGAAAATAATATCAAGGAAGTGAAAGCTGCGTAATAAATTTAAAAGTATGCAGGTAGAGTAACGTCGGAAACGTCCCTTTACCTGCATACGTCACAGATATTCGGAGGGAATCATGGCAGACTTGGGCGACATGTTGGGTTCATTGATGTCCGGATTAATTCGTGCACGTCGCATGGCTGATGAGCAAACAGCAGCACTTGCAGAATACTACAAAGAGAACCCGCTTCTTGAAGGTTTATCGGTTCCCCGCATACGCATCCCGGAATTGACTATCGACATGCCTTTTCTAATTGAGGATAACGTGGAAGGTGAAACTGGGGAGATGGCGGATTCGACAAAGATTGCATCTGCGTTAGAAGCACAATTGGAATCGACACTTTCAAGGAACCACATTAAAACCAACCATACTTTCCGTAAGACTTTTATAGATGAGGTAAAAAAACAACTTGAGTTGGTTAAACAGACACGTGCGCCTGTGATGAAAGAAGCTGTTGCGCGTAGCGTGCAAAAGGCGTTTGCAGCCACTATGACTAAAACCAGGACTATCCTGACTGCCAAAGAAACAGAAACCATCGCAAAAGACCTAAGGAGCAAGCTTTCAGCTGTCAGTATTGCCAAAGAACCGCTAATCCCAAGTATTGTGGCCAACATTAAAACGGCCGATGTTAAAGAGCAGACATCAACTGCAAGCGTTGTGCGTCTGAAAATCACATTGAAAGAGGAAGGGCTTGAATGGGCTACACAAGTGGGCGAATCTGGGGGCGTAATACATACGCTACAGCCGGAATGATTGACGGAGGCAGATAGGATGCAATGTATTCTGCGGGAAAAACTCCTGGCACAGGCGATTAAACTTGCAGGTGTCAGCAACAGTTATCGTAACGAAAGCCACCGTTTTGTGGAGGCATATTTCGAATGGCTGGAAGAAGCTGAAAAAGACTTGTCTGGTTTACGATCACCCATCGGCATTCTGCTTCAGGCTGAAAAAAGTACTTTGACTTCCGTCTTGGACGGTTACCTGCCCAATCATATTGAACCAGGCAAGAGCATCCGAAAAAGTCAGAAAGCCGTTGCAGCCCAATCGTTGGAAAAGCTTTCAAAAGAGATCTATTCCAAAATAGAACAGATTGATCACACCCTTGACCAATTGAGCGAAAAACTATGTCACGCCGTGGCGGTCCTGGCGAGTAAAGAGCCAGATTTGTATAGCAGACTTCAAGTAAATCAGCATGGAGTAAACATACTCTGGGAGATGCTTGGCAGAACACCGGAGACCATACCGATGTATAACTACTTTTGTGCTAAGCTTGCATCTACCGATTTAAATTACCTGTTTATGGATATCATACAGAAAATAACGAGCAATAAGTCTGGCGCCATTTAACCAAAATCGGCACCTCATCTCTCGCAAAGCAATTCACTCGCCATCAACTCCGCAACCGCGGGTGCACCCGGTTCGTCCGACGTCCGTTATTCCGTGATAAAGATAAAACTACCGTGCCAGCCGCCATAAGCGTCTCCTTTCATGGAATTGGGTCTTGTTCTTGACCTGACGGGCGGGTATATGCCCGCACATGATCCGATCGCTTGTTAGGCGGTTTTCACTGCTGCCTTATACCAATAGGACGAAATGATGCCGTAAATAAAATTCAATCCGATGACGACTATCGGTGTCAGAGTCCCAAAACCAAGGCCGAGAAGACCTTTACCCATACTTGGCAAGACCATGAAGAGCATCATGGCAGATGGCAATAAACTGAATAGACATCCACGAAGAGCAGTTTGTTTTTTCCAAAAGGGCAGGAGCAGCAGGAGCATCCATATGCCACCCCAAACCATTCGCTGATAAAGCCAGGGGGCAGTAAATTCGGGCTTCATACTGACTCCCAAGAGATCACTTATTCCGATCTTTCCAAAAAGCGTGATGTTGATACTATCGACCAACCCTCCAATGGCTCCACCGGTAAATGCTCCACTAATTTTTCGTATCATATTCTTGGCCTCACGATATTTTTTGAATTATATTCAGTCGCTAACGAGTTAGAGCAGACGACATTTGTCATAAATTACTCCTTGCCATCACCCTTGACAGCCCCCTTGATTTCCTCGCCAGCCTTTTTAAATCCTTCCTTGGTGTCCTTGCCTAACTTCTTGAAACCTTTTTTGGTGTCCTTACCTACCTTTTTGAAGTCGCGCTTGATCGCCTGGCCAGCCTCCTTGAAGCCTTCCTTGGTTTCCCGGCCGAGCTTCTGCGCACCTTCCTTGATATCCTCACCAGCCTGCTTGAAGGCCTTCCCGGTCTCGCGACCCGACTCTTTCACATCTTCGGTGAAATCGCTGGCAAAACCAGCCATAGGAAAGTTCAAAGCAAGCACACATGCAATTAACACCATTAGCAATGGCATATACGTCTCCTCTCGCTTCTTGCTCCATCCAGCTATAGCTTACAATCAGCCTTGTCTAGGATGGCCAGGTCCTTGAGTTCAATATGAATCGGATCTTTAACCTGGGCAAAGTCCTGGCGGGTAATCGCGACCCATTCTTCCCTGTCTTTGACCAGAAAATCCCCGCCTCCGGTAAAGCCGGAAAAATCATCGCTGAAATATGTGGTGAGACGATCATCGCGGGATGAATACATCTGCAGGTAGTCGTCAAACAGTTGCCGTATTTTCTGATAATCGCTTGTATCCATTGAGGGGCCTGCTAATCTGCCGTGCGGATTAAGGTAACTGTGAATAGATTGTACCAACAACCGGATCTCCCTACCAAGGATAATCCAGCAAATTGCCTAGTTCTGACAAAAAAATTCTACGTTTTTCTTCTTATGGACAACTTCAGAAACATCACCGCCGGCAGGGTGACCAGGGCGAACAACACAGTAAAACCAACACCGAGATTAGTGGCCCAACCGATTGAGGCCAGGGCGGGATAATCGGCAAAAGCCAACGACCCGAAACCGGCAATGGTGGTCAGAGCCGAAATCAGTACTGCCCGACCTGCCTGAACGAAACGTTCTTCGCTGCCCTTATCCATAACATCGCCGACCCGGTGGCCGATATGCAGGCCATAGTCACTACCCATGCCGACAACTGTCACCAGCACCATGGCATTCATGAAATTAAACCCCATGCCGAACAGTGCCATGCTGCCCAGCATGACGGCTGAGCCGGCCGCAACCGGAAAGAGTGCGGCAAACACCCCCCTGCGTGATTCAAAGTGCGTGACCAGCAGTAACAGCACCAGAATGCCAGCGATCAAGAAGGCCAACAGGAAACTCTGGCCAACCGAGTTTGCCAGTTGGCTACTGACCAGATCAACACTGGTTGCACGCGCCGCTGGATCGATGGAAGCAAGCTCCTTGAAGAAAGCGCCCTGGTCAAACTCCTGCCCCTTGTAGTAAACAAAGACCAGGCTGTGATAACCGGCTTTGTCCTGAATAAGATGACGGTTGACAACCCCGCGCAGCGGTGATGCCGCCATCCGGGCAACAGCCTCGGTCTCGGATACCGGGCTGACAGTGCCGAAATCTGCCAGTGCATCGACAAATGGCTGGAACGGTTCTGTCTCGAAACCGCGGCGCGCCAGTGCCTTCTCAAACGCATCCGCTGCCTGTCGGCCCGAGGTTGCCGACTTTAGTTGCCGGACGATAGCCAACTGCTGGTTACGCTCGTTTATAACGCTGCCCAGCGAAGACCAGCCGTTGATCCGGCCGGCGGCCTTGTAGTTCTCCAACAACACTCCCACGCGGCCGGTGCGACGCAGCACATCCCCCAGGTCACGCCCCTCCACGGCCACCAGCAACTGACGTGGCGCCAGGCTAAGGTGCTGCTCGATCTTCTCCTGGGTCAGGAAGGCTTCGGAATGCTGCGGCTGCAGGTTCTTTAACTCCCCGTCAAAAGAAATCCCGAAGGCGGATATGCTCCCGATTGCTATCACCAGCATAGAAAACCCGATGATCCAAACGGGATAGCGGCCTGCGTAGCGCCACACGCAGCGCATGCCCAGGGCCGGGATCGGCCTGAATGGTGCCGGAAAGCGGCGCTCCATGAAAATCAGCAGCGGCGGCAGGAAAAACAGGGTCGCATACAACGAGAACATCACGCCCAGCCCCACCAGCAGACCCAGTTCGTACAGGGCGCGCACATCGGATATCATCAAGGCCAGAAACGGCAAGGCCGTGGTGGCTGCGGCAGTAAACAGGCCATGCCCCGTATCGACGACCGCCAGGTGCAAGGCCGCCTCCATATCTACTCCGGAAACACGCTCGCCGTGATAGCGGTCGTAGAGGTGGATGGAATAATCGGTGCCCAGGCCTACGATCAGCGCCATGAAGGCAAAGGAGATGATGTGGATGGAGGGCAGAAACAGTGACGCCGTGCCGAGCGCCAGCACAACACCGACGGCAATGATCAGCGGCAGCAGGATCGTGGGTAGCAGGCGTCGGTAGATTGTGTAGAAGATAGCCAGCACAACCAGCAGTGAGGACAGGATGCAGGCCTGGATGTTGAACTTCATGGCTGCTTCGTCGAGTACGGCGCTGATATGCGCGCCGGCGCAGCTTACCTGGACCGCCAAGCCTTGGCGGGCTTCGTTGATGCCGGCCACCAGCCGTCGTGCAAAGACCATGTCCTG
>Ga0154495_1076_pt1 | contig 9629 bp, 10 predicted proteins | sample RifGroD2_FD_115974 | JGI IMG/M metagenome (GOLD analysis project Ga0154495, IMG submission 115974) | Desulfuromonadales bacterium GWD2_54_10 | reverse complement strand
AGTACCCTGAACCTTCCTGTCCACCCCGGATTTCAAGGATCTGGCCCACATGCAGACGAACATCGACCGGCAATTGATCCCGGGAAAGCTGCAAGCTAACGAGGTCCTCGTCAAGCTCATGGATAACGGCCCAGTCGCGAAAAACCTCGGCATTGGGCATGGGGATACCAACACCGACCTTCATTCCGACAGCAAAATAACTGGCGTATTGATCCATATCACTCATGAATAAGCGACCATCCGAAACAATTGATTGAAATATAACGAACAGATATCAGCGATATCATCTAAGTGAGCGGTTCAGTGCATCAAGGAGTTGCTCTATGCCTACCTTGTGGACACCGGCACCGTGTTCGAGGGTTTCCAGATCAGCAATCTGGCATTCATAGCAGTCGAGGTTGTATTGTTTAAAAACAGGCAAGGTTTCAGGGTGCTGCCTGATAATATCGGCAATAATCATATCACGTGTAATCATGTTCGCCCCCTTGCGTATGTTATTGCGAAATGGAATTGCTGAAGCCGTACTTCAATCGCAGGGCTGACTTGACCTCCGCAGGCACGAAACCGTCAATGGCGCCATTGAGGGAACAGACCTCCTTGACGATGGAGGACGAAAGATAGCCGTACTGGATCGAGGTCATCATAAAGAGCGTTTCGACATCATGGCCAATGGTGCTGTTCATCTGGGCAATCTGAAACTCGTATTCGAAATCGGATATGGCCCGTAATCCCCGGATAATGACATGCGCTTGTTTGGAGGAGACGTAATCGATCAGCAGGCCGCTAAAAGTGTCAACCGTGACCCTCTTTTCTTCCTTTAGCACCTCCTGGATCAGCCCGACCCGCTCCTCCGTGGAGAAGAGCGAGTTTTTGGATGAGTTCCGGGCTACGGCTACGATGACCTCGTCGAAAATCGTCAGGGTGCGGCGAATAATGTCAAGGTGTCCGTAGGTAATCGGGTCGAAGGAACCAGGGTACACGGCAATCTTTTTCATTCTCTCTCCAGTGTATAAAGATCCAGAACCGTATCTCCATAAATCCTGTGGTCACACTTGACAAATTTACCGACATGATCCGGCAGAGGATTCCGTATGTCACTTTCAGCGACAAAAAGCCCACCCACTTTCAGGAGGGAGCGATTGCATAGCGTTTCCATCACAACAAGGTACAAATTTGAAGCATAGGGCGGATCTAAAAAAACAATATCAAACTGATCTTTTCGTGCAGCCAGCAGGTTCAGTGCCTTGAGCGCATCCAATTCAAACAGATCGGCACGCGCATCAAAACGTACCTTGGACAGATTTTTCTTCAGGGCCGACAGTGCATTCCTGTCGCTCTCGATAAAACAGCAAAATGCACAGCCTCTGCTGAGAGCTTCGATCCCCAAACTGCCGGTGCCTGCGCAGATATCAAGCACTCGGGCATATTCCAAATCAAAACGACTCTGGATTATGCTGAAAAGTGCCTCCCGGACACGGTCGGCTGTAGGGCGCGTATGCTTTCCTGGGGGCGCAGCGAGCCGCGTGCCGCGAGCGCTTCCTGCAATCACACGCATACTGCATCCCCTTTTCTCTTAGCCCTGATAAACAGGATAAGTTCTAGCTTACTAATAAGCTCACATTGTGGAAAAATTACCTCAAATCGATATGAGCGTCAAGCTGCAACGTCCGAATGATCATGAAATACTCCCAACAGGCAAAATAAGTTGAAAATAGTCGGCACATCGGTACAATGCATAAAGAATAAAGAGCTTTGACAGATATCATTAATAAGTTGTATTTTTTCCCGAGCATTTGGCTAGAAAATGATTTCATCAAGCACTTATCCTGTTTATCAGGGTCAGGAAATGGAGTAAACATATAATGACCGCTCCCCTGAATCGCCTTGCCTGTTGCCTGGTATTTATCGCCAGCCTGCTTATTACCATTCCAGCCCCTGTTTTTGCTGTTCAATGGCAAAAACTCACCCAAACCGCGCGACACGATGTAGCCCTGGACGTCGGTTCGGTTCTGCTTACCCCGCTAGGCCGACTAACCGTATGGCTCAGATTTACTCCTCTGGGAGAATTTCAACGCAAACAGGCTGCCTCCGAGTTTGGTAAAAAGGATTACCGCCTGCACCTGGAATTTTATGAGGTCGACTGCAGCGATAAAAGTGCGGTACTGGGGTTGACCGACCTCATCGGCCCGGCAGGCAAGAGACTGGAAAGACTCAAGGGCGGCGTCCAGCCCGACGCCATCATCCCCGGCTCTGTACTGGACAAGGCTGCTCAACAAGTCTGCCCTGTTCTGGAGGAAGAGACCACGGATACAGATGAAGCACCTGAGGCGAGCGAACCAGAGGATTCTTCCGGCAGCCAGATTTCACAAGAAGCGAACCTGCGCATTAGCGCTGCGATATCGCGCACACTGAAAGAGCCCGCCAATTTCGAGGCATGGGTTGAACTTGGCAATGCATATTACGATGCTGACATGCCCCAACAAGCCATTGATGCCTATAATCGTTCCCTGGCCCTCAAGCCGGACAACGCCGACGTACTTAATGACCAGGGTGCCATGTATCGACAAGCAGGGGATTTTGCTCAAGCGCTGAAAAACTTTGAGAAAGCGTTTACCATTGATCCGAACAATATGGAGAGCCTTTATAATATGGGTTACGTCAATGCCTTCGACCTGAATCGCATCGAATTGGCGCTGAATATCTGGCGACGCTATCTGGAGCTGGATCGCTCAAGCGAAACAGCCCGCCAGGTACAGTCGTTCATTGATCGCTACGGCAAATGAGGCATCTCTCGGAACGCCCGTATTCAAAGAGATTGTATTGTTTCAGGAATGCATGGTATAAAAAACCTCATACCAAGCCTTCAAAATGCATCATCCGAGGATCTGCATGAACATTCAAAAAATTGCGCTATTAGCCCTGCTGTCAACGACCTTCTTTATCATCAGCGCCTGTGGTGGCGGTGGGGGCGGAGGAAGCGCAGTGACACCACCAGCCGCTTCATATCTGGTAACCCCTTCTGCTGGCGCAAACGGCAGCATATCCCCCAGCGGCGTACAAACAATCACAACAGGCAACACTGCCACCTTCGTTGTAACGTCCTTACCAGGATTCACCCCATCAGTAACCGGCTGCGGCGGCACTCTCAATGGAAATATTTACACAACCGCTGCCATAACCGGTGCATGCACGGTCGCAGCCACCTTTTCACCCCAGCAACTCAAGGTCACCCCCTCCGTAGGCTCGCACGGGTCGATCAGCCCCAGTACAGTTCAGAACGTGACCTACAATAACACGACAAGCTTCACGGTCACCCCTGATACTGGATTCAATATAGTTGCAGTGAGCGGCTGTGGCGTCGGCACCCTTGTAGGCAACATCTATACCACCGGCCTTATAACGGGAGATTGTACCGTTTCCGCCTCGTTTGTGGCCACGGAATATCCGATAACTTCACAAGTGACATCCGGCAGCGGCACCATTGCTTGCTCCCCATCACCTGCCCAGAATGGAAGCACAGTAAATTGTACCATCACCCCAGCAAGCGGTTACCAATTTTCCAGCCTTCTGGATAACGGCACAAACGTAACCGGTTCAGTATCAGGCACTGCTTATTCGATAACAAACGTGACCGGCGCCCACGCGCTTAATGCAGCTTTTGCGCTAAAGCAATATACTGTGACCCCCTCCGCAGGGAGCAATGGCTCTTTAACTCCAGGCACACCTCAGACCATTTCCCAAGGTGGTACCCCGGCCTTCACGGTTACACCTGACCCAGGCTACTTCACAACATCTGTAACCGGATGCGGCGGCACCCTGTCGGGCAGCACATACACTACGTCTCCAGTTGTTGGCAATTGCACGGTAAGTGCTTCATTCGCACATTATACCAGTGGTACGCTTACTCTCAGCATCCTGTCTGAACCTTTTTTGCTTAGATTTTTAGAATTGGACATTCCACTTCCAAGCGGTGTGCAGCCGGCAAATCGTACCCCAGGAGCCAATCCTGATATTTTTGATGTTTCCGGTTCCATTACTCCACTGCCGTTTGCTTCTACATTCACGGTTTCCACAAATACACTCAAAATTATTATTTTCAACTCGTCAGGCCAAGGAACAGGTAATTTTTCCTTGGTCAACTTAGCAGTTGCTACCAATGCACCAGTAACAAGCAGTTCATTTCCGGCAAATGCTACGGTTTTAACTGCAACTGATATGAATCTTGATCCAGTTCCAAACCCAGCAGTTATTCAAGTTACTGTAACGGCTACTTTACAATAATTATTTTGCGCCCGTAGCTCAGCTGGATAGAGTCCCTGGCTTCGAACCAGGTTGTCGGCCGTTCGAATCGGTCCGGGCGCGCCAATAATAATAGGCACTTGCAACCAACTTTGCTTGTGCCTTTTTTCTTGTTTAAACCCACTGGTTAAATAGCAGGACATAACCTCCCCTTCATTATAAGGAGATGATATGAACAACATGGTTCTTGTATTCTGATGGCATGTGGAGGATTAGCGGTCGCTATAACCGGAGCGCTGCTCGATCAGTTTGGTGCGTTCGGTCTGCGCCAAACACCCATAACCTCTGTACGTGGAATCGGGATTCTGATGCTCTGCCTCGGGGCCAGTCTTGTTATGCGAAAATAGGAATCCATTACAGATTCTCATCATTGATACACAACCCTCTTTTCAAGTCCTACCATGACTCGCTATACAATACAAAACCTGAGTAGAACCAATCTCCCGCTATGGCGACATCACAATCCCCTCTCCATGAGGGAGAGGGCCAGGGTGAGGGGGCAGAGTTGAGATATATGGCACTGCCGACCCCTCATCCGGCTTCGGCCACCTTCTCCCTTAGGGAGAAGGGACTAGAGGGTGATCAGTGCTAATCAGCATACAAAATGATGCATTTATACAGAAATTACGCCATAAAACAAAAAAAGCCTTCAATCATTGACCTTTTTTTATTATCAAAGTCATGATACGTTGCGGACAATAAAGCTGTCTGAATATCGAAATTCACATTTGATGCACTGAGGAGGTTTTGCCATGAAGAAAATCGCCATTGTTATTCTGTCCTGCTTGGCGCTCCCGGCTATCAGTTTTGCTGCCGACAACATGCGTGAAGGCTACTGGGAGCTGATCACTACCACGGAAATGCCCGGGATGCCAATGAAGATTCCTCCCGCCAAGATGAAACACTGCTATACCAAGGAAGATGTCAAGGATCAGAAAAGATCGATCTCTACTGACAAAAACTGTACCGTTACCGATTTAAAGCAGTCCGGCAACAAAGTCACCTGGAAGATGAAGTGTACCGGTCAAAATGCAGGCGTCTTCAGTGGAGAGACTGTTTACAAGGCAGATGCCTATGATTCAACCATGAAGATGCAGAGCCAAGGTCAAACCGTGAACATGAAGATAAAAGCCAGGCGCTTAGGGAATTGTCCGTAATTATAACCACGTACATTTTATTTATTTCCAACCTTTTTATTAATTGTTTGTTTTTTAATATGTTTTGAACTTTTTTTACGCCCTGCCTTTTTCAGAGGCTTCGAGTTGTTTTTTATTTTTTTCTTGCGAACAGTCTGTTTTTTTTGGGTTTGTGCAGATTTTTTACTTACCTTCTTTGACAGCGGCTGTGAATTGCTTTTGATACTGCTAAGCAACAGTTGCGGTTCCGCAAACGTCGGGTCCGCTTTTTTAGCAGCCTCCAGCATTTCGCGCGATTCAGATAGCCGTCCGGTTTTCATGTAGACTCGCCCCAGGGCAAACAGCATCCTGGCGTTGTCAGGCTGCAACTCGATTGACGTTTTGTATTCAGCAACAGCTAAATCGTATTTTTTCTTGAACTCATAGACGATCCCCAAACGGTAGTGTCGTTGAGGATCGTCAGGAGCTTTGTCCAGCCAATCCTTGATGAAAGTTGTAAGGTCATCGTAGCGTTTCTGTTTGACATACATGGTAATCAGGGCATTACGGGCCTCTTCATCCTCACTTTTCAGACGGAGAACATCCCTATAATGATGTTCAGCCTTGGCATTCTGTGCACCACGCGAGAAAATCCTAGCCAATTCACGATGACCTTCAAGATTGTCAGGATCAAGCCGGACCGCCGTTTCATAGGCGTTTACTGCTTTTTTCAACTCTTTCATCCGGTCATATACCCGGCCCAGGTTCAGGTGATACAGGGGATTGTCTTCCCTTAGTCGAATCAACTCCAGATACTGATCTGCCGCATCTGAAAAGCTGCCGCGCCAAGTATATATCTCGGCCAGCCTGCGATGAGCGTTAACATTGCTTGACTCATGAACAATGGATAAACGGTAGGCTGAGATAGCCTCATCGAGCTGTCCGCTACGTTCGCGAAGCATTCCCAAGTCAAAGAACAGAGCGCCATCTTTATAGCCTGTCTTGATGAGTGCTGTAAAAGTTGCCAAGGCATCGTCATCACGCCCAGAGGCCATTTGAGCCTTCCCCAGTTTATGCTGCACCTCAGGCCAAGCCGGCCGTCCCCTAAGTGCCGTCTGATAGGCACTGATTGCCAGACCATATTCCCGCGCCTGCATGTCCTCATCACCCTTGCGGGCATAATCTTCTGGATTGATGGTGACATCAACCCCAGCCAGGAGGTACTCTTTGCGTGCAGCTTCACGCTCTCCTTTCTCCATCAGCACCTCTGCCAGCAAAAGGTGCCCTTCTTTGTCAGCAGCATTATCACGAATGTACAACTGTAACTCTTCAATGGCCCGGTCAAGACGTCCGGCCTTTCGGTAGACGCCGGCAATCTCTAACAAAGTCTTCGTTACTTTGGGCTGTAATTCCTTTAGTCGAGCAAGCTCTTCAACTGCTTTATCAAATTGCCCAAGCTTAGTGAATGATTCAGCTCTACCGGCATGGATATCTACATCTCCCGGGAAAGCCTTTAGTGCTTCGTTATAGTGAAAAAGCGCCAACGCAGGGAGAGATCCATTTCCCATGATATTGGCAAGAGCAAGATGATAGCGGGGATCTGATCGCCCCATGAGTCCTTTGGTCAGTTCGACCGATGCCTCTTTGTCAAGGCCACGTTCAAGCTGAAGCAGGCCGAGATTGCCGTGAGCCTCGGCAATGGTGTTATCTTTGGCCAGAACCTCTAGGTAAAGGGCAGTGGCGGTATCAGGCTTTGCTGCCTTCTCCGCTTGCAAGGCCTTTACGAACAGACCTGCTGCGCCGTTCGGGCACGACTTGAGTATGGTTTCTTCCAATTTTGAACGCTTAACAGGATCAGTAACAGTTGCAAGTGTATCGATGGTCGTGCGGGCATCCAGACAAGGATCTGACTTTCCCAGCCCCCAACTGAAGCCGCAGCAGAACACAACCACTGCACACAGTGCTGCGATTCTGAAAACAACCAAATGAGGGTGAGTCATAGCTCTCTCCCCGTAAAAACAATAAACCGGTTAAGAACTTCCCTGACTTTTTCTACAACAGCGTTGCCAAATCTTCCGCTTACGCCTTCAGATACAACTGCCTCCGGAGACCAGATCTGCTTGACGGTATTCAAGGCGACATTTCTTCGCAAACTCGTCTGGTCGAATCTGTCGGTGACACCACAACAGAGAGCCCTTTTCCATTCACCCTCATTCTTCGGTCTCCATTTGCTTATAAACTCTTGAAATGATAATTGCCCGCCAAAATTCATCTCACTTATGTCGATTGCCGTTGCCTTGCCTTGTGTATTCAGGTGCACTTTTTCAACATAAGCAACATGCCAGTAATTTCCAAGGTCGAATATGGCTACATCACCTTCTGTGACTTCTGCAATTTCCTTGTTATTAAGGGCTTTAATTTCGGCAATATTATTTGGAATCGGGAATGTTGGTACTTTGGTTTTGACATAATCAACGCAATAACCGTCTCTATCCATCCAAACATCACAGTTGCAACCGGCGTAACAATTTGCGTGCATAATCGTGCTTAGTAAAGCTGCCAAGATAATTGGAGTTAGTTTCATATTCGGTTCCATGGAAGTAATATTTTTTGATTATTTAACTCGGAAAGAATGTTAGCTGCAGCGGAACGTCCTTAATCCCTGGTCCCGCTCCCGATCAATTCCTTGTAATTGAAGGGGAGCTGGACCCAGGGTACTAACACTACCCACTAACACAGATCATGCAACTTCAGGGTGTTACTACTACAAATTCATCACGACGGTTTTTAGCCCAGGCGGCCTCATCGCTTCCTTGAACCGCCGGTTTCTCCTTACCGTAGCTGACAATGGAAATACGGTCAGGCTTGACACCCAGGGTGATCAGGTATTGTTGAGCCGCTTTGGCGCGGCTCTCTCCAAGCGCCAGGTTGTACTCTGCCGAACCCCGCTCATCGCAGTTTCCTTCAATACGAACTTTTTCCGAGTTGTCTTTCATCAGTCTAGAGGCGTTTCCAGACAGTGTATTGCGTGCGGATTCAGACAGACCCGCGGAATCAAAATCAAAATAGATTTTCTCCAGGGCAGACTGCAGTTGAGCACTTGATGAAGCTTTCTGTGCTTGCTGGACAGAGACAATCGGGGAGGCCTCCTGTACAACCGGGTCAGCAGCAGCCTGCTTGGATGTTGTTACAACTGGTTTTGGCGGATCAATCTGCCTGGCTATGGAGACCGGTGCAACAACTTCGTCCTTTTTAACAATTTCCTGTTTTGCACAACCGGCAGACATTGACAAGGCAACCATAGAAACAAAGACGATATAGAACGACTCGCGCTTTAGCATTTGAGATACTCCTTTTTGATGTGTGATTGTTGAATATGAACGCACTGCTGCGTCATATTCAGAGTCAATTAAACTACTGGAAATTAAGAGGGTTATTTATGCGAATCGATTTGATGAGGGGGGAGCTCGTGGAGGTAAAGGGCTCAGCGACAACAGGGGAACAGGCGAATGAATGGAGGGAGCTTTCGTTGAATATTCTTCTGTGGGAGCAAAAACAGGGGTAGGCGGAGTTGCTATAACTGGTTCTAAATCAATCTTTACGATCGATTGAAGTACTGTCCGGACAGGTGTTTTATCCAGAACCGCACGCCGCATGGGTTTGGGTTTGTGCGGACGGGAAAAGTTAGGCACCCTCATTCCCACAAAAACCAGAACTAACGGTATCATGAAGATTATGATACGAATAAAGCGACTATGTTTTTTAAACATATTCATGTGGGCAACGTATCAGATTCCTTGCTTCAATACAAGCCGGTTGAATCGATATTCCCGGTTCAAATGCTTTTTTCAGGTGAGCTTCAGCACCTCATATCCCGGTTCCACCATCATCGGACAGCTTGTTCCCGGAGCTTGTGCCCCGCCTGAAGAGCAGGATACTTACTCCATTTGCAGTGCGATCAAATTCAAATGACAGGGTATGCTCAAAGGCCATGGAAGCCACGGCTGGCAGTTGCCCCAAATCCTGCAGACGGAAGAGAATGCGGTTGCCCTTGCCAAGATAATCAAGGAAGCTGATTGATACATCGAATTCAATTGTTCCCAGCTCTCCGGTCAGATCCACCACGCTCACCCCGATACCTCCGACAGAGGCCTCACTAAGAATGATACGCCGGGGAAGGCGGCTGCTCGCTTCAGACAGCTCAGGTTTGAATTC
>Ga0154495_1012_pt2 | contig 9941 bp, 9 predicted proteins | sample RifGroD2_FD_115974 | JGI IMG/M metagenome (GOLD analysis project Ga0154495, IMG submission 115974) | Desulfuromonadales bacterium GWD2_54_10 | reverse complement strand
CTGATAACCATGCTCTGTATATTCAGCCGCATTTTGTGAATGATAGGTACTGTGTGACAATATTTCTATCTTGTCTCCATGCTGGTTGATTTTTTGTTGTATCGAACTCCAGGGAGTTCCATCGACGATAAGACCGACAGAAAAATACAGTCCGTAAAAGCCAAGATAGTCGCTGGCCGCCCTGAATTCAGAATCGGCCCCGTAAGTCCAGTCATCCAAAGTGAAGGTAACTGCCGCTTTTCGGTCATCATAATATTTAGGGATCGAATCGAAGTCGATAGAGAGCGCCTGTCCGCTTTCATCTACAATACGCAGGTAGATAGAATCAGATGAGCGGCTGAATTTTAAACTGACATAGGCAAACCCACCGGCATAATCAAAACGTACGGCATCAATGCCATTGAATATGTCAGTATGTTTTTTCTCAGGCAGTGTACGCCAGATGCCTTCCCAATTTCTGTATTGGGCTGCGAGACCGGTAGCTCCTGCCGGCAGTTTGAATTTATATGTGACGGGATAATATAAGCCGAATTTTTGAAGAGCGGCCGAATCTATACGAATCAAATATTCGTTTTCTGGCGGGATGTAATTCTCTACTACGATATAGTTGTTTTTTGTTTCAACATCAGTTCCATCTAGTCCACTTACAGTTAACTTAACAGTATATGTACCTGGATTATCATATCGATGAACCGGGTTTCTTTCATTACTCTGCGTGCCATCACCAAAATTCCATAGCCAATTCGCAATATTTCCCGTTGATTTATCTGTAAACGTCACATTTGAAGGGGCATTCCAGACTATTGGCGACCCGGAAAAACTGGCAGCAGGGGCAGCCCAAGCATAAGTTGAGCACATAATGAGAAAAGAAATAACAGATCCTAAAAACATTGATCTACTCATAAATATTCTCCTTATGAAAACACTTATCCCTCTTTTATTGGGCTTATATTTTGATAAAACTCAAGCTAACTGAAGAGTTAATATATCAACGATTCGCTCTGCTGCACGGCCGTCCCAAAGTGCGGGACAGCGTCCTTTTTTACCCATACCGTCCAGAGCCAGTTCCGCCTCCCGATAAATCATCTCCGGATCCGTCCCCACCAACACGTTGGTACCCTGGTCCAAGGTTACCGGACGCTCGGTATTTTCCCTTAGAGTAAGACAGGGGATGCCCAGAGCCGTCGTCTCTTCTTGAAGACCGCCGCTGTCCGTAAGAATGAGGGCGGCGTCTTTCCAAAGGTTGAGGAATTCCATGTAGGAAAGTGGTTTGGTGATGACCACACGCTCCCCGAGGTCTATGCCGAATTTTTCCAAATTCCCTTTTGTCCGCGGATGTACCGGAAAAACCAATGGCAACCGTTCGGATATCTTGCGCAATGCTCCCGCTATCGCACTCAAAAACGGTTCATGATCAACATTGGAAGGACGATGCAGCGTAACCACTCCATAGTTGGCATACCTTTTCTTGATTAGCTCACTTTCAAATATGCATCTATCCAAACTCTCCAGTTTGGCAGACTGGTACAGTAGATTGTCGATCATAACGTGGCCCACAAAGAACACTGCATCTTCTGCCTTGCCTTCCCGGAGAAGGTTGTCAACACCAGCAGGTTCAGTCACAAAGAACCAGTCCGAAATAGCGTCCGTTACCAGGCGGTTGATTTCCTCCGGCATCCGCCTATCGCCGGAACGTAGCCCCGCCTCAACATGTGCTACAGGCACATTATTTTTTTTAGCAACAATGGCGCATGCAAGCGTAGAATTCACGTCACCGACAACCAGGACGCAATCAGGAAGTTCATGAAGGCAGATATCCTCGAAAGCCGTCATGATCTTCGCCGTTTGCTGCGCGTGGGAGCCCCCGCCGGCATTCAAATGAAAATCCGGCTTGGGGATTCCCAATTCTTCGAAGAACACCTCGCTCATTTCGTGGTCATAATGCTGGCCTGTATGTATCAGCTTGAAGCTGAAGCGCTTTGAAGCCTGCAATGCCCGGATAATAGGGGCAACCTTCATGAAATTCGGTCGTGCACCGGCAATCAGATAAATGGTTTTCATTCAGCGGCCTCCACTGCAGCTAAAACGAAATACAAAAAACAGCATAGGGTTCAACAGGTTCCCAAGGATTGCGGATTATCTTTTTTAGGAGAGCAAAAGACGGGATCGGCATCCTTACCGTAATTAGTTGAGGAGTTAGCTTCCGTGAGCACATTCACAATCCTGTCAATAAAGCTCTCGAAAGACAGGGGACCGCGTATCATTTCCCACCCGGCTTCACCCATTTCTTTTGCAATAACCGGATCTGAAAACAGTTTATTAAGCCGATCTGCAATTTCCTCGGCACTTCCGTTTTTCAGTAAAAAACCATTCTTTCCATCAATCACCAGATCGTCAGCACTCCCATCCGCGTATCCGGAGATCACGGCAAGGCCGTGAGCCATTGCCTCGTTTATCGCCAACCCGCCAGTACCTGGTAAAACGAATACATCGGCCGCATCGAAATACGGTCCAACGCCATCTACGATTCGACCGGTGGCAATGAAATCATTGCGATGAGCATACTTCTGCTTGATTACATCCAAATGCGGGCCGTCCCCAACCAGCACGAAAAACAGCTCCGGACATGCGAGCAGATCCAGGGCTTCGAAAACAGTTTCCAACCGCTTTTCCTCAAGAACAGCACCCACAAAAAGAACAATCTTTTTTCCGATCAACACGGGATGACGTTGCTCGATCAATCTGCGGGCCTCTTGTTTTGGCAAGCAATTTATAGCAACCTCATTTATCGTGTTATGCATTACGGTTACTTGGTCTGATCGAGCGCCATGCTTCAAAGCATACTGCTTCGAGTTTGTGTGGTAGGCTAAATGGTGATCAAAGTTTGGAATAAATTTATCGAGCACCCAACGTTTTATGTGTCCGGGGTTGTATTCGTATCCACATTGCCATGCTACGAGCTTGAAATTCAGGTGCTTCTTCAATCGAAGAAGTTGCCACTCAGACAAAGTACCGGAGTGGCACATCGTCACCACAACCGCTGGACGAAGTGCAGCGATCTGTGCAGCAAGTCCGTGCTGGTGGCGAAGCTTGAAACTCGATACCGCTACCTGGGTAACATCGAACTCTATCTGGTGCTGTACGATCTTTTCCTTTAAAGCGACCCGCCCCCCTGCAAATTTATCCCGCCCTGACAAAAGCACCAACTCATACCCATAATCGGGCAGAATCTTATCTAACCTCTGGAATAACTCCTTGTGATAGTGCATGACCTGATCAAAAACGAAAGCGACTTTTTTCATCTCAGCCCCCTGTTTGCAGGTATTTCTGCGCAGGTTCTCCGAAACATGTCTCGTGTCATGGAATTGCGCAGAGACGGTTGATACAAGGCGGCGATGGTTAAAATCACCCAAAACAGGGTAAGCCTGCCAAACATGGCTTCAGTCAGGTTGTAGAAGATTGCGGCTACAAAAATAGCAAGTAAAATTGCCCCAAAGCTGCTCTCAAACTGTAGCTGTTTCTTCAATTTGCTGCCTGTAGAAACTATCATCGCCATAAGCAGACAAGTTCCCATCAAACCGCCGTTAAGGTATGTTTCCAGGTATCCATTGTGGGCCTGAATCGGATGGTAATAATATTTTTCCCATAAACTATCTGCACGACTTCCCAGCCAGAAACTCTGGTACCCTGTTCCCAGCAACGGATTGACCGGTTCATCTATCAAATCCGTCCAGAGGTCAGTGCGTCCGGTAAAGGTCAGATCCCTGCCTAGCGCTTTAACTAATGTTTCAAGAATCCCCGGAAAGCAGAGTATGAAAAGAACCAGGAGTCCTAACACCAGGCTGTATGTGCCGATGAACCTGACTTGTCTTCTGAAAAAGGTAAATTTCATGAAAACAAGAATACCGATCCCAAGTAACAGACACATAAGGGCGGTCATACTGCTTGCCAGGTACATAAGCCACGCCGCCATCGACAGAAGCATGAAGCGACATATCAGATCTAACGAGTCATTTTTTGAGTCGTCTGTACTTCGCATGTAGATTAAATCCCAAACAAGAAACAAAGCACAGATGAGCGTAACGACTCCCAGAGTGTTTTTGTTTATTGTAACTCCGGTATATGCAGTTTCTAATTCATCTGTGCTGTACTGAGTGCCGATCTCTGGGAAAAAATATATCAGGAGGAGGGACAAGGGGATGACTACATAGGAATACCTGGCAAACACGGCTCTGATTGCCTGAACAGGGTCTTTTTCAGTAAGGATGATCAAGACCATGAATACATTGCCCAGTTCTTTAATCCATCTCTTGAAACTGACAAAGGGATAGTCAGACCAGGTTATGCTGACGGCGCAATAAATAAAGAAGATAAAGAACCAGCGGTTCGTGTTAAAAATCGTCAGCCAGTCCGGTCTGCGTTTCAAAAGGACCAACGCACCGGCAATAATTAGCGAAAGAAAAATGTTTCTATCGAGAGGACTGCCTTCCAGAAGAATATCAGATGAATCAAAATCAATTTCAGCCCCGTGCCAGGAAGAAACAAACCTCGTTCCGACTATTACAATCCACACCAACGCAATCCAGAGCGGCCAGGATGTCATCGGACGCAGCTTTCTATCTCTGGCAAAAAGTACTGAAATAAATGCAACACATAAAGATAATGCAAATAATTTGACCATGGTGACACTCCTGTGCCAATGCAAATAGCGACTTATTTGTATTCCTTAAATGGTTGAATGCGGAAAAGTGCCAGGAGTTTTCCGGAATGGGCACAAAACTTGATCAGATATTTCATGAAATGATGCTGGCCGGCAATAAATAGAAATGGCAGCGCCAACCCATACACTGGTGCAGCAATAATTGATTTTATAATGCCGCGCAAACGCCCGGCCCGAAATTTCAAAGAGTTAATTCCGCCATGCAGGGATCTTCGCAATTGATAAGTGCGTGTGCAACGTTTTGCCGGTATGTATTCATGGACAACTGCATCTTTACACCAGACAAAAACGCAACCTTTCTCCATCATCCTCATGAAAAAGTCTATGTCCTCGCCGCCTGTTCCGAATTCGGCCCGGAAGGGAGTTTCTTCTCCCAACAGGATTTTCTTCATGAAAATGACATTCGATGTGCGCGTGTTCAGCAGACCCACCGGGCAACCGGTTTCGATTTCCAGTATCTTCTCGAAGAACCTGCCTCTTACCACCCAATCGGGAGGGGGCGTTTCAAAATAAGGTGCTACTGGTCCCAGAACCCCATCCGCACCACTTGCAATGCATGCCTTGAACAGGTCGCATAGCCAGTTTTTTGTCGGATACTCGTCGTCATCAATGATTGCGATAAAATCACCAGTTGCATATTCCAGCGATTTGTTTCGAACAAGCGCAATGTTTCGCTCTGGTTCGACACAGTAAATTACAGGTATGGAGGAGCGTTCGCTGAATTCAGTTACCACCTGTTTTGCTGATTGTTCAGAATCATTATCTGCTACAACAATTGAATAAGTGAACAACCCTGCAGTGAATTGGCTGTCCAGTTCTTCCAGCAACCTCTTCAAGAGGACAGCCCTCTTGAAGGTACTTATGCAAACAGTTATGTGCCGTTCTTCTGTTGGCATTATTTTAAACTCCACATATGTTATTCAGAATCCTGTCATAGTTCCCGAATATTTGTTTCTTGAATCTAGGAACCGTAAAAACCAGATTCTTAGCTGTTTCCCACCCGAATATCATTCTTACCAGATTATATTTAAATTTCAGCTTTGGCTGTGTAAGACTGCCTCCAAGTTCTTTTGAAAGTTCTTCAATTTTACCCAATAATTCATGCTCTTCCGGGTAAAAATAGATAATGTAATTTTGCAAGTGCTTTAAAACTGCATTTCTGGTTCTTTCACTATTTTCCAGGAGCAACAGAGACCGGTAGCAAAGTTCAAGTGATAGAAACAACGACTCGCGGGCGTTGTGCGTCAAGGTATTGCTCAAACTATTGATATTGACTTGCCTGTAGTAACATTTTGCTCCGGATACAAATTTCACCTCCTCACAAGCAGCTACAACTCGCGCAAAGTACTCACCATCGTCGTTTAAGGATAATCTCTCATCCCAAGGCCCAACTTGATTTGTCAATCTGCGGCTGACAAGCCATGCTGCGGGATGTATCCAAACCCTGTCCGCAAACCTTGTAATAAGCCATTCGACAGGTGTTAGATCCTGCCAGAGATTTGTAGGTAAAAACTTTGCTTTATGTATGCGATAGAAGAAGTAACCAAAAGCGGAAGACAACAAGCGCAATGATTTGTTCCCATCTTCGGCGTTCTTCAGTTGTTGAGATATTTTATCCGGAGCAATAAGATCATCAGCATCCAGCCATTGAATGTAATCACCCTGGGCAAAAGTGAAAGCCTTGTTTCTCGCCACACTCGCGCCCATATTATCCTGCCTGATAACTTTCAAGCTTTTAGATTGGAACCTGTTCGCTACATCAAAGGTACTATCGGAAGAGCCATCATCAACTACAATTATTTCACAACTGGGCCATGTCTGGCTCAGAGCGGACATTATCGTCTCTCTTATCCATTTTTCAGCGTTATAAGCAGGTATAAGAATGGAAACCAAATTTTGCATATCTCTTTCCTGTCCCCGGATATCTCTTAGATGCCAAAATCAATATAGATTTAAGATATTAGCCACTTTTATTGCCAGAATACGCACAGAGTCGAAAAGAAATGACATTTGCGCGGTAAGAAAGAAGAAATAGGCATAAAAATGATTCGGTTTTGTCTTTTCCCATATCAGTACATGGTCAGTAATAATTTGCCTGATTCTTATATTCTGGGTTACACATCCAATACATACCCCCAAAAAGATACCTGCAATGATATCTGTCGGGAAATGGTGTCCGACATAGATTCTTGGGAGGCATATGGCAAAGAAGGTGTAAACGAGGGCAAAACTTCCAACTAACCGATTGGCTAGAAAGAGTCCACTAGCCAAAGTAAAGAAGAAAACCGCATGATCACTTGGAAAAGAACTCCAGCCATCTAAAATATTTACATCTAAACCGTATGGAGCCTGGAAATTAATAGCTGAATTAAATACAGGCCGAGACCGGTAGGGAAGGATCAAAGCAAACGTTCTCGCTATAGCAATAGCTACCAGAGATGCAACAATAGTTGAAGCCAGACACACTTTATTATTATCGTTGTTGTTTTTATCGAACCAGAGCCACCATAACAATGGTACGATTATTCCACCTTTTAATAGGTTGCTCCCTTCCAGACAAACAACTGATTTATCGAATACTATCGATTGATGTGCAATGCTATTGAACATGCGAAGTATTGACATATCAATGTCGTTCATGGCTCACCGCAGTTATAAGCAAGTTATACTTATCATAATAACTAGTATGACAGAACTTTCAGCACTAATATCATGTATATATTCAGTAAAAATTATCAGCAGTCCTCTTTCATCAACAGTTTATTTTTAATTATACAGTTGCTACTCGTAGCAATTTTTATTACTGAATTTTACTAGTAATAAATACCGACTTGAATTTAAGTAAAATACCCGGCGTCATGTCAGTACCGACTTTATTAAACAGTATCCTTAGTGAATATGTCCCGGCCGCAATGGCAACGCCTATATTAATCAACAAACTTGGGTTTTTGGATGCGTAATACGGAGTAATAAAAACAATTCCGGTAGCAAAGGCAAAGATTGACATTAGGCGAATATTAACAATCGATAATGTAAATTCATAATTTCTCCGGATAATCCAGTAAATAAGAACCCAGTAGGAAAGGCTCATTCCGAAAAATGCCATGCCGATTCCTATCAAGCCAAAGTAGGTGATTCCTAGCCAGGCAAGGCCTAAATGCATGCTATTGGCAAAAAATTCCGTCCAAAAAAACAATTGTCCATCTGCTTTAGCACGAAGCATGAATCCCATCGGCCATGTTACGACTTGAAGCACAACGCCCAGTATTTGCCATCGTAGAATATCTACAGCCGGCAAGAATCTGGATGAATAAAAGATAGATATTACGAATGGAGCAAATGTCATGATTGCCAGGATGCCGGGAACGGCAAGCAGAAGACCGATCTCGACCTGATCGTTTATGAGAGACTTGCACTTGCTGTTGTCAGCAGCTGCAGCCGAGAGGCGGGGATAATAATCCGTCAGCATGGCATTCAAGATAACGCTGACATAAATAGTTGATAACGTAGTAGATGCTTGATAGATGCCGGCAGCACTCAGGCCATAGTATCGAACAACAAAAACCCGTAAAATATATTGCGTGCAAACAGTCAGTAACCATCCCAGCATCAATGCCAAACCAAGTTTAAGTAGAGGCTGGGCCTCCGAAAAAGAGTCCCGCCAGTTCAGTTTTGCAACAGGCACCTCAATTTTCTTGCAGTACCACCATGAAGTAAGAGTGCCCGTTGCCGAGACAATCAGAAGGGTATAGACAATCCCCCGTTCACCCAGATAGTAGATGAGCGGGATACTGAATGCAGTGCCTGCAAGGGCGCCCAGCATGCTCAGCTTTGCCAGATCACTTACTCGCCGCATACCTTGAATAAGTGCAGTTTGCCCTCCGGAAACAGCTCCCAGAAAGATTGCGATTGAAAGCAGCGCAATATCATATGTATGCTCGGAATTACCGAAAGTCAGCCGGCTGATGCTGCCGCTCATAAACAACAAAAGAAACAAGCCAACTGAGCCGGATATCAAGGCTGTTCGCCGCAACGTGCGAACAGTTCGAGACATTCTTATCTGATCATCCGTACCAAGAGCACCTGCAATTTGTTGCACCCCGCTTTCCCGAATACCCATACCGGAAATTGTGCTCACCAGACTGGTTATTGACATGTAAATCCCGGTCAATCCAACTCCGGTCGGCCCAAGAATCAATGCGATGATCTTGGTACGGACAATTCCCAACAGGGTGACGATTATTGAAGATCCTCCCATGATGAACGTGGATTTCAGTATCTGCTTGTATGATTTTATTGATTTGTTGTCGGTATAATCTTGCATATAGCCTTATCACCTCAGTCATAAGCACCCTGTGCGCCAAATACCTTCGGTACTGTTTCCACCTATCGGACTATCTTCAATACTGATTACTAAACGAGCTCCAGGCTATGCTGGGTTATTCATTCTATTGATCATCTTTAATTGTCGGCGGGCAGTTATTACTTCATTTGGCAGATATAAAAGAAATTCTTTTTTGCTTTTCAATATCTCTCTTTCCCTCACCGTCTTCAGCCAGTCTTTTGGGTCTCTGGCCAAATGTTGAATCAATCTGAACACCCACTGCAATCCCATGCTCTGGAAAATTTGCGGAGGTGTAATTATGTCGCCGACAAGAAATCTGAAAGCGGCTCCGACTCCGATCATGACCCCTTTGTCGAGGCTGGCAATATTTTGGTTCATCCACTTTTCCTGCTTCCAGCCACCAAAACTTACCCAGACAATATCGGCTTTTGCTTTACGTATTTTTTCCAGCATCTCAAGATTGTCTGTGTCGTCAAACACTTTAAAAGGTGGGCTGTGACCAGTTATCTCAATTTTACTGTTCAATCTTTTGGCTTCTGCTATGACTTTACCTATTGTCTGCTCCGTATCTCCCAACAGATAATGCTTGCAGCCATCCATGTCAGTAAACAAGCGCTGCATCAAGCTTGCGCCGGATATTCTCTCAACTTCCTTGCAGCCGACCATCCTGGCATACCAGGCTAAAGGCGCGCCATCGGCCAAAGAAAACAGTGATGCATTGATTGCAGTTCGCAGTTGTTCGTTCTTGGAAGCAGCCATTAGATTGGATACGTCCGTGAGACAGATGTACCCTCGCTGCTTATTCTTGATGACGTTTTTCACGGTATTACTTACGTTTTGATATCTGGTATTATTGATCTTTACGTTTTTATAAGA
>Ga0154495_1070_pt1 | contig 9988 bp, 9 predicted proteins | sample RifGroD2_FD_115974 | JGI IMG/M metagenome (GOLD analysis project Ga0154495, IMG submission 115974) | Desulfuromonadales bacterium GWD2_54_10 | reverse complement strand
GTTGCGCCCCTTGCGGCGCAGCATGTGCAGGTGCAGCAGGTGCGTGACCAGATGTTCCAGCAGCGCCCGCTGTTCCTGCGTTGCTAGCAGGTCGAAGCAGCCGGGATCAACCGCCAGGATCGGGATGCCATCCCGGATGGTCACACCGGCCGGTTTGCCCGCCAGGCTTCGTTGCTCACGGCGCAGGTTAAGTATGAAGTGCCCGTAAAAAGGGCGTTCGCGCAACAACCGCACAACTGCGTTTTCCAGACTGTTGATTGCCATGAATATAATTCCAAAAAACGGTTGAACCACAGAGACACTGAGACACAGAGGAAATCTCAGAGATTGTTTGAAACAAACGATAACTTTAAAGATTAAAGGTGAAAGCAATAAACCGATTTTTTGCCTAACTATCTGTAATGGTTATCTCCGTACCTCTGTGTCTCCGTGGTAAATGTTTTTATTGTTATAGGTCAATATGCTTCCTGCGAGATGGTGCGGATCGCATCCAGAATCACACCATCGTGTTTGTCCTGGGCAAGCAGCATGGCCACCTGCGGGATCTTGAGCAAAGATTTGACAAAGCCGAAGCGCAGGTCTCGCGGCAGCACGGAGATGTACTCCACCAGATTGGCTTCCTGCTCCGGATCCAGCGCGGGAGTGGCCTGAAGCGTGGCATTCAGGTCATTGACCGTGGCGGCCTGGACATCGTCGCGCTGGTCAGCGGCCCGTCCGGATACCTGGAGCCAGTCGTTCAGCACTTCGGCGGCGGTCAGTGGTCGGCCCTTGCGGTCGGCCAGCCAGCGCATGAACATTATGGCCGCCTCCTTGCCGACAATCCCGGCATAGACCTCCATCTCAAGATCGCCGGGGAAGCGGCAGTTCTTGCGCAGGATGCTGACCATCTCCCAGCCCCGTTCGCTCGGTTCCACCTGCAGATCCATCGGCAGGCCCTGCTTGGCCAGCATGCCCGAGTTTCCGGCCAGGAACTGGCGCACGTCTCCGGCCAGCTCGCGTTCAACGGCATAACGCGCCCAGCAGTGGTAGTCGGTTTCCACATACAACATCACCATCCGGTCGATCAGGGCCCGGTCCAGGGTGGCCACCTGGTAGGTGCCGTCCGGCGGGTTGATGCTGACAACGACCTTGTGGCGCTTTGACAGCTGGTGGGTGTGCAGCGCGCGCAGCAGCCCTTCGGCCGGCGGCTCCACGAACTGGAAGATCGCCTGCAGGGTGTCTTCCTGCTGGGCCCGGTTCAGCTCGTCACAATGAATCACGGTCGCTGGAGCGTCATCTGCCGGTAGCCAGGAAGGACGGGACCAGTGCATGACCTCGCCGTCCCGGAAGGGAATCCCCACCAGATCGCCCACCTCCATCTGCCCCAGGCGCAACGACACATACCTGCGATCGATTGCCCGGCAGGCCTGGATAATCCCTGCGGTCTTGCCCACCCCGCGATGCCCGACCACGCAAGGGGTCAGGTCGGTTTTGGTGATAATCTCCTGAATGACGGTTTTCATCTGCTCTATGTTCATGACAGCCCCAGCAGTAACAATATCTGCTCAGTCAAACTCACCCCCGGAACGCAACAAAAATCTTGGTCAGAAAAAAGTCGGTTACCAGAATCATGACCGACGACAGCACCACGGCCTGTTTGGCCGCCGCTCCCACTCCCTCGGCGCCCCCCTTGGTGTTAAGGCCAACGTAGCAGCCGGTCAAGGTGATGATCAGGCCGAAAATAGTCGGTTTGACCAGACCCTCAATCAGATCCTGGAAGACCATGAATTGGGGTATGCCCTTGATGTACATGGTGGGGTTGATGCTGTAGGTCGAGGCGATAATATAGCCCCCCAGAAGGGAGATTGCATCGGCCACGATCGTCAACAGCGGCATGGCCAGCAGCATGGCCTTCACTCGCGGCGCCACCAGGCGCTGAACGATGTCGGTCCCCTCCACCCGCATGGCGTCCACCTGTTCGGTGACCACCATGGTGCCCAGTTCAGCCGTGATAGCCGAACCGACCCGGCCGGCCACCATCAGCGAGGCAAGCACCGGCCCCAGTTCCTTGATCATGGTCACCGCCACCATGCCGCCCACATAGCTGGTGGCGGCAAAGGGCTTGAGCTGGATCAGGGCCTGCAACGCCATGACCATACCGGTGAACAGTCCGGTCAGGATACAGATAAACAGGGAGGAAAAACCGAGCTTGTCAAACTGGATGGCGAATTCGCGGTAATAGAAGGGTCGCCGGAGCATACGCACGAACGTACGCCCGGCCAGCAGAAAATAGTTCTGCAACTCATGGAAGAAATGCAGCAGGAGTTTGTCGATTACGGCAATGTTCATAGCAACCCATTTGATTGAAGAATTTCAGGCACGATGAAGATGCTGCTTTCATGGTTGATGCTTTTTAGCCATTACGAAAAGCGAACTGATCATGGGATAGATCCCGATCTGCCCGAGCCTGTTGTCATAAAGGCTTGTGTGTCTAATGCTGAATTGAGCTTTTGACTGCATCTTGTCGAAAAGTGAGCCGTTATCCGCTGTGAATGTAGTCAACCACCTGCAGTCGAGCTTGATGCTGCTAGCGAGCGTATTACAAACCGAATCAACGGCAAAAACATTCTCATATGGCCTGTTCAGCAGTGTAGCTGATGACAGCCTTTTATCTCTTTCAAAGATCATCGGGCTAATAAAGTCATTAGTCGTATATCTTTTATAATAATACTCGGTTGACTGGTCATACAACAGCAAGCTGTTGCTAGCCATGCGATTAACGTAGCGCATATGTTTATCCGCCAGGATAAAGACGGAACAGAACGACCCTCGAAAGTTATAGACCCAGCGAGTGTTTTGCAGCCCCAAGGAGGCGACAACACATATCACAATACTAAATAACAGATATTGAGAACTCGTGGAATTCAGTTTCAACGAGAGGTGAGACGTAGCAATCGCCGTCCAGAAGCATGCAGCTGCCATGGCGGAATAAAGATAGCGCATCTCATCAGAGGGATATACTACGAAAAACAGCAGTTCACAGACAAGCCAGCCGGAAGCAAACAAAAACAGATTGTTGCGAACGGCACTTTTTCCCGCTATCAGCGCACTAATCGCGCCGATTGCCAATGGGCCCCACATCTGCGTTGCAAAAGTTTTCAGGAGTTCGAGCGGCACAGATCCACTGGGGTGATATATAGGCAGCCCTTTGTCAAAGAACACTGCATAGGGAACAACTGCTGCCAGAGCTGCCAGCACTGTGGCATAGAGTTTGATATCCCGGTTCCTGGTAATGACTAGGTAATACAGAAACAGAATAGGGATGATTTTGGCTGGAGCCTTCGTCTTGTCGGCAACAATTACTAGGAGCAGCAGTAAAAGACAATAGAGAGTCTTTTTCATCCCATCGTGCCGTGTGTCATCGCATAGGACAAGGAACACTGCAAAAGAAGCCGCCTTGAAGAAAAGTTCCAGCGCTTCTGACTCGTAGATCCAAGCATTAACAATAAAAACAGGCGGCAAGGTAGAGAAGAACAACAGCAGCATTATGGTTAAGCTTTGCTTCACATGGTAGCGAACGGCCACCGAGACCATTATCCAGCACGCGGCAATCACGAAGAGCAACTTGAACATGCGATGATACTGCGGGACTTCGCCGAACATGGCGGTACAGAGTTTCGAAAACAGGATTAAAACGGGACGATTGGCTACCGTAAAAGTCTTTGGCAACAGGTTGAAAATATCCTTGAAGTTTTCCAATATGGTCGAGGCATCCGCCCTCTCAAGGACATTGATATCGTCATACCAGAACCAAGGCAGGTTTTCGCAGAAAAAATAGTAGTAGCAATATACCATCACCGTCAGCACGAGCAGCGGAAGGAAGCGCTCTACACGGCTAGACCCGGCTCCCGGCGAGGCAACATGTTTAATCACGGTCTTCAACATGGCTGACATTTATAGTGTTCCTTACGATGAACCTGGGACGTTTCTTGACCTCGTCGAAGACCCTGCCGAGATACTCGCCGACCACACCGAGACAGAGCATCAACCAACTGCCGGTTATCAGGATAAGCAGGATCACGGTAGTAAATCCGGACACCGCTCTGCCAGAGCCATAAATGTAAAGGGTGTGACAGCCTAGCAAAAGGGCAAACACAAGAAAAACCAGGCCGGACAGACTTACAAACGACAATGGCACAGTGGAAAAGGAGGTCACAGCATTAATGAATAGCTTAGTCAGCGAGAAGAACGACCAACGCGATGTGCCGCCGATCCGTTCCGCTACCATGAACGGGATGCGCACCTTGCGAAAACCGACCCATTCCGTCAATCCCCTGAAAAACGGTTTCCTCTCTGCCAGTGTGAGCAGCACAATGACTACTTTGCGATCAATCAGCTTGAAGTCCGAGGAGTTGGCGATGTTGACTCCGGAAATGCAGTTCATTACAAAGTAAAACAGTTTGGCCGACGTTTTATAGAAAAGGGACTCCTCGCCGCGAAAGGTCTTTACCGCCTCGACAACATCGGCATCGCCACGGCACCAAATTTCATACATGCGCGGGATCAGCTCGGGCGGATGTTGCAGGTCCGCATCCATGGTGATCACGGCTGCACCTCTAGCAATACGCAGACCGGCCAGCAGCGCGGCTTCCTTGCCGAAATTCCTGCTCAACTGGAGGGCTACTATGGCCGGATAGCGTACGGATTCCTCCATAATGACGGACCAAGTGTCGTCGTAGGAACCATCGTCAATCAGGATGATTTCATAGGGTTGGTTGAGATCGGCGAGGGTCCGATCCACCTGGGCGAGCATCTCGCCCAGGTGCGCACCCTCTTGGAATACCGGAAGGACCGCTGACAATATGGGCCGTTGCCGATCAGACATGATTGCTCGCACATATCGCCAGCGAGGTATGGGGCAGCCAGATGTTGAGTTTTTCCAGTCGCTTTGGCGGCGTGAGGTTCAGTTTGGCTGCTACAAGCTTTAAAGGAAATGCGTGTGGGTACGGCAGGGAGCGGGCATCCCTGAAACCGCATTGTTTGAGCAGGCCCACCAGAGAGTATCGGTTGAAGAAAAGAACATGCTCGGGAACCTTGAACGAAGGCCAGGATGCGCGCATCAGGACTCGCCAGAAATTTCCTATATCCGGAGTGATGATCAATAAGCGCCCCCCTCGATTCAAGTTGACCATGATACGCTCTATGAAAGCTTTAGGGTGATAGACATGTTCCAGCACCTGGCTCATAACGATGCAGTCGAATCGGCTGTCTGCGGGCAAATCGCTACAACCGCCGTGTATCACGCAATCTGCGAATTTTGCAGCGTTAACAGCAGCACTGCGCGACATTTCGGTACCTACCCGGTAGTCGAAATAAGCGCGCGCCTCATCCAGAAAAAATCCGTGCCCCACCCCGATCTCCAGCAGGGAGCCGCCCGTGAGTCCCGCAGCCGCCATAACCTTGATAAAGCGTCTGAACGTCAGTCGCAGGGCCTGTTCCTGCATGGTGTAATCAACGTATCCGACCGTTTCACTACCGAAATAACTGTCATCGCCATACAGCTCCATCATATGCTCTTCACGGAGCCGAGGGTCCATGTAGTGGAACCCGCAGGCCGTACACGTCACGACCCTGTAGGGGGCAACCAGATGATAGAGGACTTTTTTACCGGCAGCACTACAGATTGGACAATTGGTGTATTCGTGTCTCTCGTCAAGCTGTTCCAATGAATCGCCCATGTCAGATCTCCCGTATGGAATTTGCAAGCGACATGAGCATTACAACGCCACCGCCACCGCCTCGGACGCCTCGTTGATGAAGGTGAACTCCATCTCCTTGCGCACATTGTCGGGGATATCCTCCAGATCATCCCGGTTGCGATCAGGCGCTATGATCTTGCGCACGCCGGCCCGGTGGGCGGCCAGCACTTTTTCCTTCAGTCCGCCGATGGCCAGCACCCGGCCGGTCAAGGTTATCTCGCCGGTCATGGCTACACCCCGCTTGGCCGGCCTGTCCGTCAGTAGAGACACCAGGGTCGTGACCATGGTCACGCCCGCCGAAGGGCCGTCCTTGGGAATGGCGCCCGAGGGGACATGGATGTGAATTATCTTGTTGTCAAAGGCGTCGGCGGCAATGCCAAAATCGCTGTAGTGGGCTTCCACATAGGAAAGCGCCGCCCGGGCCGACTCCTTCATTACATCCCCCAGAGAGCCGGTCAGGATCAGCTCCGGCTTGCCCGGCATGCTGGTGGCCTCCACAAACAGGATGTCGCCGCCGGTCTCGGTCCAGGCCATGCCGGTCACCACCCCCACCCGGTCATTCTCGGCCGCCACTTCGTTGTGAAACTTGCGTGGGCCCAACAGTTCCGAGACAACTTCCGGGGTGATGGTTTTGCGCGGTTCCTTTTTCTGGGTGATCTCCTTGGCCACCTTGCGGCAGATGGAGGCGATGGTGCGCTGCATGTTGCGCACGCCGGCCTCGCGGGTGAAGTCGCTGATGACCTTGTTAAGAGCTTCGTCGCTGAAGGCAAGTTCGTAGTCTTTGAGACCGTTTTCCTCAATCTCGCGCCGGATGATGAAGTTTCGTGCGATATGCAGCTTTTCCTCGCTGCTGTAGCCGGCCAGGCGGATAACCTCCATGCGGTCCTTGAGCGGTCCGGGGATCGGGTCGAGCTGGTTGGCGGTGGTAATGAACATCACCTTGGACAGGTCAAAGGGCACATCCAGGTAATGATCCTGGAAGGAGAAATTCTGCTCCGGATCCAGTACCTCCAAAAGCGCACTGGCCGGGTCACCGCGAAAATCCAGCCCCAGCTTGTCGATCTCGTCCAGCATGAAGACAGGATTGTTGGAGCCGCAGCGGAAGATCTCCTTGATGATCCTTCCCGGCAGGGCGCCGATATAGGTGCGGCGATGGCCGCGGATCTCGGCCTCGTCCCGCACCCCGCCCAGTGAGATCCGCACGAACTTGCGCCCCAGTGAGCGGGCAATGGATTTGCCCAGACTGGTCTTGCCTACGCCCGGCGGGCCGACAAAACAGAGCACCGGCCCCTTCATGTTTTCTTTCAGCGAACGGACCGCCAGAAATTCCAGGATACGCTCCTTGACTTTGGTCAAGTCGTAGTGGTCCTCATTGAGGATCTCCTCGGCCCTGACCATGTCCAGGCTGTCCTCGCTGCTCTTGCTCCAGGGCATGCCGGCCAGGTAATCCAGATAGGTGCGGGAAACCGTGTATTCGGGCGAGGCGGGATTGATCCGCTCCAGGCGCTTGATCTCCGTATCGGCGATCTTGCGCACCTCCTCGGGAAGCCCGGCCTCCTCGATGCGCCGGCGCAACTCGTTCATATCAGCCACACGCGGGTCTTCCTCGCCCAGTTCATCCTGGATGTGCTTCATCTGCTCGCGCAGGATGTATTCCTTCTGATTCTTGCCGACCTTGCGGGTAACCTCGCTGGTGACCTCGTTTTTGACCTGCATGCGCTGCACTTCATTGGTCAGATGCACATAGACCTTTTTGAGGCGTTCCAGCGGATCGACCGTTTCCAGCAAATCCTGCAGATCGGCCACCGGCAGGTTGACATACAACGCCACCAGGTCGGAGAGCCGGGCCGGATTATCGATGTAGTCGATCATCTTCATGACATCGTCCGGCAAAGGCTTTCCGTAGGAGAGGGATATTTTCAGAAGGGCGTTGAGGCTTTGTACCAATGCGTCGGAGACCAGGTTCTTCTCCACAAACTCCCGCACCACCTCTGCGCGGATCAGCGAAAGCGACCCATCCCGCTCCACATCCAGGATGTGCAACCGGCTGACCCCTTCAAGGGTTACCTTGAACTTGCCGTCCCCCACCTTCTTGATCTGGTTGACCCGGCACAGGGTGCCGATGTCGTAGATATCACTCAGGGAGTTGCCGTTGCCGGCATCAGGGCGGCGCAGTACGATACCTACGAATTTATCGTATTTGTCCGCCTCGGTGAAGGTCAGCAACTCACGATCATCAACAAAGACCGGAAAGATCATGTAGGGGAAGGGCACCATCTCCTTTTGGGAGTAGAGCGGGATTTTCTCGGGAATCTCAATAGTGCTGTGGGGCATGGGAGGTCCTTTAGGGGGTATTGTCTACTTGAAAACTGTACCATACTCTGACGTAGATTTAAAGCGTTCGCAGGTTCTTTGCCCTGGCAAGCAGGTAATCGGGAGCCGGCAATAGCTGTTATGTCGGGCGTCCTTCGCGAACCTTGACCTTCACCACACGGATAGTGGCCTTTGCACCTGTCAGGTCGCGGTGCAGCAGGATCAGGAAGCGAACCGTCACCAAACGGTGGATAGCGGCCTGGGTTATGCGGTACAGCCAGCGGCGAAGAGTTGAGGGCGAAGAACTGCCCAGAAGCAGCGGGCAATAGTCGGAGAGCTGCAGCGAGACGCGCACACCTTCCGCTTGCTGCTCAACGCCAAAGCGCAACTCGCCCCGCTCGCACTGGCGCGGTTGCACCAGCAATCCGCCGCATATGCGCAGCACCACGGAAGCACCCTCGGTAACAGCTGGCAGGAAACTGATCAGGCTTTTCCCCGTGCCGAACAGGCGGAACTCGATGCCGTTCGACAACGTGCAGGGGCGGATAATGGTAAAGGTGCAACTGCGGATGTAGGACAGATAGCGGCTTAACAGGGTTTGCGACGATATCTCTGTTGCCAGACTCGCTGGGAAAACGCTCCACTGAATGGAGAACACCGATGAATCCTCCACCAGCACCTGCTGGCAAGCAATCTCCTGGTCATGCAGAGAAACGCTCATCCGGTCAGCCCCTGGTCATGCGCTTGATGAGCATCTCGTGCTGAGGAAACAGCAGCATCAATTCTTCGCCACTGGCCATTTCAAAATCGTTGAAATCAAAGCCAGGGGCGACGCTGCAGCCTACCAGCGCATACTCGCCGGAGCCCGAAAGTTCGGCTCCGAACCAGCATCCGGCTGGAACGACTGCCTGGAGTTGCTCCCCCCCCTCCAGGTCACGGCCAAGTTGCAGAGTGTAATGCCTGCCCTCAGGTTCGATGACTTGCACCGCCAGCGACGCCCCCTCGTAAAAATGCCAGATCTCATCCGATTTCAAACGGTGCAGTGCTGAGATATCGCTTCCTTCCAACAGGAAATAGATCGTTGTGGAGAAGCAACGCTGCTCGTCGAAACGGTCAGGCAAGGCATTGCAGGGGATCAGCTCGCTTGAACGGTACGACTCGCGGAACCAGCCGCCTTCGGGGTGTCGGGCAAGCCCCAATTGTTCAACCCAGTAGGAGGCGCTCTGTGTGTGGAGGTGTCGGGACATATGTCAGTCTTTCCTTTGAACTTTAGATCCCCCATTCTGCCACCGGAATTAGATCTTGCAAACCATTTTCCGCCGTATAGTATGACATTTTCTTGCCTTCCAACGGAGTTGTGGCACAATGCCTTCTATGGAACCCAACCAAGGAACTGTTTTGATCTCCGGTGCAACCGGCTTTATCGGCAAACGCCTGACCAGGGCCCTGCTGGATAAGGGCTACAGGGTGCGTTGCATGGCGCGCAAGGATGCTGCTGCAATTCCGGACGGCGCAGAGATCGTAAAGGCCGACATGCTGGAACGGGCTTCCCTGGCGCAAGCCATGGAGGGGATTGACACCGCCTTCTACCTGGTGCATTCCATGGCCGGTGGACGGGGCGGTTTTGAACGGCGCGACCGCGAGGCAGCCGGGAATTTCGTCCGCGCCGCCGAAAAAGCCGGCGTGCGGCGAGTCATCTACCTGGGCGGACTGGGCGAAACCGGCGACGACCTGTCCGAGCACCTTAAAAGCCGCCTGGAAGTGGCCGATATCCTCCGCTCCGGGAAATTCGCCACCACCTTTCTGCGAGCAGCCGTGATCATCGGCGCCGGCGGGGCTTCATTCGAGCTGGTGCGGGGACTGGTGCAACGCTTGCCGGTGATGATCACCCCCCGCTGGGTATCCACCCGCTGCCAGCCCATAGCGGTGGACGACGT
>Ga0154495_1238_pt4 | contig 10662 bp, 8 predicted proteins | sample RifGroD2_FD_115974 | JGI IMG/M metagenome (GOLD analysis project Ga0154495, IMG submission 115974) | Desulfuromonadales bacterium GWD2_54_10 | reverse complement strand
AGTTGAGCTGTTCCGGGGAGGACGCAGTATTGGATCAAGCGATATGACCACGTCATAGTCATCAAGAGGCAAGTCAGCAACGTGTGACATATACTCCATATTGTCGTCAAATGTCTGCTGGTGGAAATCAATTTTCTGCCGTACAATTTTTGAATCATGACAAAAGGGGAGCACAAACCAGTCCGCCTGAAAAAGATGGGTCATCTCCAGATAAGAATACTTGGACGGCCATTTTTTAAATACATTCAAAGGATGCGCAGGATCATGTTTCTCGCTGCGCCACGGACCAAATACATCAAAACGTTGCTTGAGGATCGCAACCTTCAAGTTGCCGGAATCCGGCCGATGCGAGAAATATTTCTTGCTGGCATTTTTCTTTCTGCAGGGGTGCCTGAAGAGCATGTCCTCAGCCCCGACCCAATGACCCTCGTATCCCAGCAGTTCCAAATAATCTGTAAGATTGTTGATATACACATCCAGCTGGTTGAGATTACCCCAATTAACCTTCAGCAGAATGTCCGGCTTATGTTTATCGATGGCTTCAGTCGCACCGATCAATACGAACAGCTCGTTCCCTTCGGTATCGATGCTGATGATATCGACCGCATCGAGCCCAGCGGCAGAGACAATGTCATCTAGGCGTACCACATCAACATACTGTTCCTGATGTGGCGCATAATTAGGTTGGCCGATACAGGACAAGTCCGAGTCCTTATCGTTGCGCGGAGACTTTAATACTCTTCGGCCGGGGAAATGCGAAAGCGCCTTCTGAAAAACAACAAATCGTCCGGCCATGCCATTCAGGGCAAGGTTACGCTTGAGCACCTCAAACACGGCCAAATGGGGTTCAAAAGCCCAGCCCCGGATATTCTCCCGGGCGACACCAAGGAGAGATGTGCCGACATGTGAGCCGACATCGATAACAAAAGGCTGCTCGTATTCGCTGCACAGGTCATGGAAAAGCCGGACAAGAGCCGGCTGGTCTCCGCCCAGTACCGCTGTCCCGACTGCCGTCAAATTCCACTCCTTTGCATAAAGGACTGTCTCGAGATGGAGTTGAACTTCGTTATTTCCAAACAACCTGCCTGTCAACCTTGTTTGCCTCCTGCACCGGAGTCCCATGGACCCGACACTCTACTTTTCATAGGGACGTTTTTCATACTCGGTGATGAAGTTATATAACGCTTCTCCCTGTTCAGGCACACCATTGATCTTTGATATCTCGATCTGCATCTCCAGCATGCCACGGCCCGCATCAAAACTCAGAAGCGTTTCGATGGCATTCAGAGCAGTCTGTTTTTCCGGGGCCTCCAGGAACATTTTGAATAAATCATTAGCCACACGAATTACATCGGAGCTGATAGGCCTGTTAATGTGGTTGGATACCCATTCAACAATGTCCTGCAAGCCTGCACCAACAACATAGAAATGAAGTGGCATGATAGGAGGCAACGTGTTGAAGGCTTCCGCTGACAGAACGCCATTTCTGACATAAGTACTTGCTGGTGTCATTGCACAAGAAAAAAGTGACTTGATTATTTCATCAAAACTCGTGCTGTGACAGCCGACAAAAATGGCTGGCCGCAATTGTGCTTGATGGACGTTAACTGTTTTTTCATAACGGGCCAGTCCGATGATTTCAGCTGACATCTCGCGAGCAAACTGAACCACCTCAGAGCATTTGGCAGGAATATTACTTCCACTTTCATTTCGCCTCGACGGGAGATGTTTCATCGAAAGGTCTATTACGAAGGATCCTGCTTTCCTATAGATTTCATCGCGGCTTGCAGCTTTACAATGTTCTATGAGTTCCGTCGGCTGAAGCATTTCAGAACAGTACAGGATCTGACCTGTATGGCCGAGCCGGCTCCTCAAATCACCCAGCATACCAAGCATATGTACGTTGCGGCCCCAATACCCCAGATATGAGGCTGGAGCAAAATTCACTATGATATCAGCCAGATATGGAAGAACATGAAAATTATCGTAATACAATCCCACGTCAAAAGCGTTTGCCGTATACAAGCCTGTTAATGGTTCATCCCTTCCGGGCAGTATCTGTTCTAGCACTGAATGGAATTTCAAGGTGCGGTGCCCATCAAGGCTTATCTCTTCAATCTCTTCTCCAGGCATTCCCCATGTAAGTTCCTGTTCAGGAATATAAGGCGTCTTGAGATTGACAAAGAAGTCGGCAAGGCTATTTTCTGTCGATTTGCCGGCCATGTGATAAACCGATTGAATACGCGTATGATCACAGTGAAATGCATGCAAACGGTCCAGCATCGTCCTCGTTTCACCGTTAAGCAGCCACATACGCTTACAAAGGTTGCTGTCCACATGCCAGCCAAGCACCATTTGTTCATTCATGCCATGTATCTGAAACAATTGACTTCTCGTGCATAACTGGAAATCACCTGGCCCGTCGAAGAGAAGCTCCTTGCTGGCAGTGACGATCTCGTTTATGTGCAGACGCAAACCCCAGTGTTTAAAGGATGTGATCGTTCCGACAGGATCCATGCGGTCTGCCGACTCCCACAGGGATTCCGGCATTTCGAAGCGAGGCAATTCGTAAAAACCGTCCGGCAAGTCACGGAAGATGGATGAGAGCGATTGGCCGCAAGTCAGCGGAGTGAACACCATGTCAGTATTGGTGTTAAGTATCCAGCGATTGGCGGGATTGCTCCGACGGATGGCGATGTTTCTACAGAGCGGCTCCAGCACCTTGAATTTGGAGCCATTCTTGCCCCGCTCGTATTGCTCGGGTCTCAAGCGCAAGACACGCAATAACTGCCTGGTTTTCGGCGTCAGGGTGTCGGCAATGGATTCCGGGAAGGTGGGGATGTCATTCGGGGTATTGCAGTCTACGAAAATGATTTCATCATCGGGATCGTCCAGAAGTTGGGCAATGCAATTTAGACTTATAGCCGCCCGTTTGGCCAGATTGTAGCCGTAAGAATCGTTTCTGCCGTATACTACAACCGATATCATAGTTCACCCCTGATTCCAACATCGCGGGAGTGTTGCTGCTCCAGGGTTTCGAAATGTTGCGCCACGGCATCCATGACCGGTTTATATCCCCCAATCAGAGCGTCAATCCCGGCGGCTGCGGCGAACGCACGACATATCATCACCAGACGTTCTTGTCGAGGAGCGTAGTCCAGTGCAGTGACGATCATTTTGCCAGCCTCCTGAATATGGCCATGTGTGATAAAGTTCTCGGCAACCCACAAGTGCAGCCCGGCAAGCGCCTGATATTTCAGAGAGCGAATGTATTCAGGAGTTTCAGGATCGGAAGTAATTTTTTCTATTGCCCTTATCCTGCCTTGCAAGGTTTTGTAAAAAGCTGCTGTTGTTGATGTATCAGATGTCGCGTGACGACGAAAGTTGGCTAAATAGCAAGGAATATAGTTTATTTGAAACATGCTGCCCAAACGCAGCCAAATATCAAACTCACCACAGTCATTGTAACGGTCGTAGCCAATTTTATTAAAGGACTCAGTTCTGAAAAATGAAGCACTAAACGGCGGTACAATTTCACTGCAAAGATACCGCTCAAAATTCCACAAAAGTGAGTGGGTCGACTGAATTATCTTGCCGGTTTCGTCAATAATATGTGCATCACCATATATTGCAGCTGCAGCAGGGTATTGTCTGAAGTTGTGAACAGCCCAGGAAATCGCTTGTGGAAGCATCTCCTCGTCAGACAGGCAACTCCCCCAGATATCACCCTGTATACGTTTCAGTACATTCACAAAAGCTTCACCTGGTCCGGAATCAGGTTCTGATATCAGCTTGATGCGATCATCCTGATACTCCCGAATAATTTCTACCGTGCCGTCGGTTGAAGCACCGTCTTGAATTAAAAACTCGAAGTTTTCATAATCTTGCTTAAGAACACTTTCTATACATTGCCTGATATATTCTTTTCTGTTCTTGCAGATACAAATAATTGAAACCAGGGGATTATTCATCAAAAGGAGTTCCTTTGGCTTTGGAAATTCACTCCATCAGGGCTTTTCCGGGCCGTCACGCACAAATGCCAGCCCCAGCGCTGCTCCATCCAGCGAAAGAGCGCCTGCGGCAGGTAGCGGAAGTACCAGACCTTCTTGAACTGGTAGTTGCGGTATTCGGGGATGCTGTAGGGGAAGATGTGGTCGATTTTCGTATCGATGATCTGGAACCCTTTCAAAAAGCCCTTGATCGTTTCATTGGTGTAGGAGTAGGTGACAGGGCAGCCGGTTTCGGCCTCTGAATAACGTGCTATCAGCTCATCCAGGGTCTCGCCCTGTTTTTTGCCGTATTTCAGCTGCATCCAGAAGACCTTCCACGATGTACGGTAGTAGACCATGATCTTGAAGGTGCTGTCCTTGTCCATATACTTGTGGATCTGTTCGATAACCCGCTCAGGGTGCGGGGTATGGTGGATGACCCCGAACGAATAGACCAGGTCGTAGCGTTCGATCGGGACGTAGTCGCTCAACTGTTCGGCATTGGCCTGGTAGAAGGTGATGTTGTCCAGGCCGAACACCTCGGCCCGCTTCTTAGCCAATGCGAGGGACTCGGTGGAAAGGTCTACGGCTGTAACTTGGGCACCGGCACGGGCAAAGTTGATGGTATCGCTGCCGATACCGCAACCGATCTCCAGCACCTTTTTCCCCCTCCACTTTTCAAACTCGGCAAAGAGCGGTATATGCGGCTCTACGAAATACTTACGGGCCTCGACCTCATCGAAATATTGCCTGGTACCCACCGGACTCGGTGAATGTCGGATGTTGCAGGGACGGGCGTTCCAGTAATTCTGGACCTTCTCGAGTTCAATGGTGTTGAAGGGGTTGGTACTGCTCATATGGTAGTATCCTTTGCAGGGATGCCGACGCCGACCGGAACGTAGGTAAAGGAAGACATGTCCGAGTTCCTGGCGATTCGCCAGCTGTCGAGGACAAGCGAACCGGGCGCTGTGAGCTCGGTAATGCGTTGCCAGTCGAGATCGCGGTATTGGGGCCACTCCGTCAGCAGGGCAATTGCCGCTGCACCTGTCAGACATTCATACAAATCGGCACAGCATATCACACTGTTTCCGAGCAATGCACGCGCCGCATCGAGAGCCTTGGGATCGTGCAATGCAACCTGGTAGCCTGCTGCAACCAAAGTCCTTGCCAGCATGATGGAATGTGATTCCTCGATGATGTGGGTGTCAGCCTTGTAGGAGAGTCCGAGCAGAGCCACTCTTGCCGGTGGCGCGCAATGCGACGATATCCTGCTGAAAAGCCGCGCCGGTATGCTGTTGTTGACCGCGACGACCGCCTTGCCCAACAGCACCTCGGCTCCGAATTCCTCGGCAAAGGCCTGAAAGGCAATGTTGTCGCGGGGGAAACAGGGGCCGCCAAAACCGAGTCCACCTTTTAGACACTTGCTCCCCACGCGGCTGTCGGCACCGATGGCAGCGGTAATGACATCCACGTCAGCGCCCGGCACCTGCTCGCAAATGGCCGCCAGTCCATTGGCATAGCTGATCTTCATGGTGACATAGCAGTTGAGGCTGATCTTGGTAATTTCTGCGTTGGCCAGCGACATGACCGCCATGGTCGGCTTGGTCTTGCAGGTGGAAGCGTAGAGTTGGCGCACGGCAGAGCCGGAATGCGCGTCAGAGGCACCGATCAATACCATGTCGGGGTTGAGGAAATTGTAGATCACCGAACCGAGCGCAATGAATTCGGGGTTATAGACCAGACCGAAGTCGATTCCGCAGCGTTTGCCGGTGGCCTGTTCCAGCAGCGGACTGAAAATAGCGTCGCAGGAACCGGGCATAACGGTCGAGACCACATCCACGATATGGAAACTATTTTTGGCCTTAAGTGCCGGCGCCAGACCCTCCAGCACCTTGATAAGATAGTCGTTGTTAAAGCGACCATCGGGGAGGCTGGGAGTCGGGACGATGACCAGGGTGATATCGGAGGCCAGCAGAGCGGTCTCATAGCTGTCTACGATATGAAGATTTTCCCACGCTGATTCGAGCAGTTCCGTCAGACCGGTCTCCTCTATGGGATTACGCCGAGACTTAAGTTCGTTTCTGAAATGATCATTTAGATCATAACCATAGACCGAATGCCCGGCCGAGGCAAAGCACGCCGCCGTACATAACCCCAGTTTGCCAAGGCCGATGACAGAGATGTTCATGTGTTTCCCTTGTGTTGTCATATGAATTTGTAGGTCATGCTGTCGTTGAGAATGACCTGTTCGTAGATCTCGTTATGCGGCTGATAGGTACAGCGGGGGCATTCGCCACGAATCTTGATCTTGTCGTGGATCTTCCAGTGATCCTCGCTTCCCCACAGCGTGTTAATCTGGTTGGCGTCTATTATATTACTCCCCAACTCCAACTTGGCATCCCCCCGCCGGTCACAACACAGCCCCAGCGTAAAGGCGTCTTTGTGAGTATCCTTTCCGACCGGTGGCATGATCACGGCGGTCATAAACACCGCATAGCACTTCTGAAAATGATTTGATGCATCAAACTGAGAATTGAACTTGTGGGTTATGCCGTAGACGTTGAAGGTCTCATCATCAAGTTCAAGTGTCTTGGTAATCTGCTCATTGAACTGTTTGATCTCATCGGGTGTGAACTGGATGGCATTGGTGGGGTTACCCACGTTGTCCCAGGTCGTCCCGGCCGGGCGATAGTGGATGTTTTTGCAGCCGATCTCCTTGGCCAGCTTCGCTGCCTGGTAGATTTCTCCGATGTTGTTCTTGTAGAGCAGGTATTTGTAGCTGACACCGTAGGCGGGGTGCTTGGCGCCCAGTCGATGGTTGTGGCGCCGGGAGTAATCCACAAGAGTCGATATGTTTTCTATAATGGTATCAAAGATGTTCAGCTCGGGTTTGAGCATCTTGAGCTTGTTGAGGGTTTCAGAGGTGCCGGCGTCAACGGAAACGCCCACCCAAGTGCAGTGAGAAAGGCTGTCCATTGCCGGATAAATCAGGCTGCCGTTCGTTACAACGCCTACTTCAATGTTGTTGGCGATGACGCGATCTATAAAAGTCGCAGTGGCTGGGTTAAGCAGCGGCTCTCCGCCACCAGCCACGCAGATGGCCTCTACGCCCGGTTTCCAGACACCATTGCCTTCCCCCCAGCGGGGCAGAAAATCGGCTACCTGCATCAGAGCCTGTTCGGAGAGGCTCCCCTTGCGGTGGGTACGGACGTATGCGGCGTTACACCAGGCACAGCCGAAATTACAGGCGTTAGTGGGGTCAACGGTTATAAGCACCGGCGGCGGTATCGGTTTACCTCTTTTTATCTGTCGCCAACGGTGGACATGGGACAGCAGCTTGTAACTGTTAAAGGGGTTCCAGCGTTTTGAAGCAGCCCATTCTTGCGGTGTGTTGTTACTCATAGTTATTCTCTCTCGTTAGTGGCTTAGACAGACTCGACAAATCGGAAACGGGAGGAAACCGAGCATCAGCATGTTGCGTGCCCGACGATAAGACCTGTCCTCCCAGATTTCCCCGACACTTTGCGATACAATATTTCCAAAAACATGTTTTGCCTGATAGTCATTACAGCACAAAATGGCATCACCTTTATAGTCAAAAGAGAGATTTTGATAAGCTGCCGCGCAATATGACTGCCGGACACAAAGTTCCGGAGGTAGCCCCTCAACCTCGACCAATCCCCCTCGATTGAACTTGTTTCTTTCAAGCATTTTAATAATGGTGATCGGTAACTCTTCGGCAAGTTCTCGTTGTACTGTTGATAAAGTATCGGATAAAGCTTGCGATCTTGTGGGGGTATGTTGCGAAATATTATAGTGATCAACCCCGGCTTCTTGAAGAGAGAAAAATCTCTCGGTGGTCAGGAAGTCTCCATTGGTGAAGAGCTCAATGCGTGATTGCGGGAATCGCTGTTTTGCATATCTGATAAACGTTTCGATACGCTTATCAAGAAGCGGCTCTCCGTACATGCTTGGAGCTATAGTTCCGCTGTATGAGGGCGCATAATCATAAAGTGAATCAATGATGCGGAAAAACATTTCATCAGGCATATATGCCGGTGGTTTGGCTGCATCAGTTGAATGCGGACAGTATGAACACTTCAGGTTGCACACGGTCGTTGTTTCTATGCTTACTGACGTAAAAACCGCCAGTTTTGCATCCAGCACATGTATCAGTTGGCTAGTATTCTCGAAATAGATGGTGGGAAACGGCAGTGCGGCTGGTCGCTCCAGAGTCATATCCTTCGTCGAGAACGGCTCGAAGGATGGGCTTTCCGGCTGTATAAAACGAAATAACGCGATATTTTGTATAACCTCATGCCAGTCACCGGAAGCCGGCTGCCTGTATATGCTTACATTTGAGAATGCGTCCCAAGAATTGAGCTTGTTTATCCTGGCAGAATTTGGAACCAACAGCCAAACCGGTTTCCCCATTGCAGCAGCAAGATGAGCCACGTCGTTTTCAAAGCTGATGATTATGTCCAATGATGCCAGCAAGCCGGCCAATTCGCAATAATTTTGCACCAGTCCGGTTGTATCTTTAAAGTTTGAAAAAGGAGGTTTGGATACATTTTGTGCTGGGTCTGCCGGAATGAAAAAGAATTGTGTATTGTGCAGTTGATCCATCGTGATGTTATTGGCGATGGTCGCACTGTTGATCAACGCGTTCTCAGAACTGCCGTACAGCGCGAGCCCAATGTTGATCATTCCGGTATTTTCCATCAGCTTTTTGAACTTGGCCAACTTATCCGCTGGTGGGCGCAGGTAACCAACTGGAATAAGTTGATTTTCATTTAAAAACAGTGCAGGTACTTTTTCAAGACTAAGTTCCAAGTCATGAATGAATGGCGGAGGCTCTTCAGGAGAAAACACATTTACATTGGGAAACGCCGCTTCAATAAGCTCTGCAAGACCGTTGTTCTCTTTAAGCATGAGCGAAACATCTGTAGCAAATTTGGAAATAACCGGGATGTAGTGGGTGAAGCGAATCGTCTCGTAGACGTCAACAGGTGCATGGAGTAGTACTTTTTTGCCATTAAAAACGTCTGCGAGGGACATCTTCTCTCCCATTTGTACACATAACTGAACAGAACTCGTTCGGCTGCAGGTTTTCACCACACATCCTGCTGGCTGATCTTTGACTTTATTGCCGAAATATAATTTAATATTTCCGCATTCTTGAATTCTGCATAAGCAGCATAGGCCTTCTCCAGCGCCTCCGTGAGACGCCCCGCCTTCATCGAGTCGGAAATATCAGTCAATACGTATTCATAGGCGGGCTCTGTAATGACTCCAAACCAGATGTGCGTCTCATCAAACTTCCCTTTTTTTTCTATCGATGGAGCACCGGCAATCAACTCATCTACAGCTTGCCTGACGCCATGCCCCTCGCTGTGATAATCATGTCCGCAGACAAACCCGCCGGGCTTGAGAGCAGAAAAAGCAATCTTTATATCATTACGCACCGAATCGTAATCGTGGGCTCCATCTATGAATATGAAGTCAAAGCATTTTCCATTCAGTAATCCCGCAAAGGCACTTGATTTGCCCCTGAGCATCCTGAGATTTTCACCAATAAAAGCGGTGTTTTTTATGAAGTTATTGATAATTCTGAAATCGTCAGAAACCTTCGAACGCTCGAATGTGGCAAAATCGTCCTGGTTTATATAATTCGACCATGGATCCAGGCAATACAGTTCAATGTCGGTCTCTGCAATCGCGTGGCCAATTGCCAGCGTTGACCCTCCCTGATAAGATCCAATCTCAAGTATTTTAGCTTTATTTGGGAGCCGCTTGCAGATCCTGAAGAGAGCCAAGGCCTCTTTTTCAAGCATGAGCCCCTCGATGCCGTTTAAACTATCCAGCATGGGACGTTCTTCCGAATTCGGTCCGCTCGATGTAAGCGATGTTATCTCTTGAGTTGATAAAATGGCTACCTCCAAGTTGATTTGATCCGAGGTGTAATCGGTGGTCTGCATGGTATTACTTTTCAACTGCCTGGCGGTAAATGCTTCAGTTTATCGACCGCTCCGAATTCCTGCAGAATTGCTCTTTAATATAATCCTCGTCAGCCGAACCTACGTTGCATACAACACGCCGCTGGTCAAAGCTTTCCGGACATCTGAGTGACAGGTAATAGCGAACAATATCATCATAATTATCGGACAGGACGGTTGACGCTGCGTCCAGGTTGGTCACCACCCCCAGTCCGGACGGCTTGCTCGGAATGGTCATGATTTTCAGATCCGGCCTGAATGTCTTCAGGCACGGAATAATACGCCACACATCACCGGTCCAGAAACCGGTGCAGCGCTCACGCTCCGCAACTATCGGAGCAATCGGCAGGCAGTCGTGGATCAGTATTACAGAATCCTTTCGTGCATATCGCTCCAGATTAATAAAATCCTTCAGGGCCTGTTCAAACAGGTGCAGACCGTCGATGAATCCCAGGTCAAAGCTTTCCCGCTCCATCACTTTTCGCAGATCATGTTGTGCAAAAAAGTCGTCGCTGGTCAGCGGGAAGAGAGTTGCCGGCCCATGTGGGCAGACATAGTTCAGTTTTTCCCAGAAACCTTGGTACGGATCGATCCCGATCGCCTTTGTATCGGATCCGGCCAAGGCCAGCGACCGGCCATGCCCAAGGCCGATCTCGACATAGCTGGCCGGCCGTACC
>Ga0154495_1117_pt3 | contig 10663 bp, 9 predicted proteins | sample RifGroD2_FD_115974 | JGI IMG/M metagenome (GOLD analysis project Ga0154495, IMG submission 115974) | Desulfuromonadales bacterium GWD2_54_10 | reverse complement strand
AACCATTTACACAAAATGATTTACAGGACCGATATTGTGCTAACAACTCTTAAACTAGCGCCATTCTGTTGTGTCCCTCGAATACTAACCTGTTGATACCCCGTATCCCCCACCAAGCTTAACGGCAAAACTGGCGTCTTTCGGTGACAAGCTTCAATCTTTCAGGACAGACATTATTTGATTTGCAACGTCCTGCGCATCTTTCTTAATATCGCATTCCCACACAACAAGAACCTGCCACCCCAATTTTGCCAAGTTGTCCTGATTGGATTTGTCACGTCTGACGTTTGCAGCGATTTTATTCTGCCAGAATTCAATATTTGTTTTGGGCATCTTTGATTTGGTGCACCCTTCGTGATGATGCCAGAAGCAACCATGTACGAAAACAACGTATTTGTACTTTGGAAAAACAATATCGGGTTTGCCGGGGAGGTCTTTGCTATGCAGACGAAATCGAATGCCAACGGAATGAAGTACAGATCGAAGGGCAAGTTCAGGTGCAGTCCCTTTCGTCCTGACCCGACTCATCATTCGGCTTTTCTGTGTTGAAGGCTTTGTTAATACCATAGATGTCAGGGTACACTCAGAACCATGAGGCAGATTCGTATAACTTTATTATCTTCGAATCCAATATGCTCTTTCCATTATTTTGCTTTTAATCGAAGCCACTCTGACTCAGTAAGGCCAACCCGACTTAACACTCGTGCAAATTGTTCTGCCGCTCGTTGAGCATGCTTGGGTTTCAACTGAGCGATCCATTGATAACCCTGCCCGCCGGGGTGGTCGGCAAACTCAAGTTTGTTAGCTGTAACGAAACCCTTACTCGGCTTGAATGTTAATGTGATGCAGTTTTCAATCTCGGGTTTATAGATCAAATCCGTAAAGGTTTTACCATCACCCACCACATGTGTTGCTTTTTCTCCTTTAGCCATTGAGAGTAGGCAAAAAATGAATGTTGAGGTTTTTGTTAACCGGACGCTGTCACAGGTTGGCTGTAGGCAAAGCAGGTATCGTTTATCTCCTCCAGATTCTCGAATAATAGTACCCAGAGTCAAGTGACGGCCATCTCCGTAGTATGTGCGCTGACTCATCAGAACTGACAGTTCGCGGAGACCAGAACCGCTAGAATCTTTACTGAGATAAGATGTCAGCATTTTAAAAGACGGGGCATCTGCTGAGGGCCATTTCGGAGATTTATCTTTTAGACCCTTTATAGTTTTTGCTAAATCTGATTTGTTTTCGGAAGAGTAATTGTCGGCGATACCCATCCCCTTTGTGCAAAAATCCTTTGCAAATTCATGGACATCAATTCCCTTAGAAATAAATTGCTTTGCATGCTCTGTAGACGCCCATTTTTCTTTGCACCAGTTTTCAATTATCGAATTATCAATTAACGGAATCGGCAAAGTGTCATTTAAGACAGCTTCAATTTCAGCAACAAGCAGGGGAGTTATGTGATCAAAAGCCTCTTCGTGAGGCAGGCCCAGTGCACGGTGAGTCAGAAATGCTGCATCCAACCCCGAATGAAATTTAGTCAATATTTTCCGGCTCTGTTTTCTGATCGTAGCAAGCCCCATCAGGACGCCGCTTTGCAGCAATCCATCAGTCAACTTGCAAAATTCGGAAACAGCTCTGTCTGCTAAGTCTGCTTCATCCACTTCAAATAGCTTGAACTCCTCCACTCTTTTTGCGGGTTTCCCCAATACAACTACGCGGGCATTTAAAGTGTGAAAGGCAAGTCCTTTGTCGGCTTCTTTGTATTCGATTCCATCAGGAATCTTAGCTGTCAGTTTTTCGGATACCTTATCGGCAATGTCGAAAAGGTTTAGATTGTCTGTGTAGATCAAGACAAGTCGTAACTGGTGGGGGTCTTCTTTCAAGCTCTGGAGAACTAAATTTTCAATAAGAAATTTGGCTTTTTCGCCTGCATCACCGTAAAGATCCCAATCAACTATTACAATGTCTGCGGATGCACACAACTTGTAAGTGTCTGATTCTATCCCTACGGAATTCGTTTTAAGTGGTTGGTGCAAAGAGCAGACAATATGTTTTTTGGCAAAACTGGCTTGAATGTCGTGAGGAGAAAATGAAGTTATTTCTTCAAGCTTTTGGGAGGGATTATCTGAAATATCTATTATTTTTCCCTCTGCACTTTTTGTGGCGGGCTTCCTTGCTTTGGGAGCAATGGCTTTTATGTCTTCTCTAACTGTTCCCTTGGGCGAAGGTGCATAAATTTTGTCATCAACAAAAACTACTGTTTGAACAAAATTTTCAACGGCATTTCTCGAAAAGCTATCCATCGTCAATGCTTTACTCATCCACTTCTCCCGGACATAAAATTTCAAAAGTAGTCCCGCGTTTGTTTTCGGTCAGCGCGACATTCAAATCCATGCCTTCTTTTCGCAGAGCTTTTTTGGAGATAAACAAGCCAAGCCCACGTCCTCCCGGCTTACGCGAGAATCCCTGTTCAAAAATTGCTTCAATATCTCTGTTTTGAATAGCTGGCCCGTTGTTACTTATGAGGTAAGCGTTATCTGAAAAACCCAAGATAATGACTCGCTGTTCTTGAATGTCTCTAAGCCAGAATACTGCGTTATCAATGATGTTTACGAAAACAGGATAAATCGTGGATGGGAAGCCGGGAACCTCAGAATCAAGAAATTCCTGTGTGACTATCAACTCGATATCATGTCTTTTGAATCGAACACTGAATAATGTTCTGACATAGTGATTAATCTCGCTGCCTTTGATTATCGTCCGTTTACGTTGAAGTCGACGTTGTAATGGTGTGAATAAATTTAAATGAGCATCAAGGTGGTCGAAATTGGCTCTTATTTCTTGATAAAGAGGAACTAAATCATCATTTGCCCTTGCCCAAGAACCAAGCTCACGGAGTTTGTGCCGAATTCCTTTTATTGCGGCTACGAACTCATGGTTAATTACGGCAACAGCTAAACCCAATTGGACAAGTTCTGCGTCGGTATCAGCTTGTTCCCTTAAATTTTGTAACTCCGTATCCATGGCCTCAATCATATCGAGGTGCCCAGTATCTGCTTTTTGCTCCATATTTTCAGCAATGCTTGTGAGCATTTCACGAACCCGCCCAAGCGATTCCGTGTTCCTTTGTCCAACCTCTTCAATTCGAAACTCATACATTTGCCGAATTTCTTCAGCATGTTGCGGAGATATATCTGCAAAGTCCTGTTCTGCAAAGTCTATCTCCACCTTTTTTACAATATTTCTAAATTCCTGAATCGCATTTCTGGCTGTATCAATTGCAACACGACGAGTATCTGTCGCTGCTTTCTCTAGTAACCCGGCTTCTGATTTGACTTCTGACTCTCGATTCTTCGCAACCTGATCAATCAGGCTTTTCAAGCGACGGCGCTGATCTATATAGATACGTGCCTCTTCTGCCATTATGCCCAAAGTTCCTGCGACTTCTTTGGAGAAAGGCGAAAAAAACTCAGTTTCCAGACGTTCTTGCTCACGTTGATATGCTGTCCAGTCTCGCTCAAGCTGTCTTGTGAGCCCTACGCCTCTTGGTTTAGCAATCTGATAACTGCGCCGAATTTCCGCTAAACGTCGATTTGCCTCGTTTTCGGCTTCGAGGAGTTCTTCAGCAGCTTCATCCTGATTTTTCATTTTGGACGCGGACTTCATGCGTGCATAAACTTGCAGGCGCAATGAATCTACTTCTGCTTCAGGAATTTTTTGTGAAGTACTCTGAAAAAACGAATCCAGGGCAGCTGTAAGGTTTTTTCTTTTTGTGCCAACTTGCTTGTCCCGTTTCCTGCGAGCGCTTTCCAACCGATCCAACTCAGTTTTTCTTTCGCGAAAGTAGTCGCCAAAATCGGCGTCTTTTCTAAAAAAGTCTGCGGCCAGTTGCACAAAGAGGTGTTCCAATATCTCTTTTAGCTGCCGATATACCTTGTCTTTTTGAAATCCCTCGCGACCCGCTTTTTCCTGCAACAGGCCATTCTCTTCACGTGTCAAGCACACAGCACCGTAAAGACGTCTGTAAGAGAAGAAGTAGTGTGCCATACCCCTATTACGTCGGGTTTCGATGTTTAGCCAGTCAATGTCTGAATTTCCATAAGGCAGTATCCTGATTCCATCTCGATAGACGTAGAGACCTCCAAGCTGATCAAGTTTATTGCTAATTCTACCGTAATCGTCTGGGTCAGCTTTGCTTTCACTTCTGTTGCCCTGAAGATACCCAAATTCTAAACTGAATGGGCCACATAACGTTTCCTTACCTGCGCCCCTATTCCACGAAATCACATGATTCTCGTATTCCTTCTCGTAAACGCGAACAGTTCCTTTGAATTGGCCGTATTCGTTTATTTCACCGCGAATATAATGGTCAGCACATTCGAGGTCGAATTTTGTAAAAAACTCGCCAGAACCTATTAAATCCTCATGAACTTCATCCGAAGGCCAATATCGGAATGCTGTTTCCATCGGCGGTGGTGTATCTACGGAAAAAGTCGAATTACAGAATCCCAGTAAGCACTTTGAGAATTCTTTTATTTGGGATTGCCGTTCCCGTTCAATTTCTGCCTGTATCTCTTCATTGGCTGGGGTAATTAAAAAGTGAGTTCCCGCGCCATTCCCCCTTAATGACAAACCCTCCAGAAAATCAGCTAAATCTTCGGGGTCGATTTGAACGTCTTTCATTTCTTTCAGAACAGTCGTGAAATCACATTGCGGATATTTTTTTTGCAATAATCCAACAAGATTACGATTTTGTTTAACTAAATCACTAACCTCTTGTGCGCTAGGTAAAGTTCCTCCTGAAATTGTAATAACTGGAAAGTCAAGATCGTCCAAATTCAGAGACGGAATCTCAAACAGCCCCCAGTGGATAAAGCACATTGATAAATCACTTAAACGACGACCTCTCTTTGCTCTTGTTAAAACTAGAACCTGGGAACCCAGTAGAGCTATAGCCAAGCGACCGATACCTTTTTCACCCATGATAGCCCGTTTGGGCTTATCGGCTGGTTTAAACGTCTCATTGTGTGATGCGGAGTCAAGCTTGCTTTCTGTACCCAGGACAAGCCAACGATTTTCAAACTCCTCTTTAGTCATTCCGATTCCGTCGTCGCGAATGATGAGCAGATTGTCTGATCGGAAATAATCAACTTCTACATGATCAGCATAGGCATCATGGGCATTTTTAAAGAGTTCACTTATGGCAGTTGAAACGTCAGCTATTTGTTGACGTCCGAGCATATCAACCGCTCTTGCCCGAGTTTTAAATTTAGCCATGAATTGCCTCTATATGCATGATGAAATGATTTCCCATTGCGAATGCCAGATCCACCGGAACTGCATTTCCTATTTGTCTTGCCATGGAATTTAGATTGCCGGTGAATTCGAAGTCATCATCAAATCCCTGAAGGCGAGCAGCTTCCCTGACGCTTAACGCCCTGTCCTGCTCAGGATGTCCGAATCTCCCGTTAGAATAACTGATGCAACGAGTCGTTAGCCCGGTTGCCGGCTTATCCCACCAGAGGCGACCATAACAATCAGTATGGCCGGAATGAGTTTCACCACTTTCTTTTTTCCGGGTGTAACACTCTGGCCAGAGATGCTTAGGCCAGTTATTGCGTCCACCGCCATCATGAGCAGATGCCTTAATCCTTGTCATGTTCAACTCGGACAATTCAGCGGCACGATGGTTCAGTACATCGGTTGCCGCATAAGTCTCTCCTGCGGCAATTGCCGGAAGTCCTTCTATTGCATCGCGAACCGTTCTGTAGGGATTGTCTCGATTTTTGCCGAAGACAGGGAGTGGAATATTAATTTCACCATGCTTACTCGCCAACAACACAAACCGCCGACGAAGCTGAGGCGCACCATAATCCTGAGCTGAAACAACACCACAGGAAATTTTATAATCCATATCTTCCAGGAGTTCTTTAAATGCGGGAAAAGGTCCGTATTTATGTGTTGGGACTTTCTGTAGGCCCGGTACATTTTCTACAAACACAAAGTCCGGCTCATAAATTTGTATGATTTTGCCGAAATGAGTTAAAAGATTTCTGCGGTCATCATGTTTTGGGCTTTCCGTATTTTGTTTGGTAAACGGCTGGCAGGGGGCACAACCGCAGAATAATTTGTAACTATCTTTGTATTTGTCTAGCGTCGATTTGAGATCGGAGGAAGTGAGTTTCGTGATGCTTTTGTCGCAGAAAACTGTCTTGGGGAAGTTTTTGATAAAGGTGTTTTTAGCATCCTGATCTATATCCAGTGCAAAAGCGATATCCAAGCCGGCCTTCTGGAATCCGCGGCTTGTCCCCCCGCATCCGCAGAAAAAATCGTATACGGCTATTCTTTTGTTTTTATTGCATTTTGTCATTTTTTGCCCATGTAAAGACACGATGCTGGAACACCGGCATGCATGGTCATTTCCAAGGCTCGGTGAAATTGCAGCACTTGGCACTGCATTGCGGTCGGCAACCCATTAAGATGGTGCAACAATTCATTTTTTATCGCCAAGGTCATCAAGTGTCACCTCATGGGCACGTCAGGGTTACAACGAAACGGAATATGAGTTCTGTATAACATGGTTAGGTAGGGCAAAGGAAGGGGTTTTGCGGAGGAGATGTGAACTATAACAGTCGGATTGTAGGGATAATACGGTGGTAGAGCTTGCCCTATCCCCCAAACCGGTTACGATAATACTCCCCACCCCGCCGGCGCAGGATGGCCAGGCGGTAGAGCTCGTCGTACTTGTGAGCGGCGGCCTCCCAAGTGAAGCGTTTTTTCATACCGTTTTTACGCAGTGCGGCCAGCCCCTTGGGATTATTGAAGAAGGTCCAGGCCGCCCAACCGACCGTGTCAAACAGGGCCGTAGCGCTGTGGTTCCAGAACTTGAAGCCGTCACCGCTCATGACCGCCTCGTTGTAATTCTCCACGCTGTCGGCCAGGCCGCCGGTGGCACGCACGATGGGAGGGGTGCCGTAGGCCAGGGAGTACATCTGATTGAGGCCGCAGGGCTCGAAGGCGGAGGGCATCACGAAGAAGTCGGCACCCGCCTCGACCTTGTGGGCCAAGGCTTCATCATAACCAATGAAGCAAGCGAACTTTTCCGGGTACAGGGCGGCGATATCGCCGAAGTAGAAATGCGCCCATGGTTCGCCGTTGCCGATCACCACGAACTGCACATCCATCTCCAGGATGCGGTGGATCGCCTCGGCCAGGATATCGGTTCCCTTCTGCTTGACCATCCGCGAGACAATACCAAACAACGGCACGTCGTCACGCTGCGGCAGGCCCATGGCCGTCTGAAGATCGCGCTTGCAGGCCGCCTTCCCCTTTTTCACCGTCCGGGCCGTGTAGGTAGCGGCAATAAATTTATCCGTAGCCGGATCCCATTCTTCGTAATCTACGCCGTTCAGAATGCCGCTCAGATCCGCGGCACGTTCCTGCAGTACCCCTTCCAGCCCCCAGCCAAAGGCCGGCGTCTGAATCTCGCGCGAGTATTCCTCACTGACCGTGTTCAGCAGTGTGGCGTGACAGATGCCGCCTTTGAGCAGATTGACCTGATCATCCTTCTCCAGCTCCAGATAGGTAAAGTGCTTCCAGCCGATGTCCAGCACCTCCATCAGGCCGGGGTAATAATTCCCCTGATGCTGCATGTTGTGCAGAGTGAGGAGTGAGGCGGCATCACCCACGTAGCGGTCATGCAGGTAGGAGGTATTCAGCAGGGTCGGGATAATGCCGGTGTGCCAGTCATGGGCATGGACCACGTCGGGGTGGAAATCCAGCATCTTGCACAGTTCCAGAGCCGCCTTGGAAAGGAACACAAAGCGGTTGTCGTTGTCCATGTACCCCTGGCCGTCCTGCTGGTAGAGCCCCGATCGTCCAAAAAACTGCTCATGCTCCAGAAAGTAGATCGCCACATCGCTGCCCGGCAATCGTCCCTCGTAGACCCCGCAGTACATGTAGCCAATAATGCCCATGGGCACCACCAGGGTGCCGGGAAGCAGGCGCAGGCCGTATTTCTCGCGATCAACCGAAAGATAACGGGGAATGACCACCCGGACATCATGCCCCATGCGGGCCAGGTATTTGGGCAATGCCCCGACCACGTCACCCAACCCCCCCTCCTTGGCAAAGGGAGCGGCCTCCGAGGCGGCAAACAGGATCGATAATTTTTCAAAACGCTTCATGCAGACCCCGTCATGTCAACTGTACTTTATGCAGGCACATTCTGCCAATCTTCCAGAAATTTCTTGATGCCGGCATCGGTCAGGGGATGCTTTGCCAACTGAATCATCACCGAAAATGGGATGGTGGCAATATCGGCACCGATCAGGGCCGAATTGAGTACGTGGATCGGGTTGCGAACACTGGCCACGATGATCTCGGCAGTGTAACCGTAGTTGTCAAAGATGGTGCGAATTTCTTCGATGATCCCCATACCGTCCTGGGAGATGTCATCCAGACGCCCAACAAAGGGAGAAACGTAGGTGGCACCGGCCTTGGCTGCCAGCAGCGCCTGCATGGAGGTGAAGATCAGGGTTACATTGGTCTTGATCCCCTTGTCAGTGAGTGCCTTGCAGGCCTTGAGACCTTCCGGCGTCATGGGCAGCTTGACTACGATGTTCTTGTGGATCTTGGCCAAATCCTTGCCTTCCTTGATCATGCCCGGCGCATCCAATGCGATCACCTCAGCCGAGATCGGGCCGTCGACGATGGAAACAATCTCTTTGATAACATCCTTGAACTTTCGGCCTGATTTGGCAATCAGCGAGGGATTGGTGGTCACGCCGTCAACCAGTCCCAACTCATGGGCTTCGCGGATTTCCTTTACATCTGCCGTGTCGATAAAAAATTTCATAATTTCCTCCGTTTCGTTAATTCATGTATCCCGGGCTTCGGGATCAGGTTGGTTTATGGTCAAGCTGTTCGCTGAACTTTTCCAGGCAGGCCATGGAACAGAAATAATGGCGCTGGCCATCATGTCGGCCGACGACAGCATCTCTTTCCGATACATAAACCCCGCAAACCGGGTCGCGGTGGGTGGGCTCGGCCTCCGTCTTGTCATGGACAACATCGGGCCGGCGATCCTTGCCGCTGACCATGGTTTTGATTATCCGGTAGCCGATGTAGATGAGCAACATCCAGACAAGCAGTCTGATCACGTGATTTCCTTCCGTCAGATTTTTACCACGGTCTCATCGGACCGTAGCGTTTCAAGTATATCTGCGATACTAATACCCAGCACGGGATGTATCAGGTCAGGCGCAATGTCGCTTAGCGGTTGGAGCACAAAACGCCGCTCAGCCATGCGCGGATGGGGGACAGTCAGGATCTCATCGCTAATAACCTCATCTCCATAGAACAGCAGATCGAGATCCATCGTGCGCGCACCCCGGCAAATTGTCCTCTTACGGGAAAAGATTGCGGTCTCGATATACTGAAGACGATTTAGCAGGTCATGGGGAGCAAGCCCGGTGGTAAGCCGCAGGACCGCGTTTATGAAAGGAGGCTGATCAATTACACCCACCGGAGAAGTCTCGTAGAAAGATGACAGTGCCGTCACCTTGCCGGAGGGTAGTTTGCCGATCTCAGCCACCGCGCGCAGCAGATTCAACTCCCGGTCTCCCAAATTGGACCCGAGAGCAATGTAGGTATCCTTTTCCACGTGAGGATTAAAACACAACCAGGGTGTGGCGTCAACTTCCGTGCATTGCATTGCACCGGAAAAAACCAAAAAAACACCCTGGCAACTAGGAGGGAAAGTCACCAGGGCAAATGAGGGTCTGTTACAACCCTCGCAATCTTTTTATCTAAGTATACTATACCAGATGCATCTGGCAATAGCACGCTATATAAATAGCGTAACGCTTTGATAATTCTGGCAATAATCAATATTTCCTTATTGTTTTGGTTTGACTAAATAACAACAGCAGCCGCTGGCAAGCGGGCAGCCATCACAGAGGGGTTTTGAGCGACAAAAGCGTTTGCAATGTTCGACTATCAGGGCATGGTATTCGTTATACAGGGCAGCATCCGCAGGCAGGTTCGCCATAAACAGCGAACGAGTTTCTTCGTAATCCGCCCGTTCGTTAAGCATACCCAAACGGTGAAACAGGCGCCGGGTATAGGCATCCACCACAAAGGTCGGCTGCCCCCCGGCATACAGCAGGATCGAGTCGCATGTTTCCGGGCCAATCCCGCGCACCTTCAGGAGTTCACCCCGCAGGTCACGCCAGTCAATGGCAAACATCCGCTCCAGGGAACCGTCGTATCGATCAAAAAACCAGGCGATGAACTCTTTCAATCGGCGGCTCTTCACATTGAAGAAACCGGACGGCCGGATCAGGAATGCCAGTTGATCAGGCTCAATAGTACGCAATCCTTCCGGCGTGAGCACATCGGCCTGCTTGAGAGCGCTGATGGCCTTTTCCACGTTGCTCCAGTTTGTGTTCTGGGTCAGGATTGCTCCTACACAGACCTCAAAGGGGGTCTCGGCCGGCCACCATTGGAGCGGACCGTAATGGTCGAGCAACCGATTGAAGATATTCAGCAGAGCCGTGCAGGTCGCGCTTGCAGCACCTCTAGCCAAGCGAGGCACCGATCCCCACGGTTAGATCAGAATAACGCAGAGTGATCCCCAGCTTTGAAAGCATCCGTGAATTATCCA
>Ga0154495_1064_pt2 | contig 10690 bp, 9 predicted proteins | sample RifGroD2_FD_115974 | JGI IMG/M metagenome (GOLD analysis project Ga0154495, IMG submission 115974) | Desulfuromonadales bacterium GWD2_54_10 | reverse complement strand
AAGCAGAGACAGCCCGGTCTCCAGGGTCTCACCTCCGACATTCAAATACAGCAAACCTTCGGTGATGGTGATTGACCAGGTGATAGAGCGTTCCAGACGGCCTGCCAAGAGATTAAGAAACCCCTGGTCCAGACCGATAATGGCCAGGTTGGAGATGGTGGACAGCTTGGCCAGATGTTGTTCCTGCCAACGCGCAAGACTGGTTCCGCAGGCGAACAGGATCACCTGATTGGCGTGACGACAGGCCTTGCTCAGGCGCACTGGGTCGGGCAGACCCACTTCGATCCAGACCTTGACCCTTCCATCCGGCCCCTTGACCCACAGGTCCGGTTCATCTCCGGCCGCGACCCCTTTGGTGAAGGCCAGCTCCGGTTCGTAGCAGATGGCATAAGCGAGGATACGTGCCAGCAGGCGTTCCGCCGTCTCTGAAGGATGCTGGGCCACGGTGGCCTGCAAGGTCTCATATAGATTGCGGTCGATATGGGAGAGTTGAATGCTGGTGCGGTATATGGTTGCCGGCAGGGCCATGGGCAGTTTACATCCTTATAACGGAAGTCCTGCTCAGAGCAGAAACGAGCTGGCCAGTGAGTGGGTGTCAGCCGTGTCAATTACCTTGGCTACGGCGGCCCTGCGTTCCTTCAGCGTCATCAGGGCTTTCAGGTGTTTTTTTGCTTTGGCCGGGCTTCCGGCGATGGAGGCTGCCATCATGCACAGTATTGCAACCGACAAGCCTGCCTGGTACCCCTGAACAAGCTTGCCGATCTCTTCACGGCGCTGCTGTTCGCTCCATGTTTGATAAATCTCTGCACCAATATCCTGTAACATGATCCCCCCTTAATGGTTCAAATACAACACACGTAATCCTATAGCATAATTTTCTGCGAGACTGGAGGCATTTTTCCTTCTGCGAACGCTTAAATCCAATGGCAACCCTTTGCCCTTAACCATGGACCTTGTGCAGGTAGTACTCGTAGTCACCCTCGTAGGTCCGCATCTCCCCATGATCGATCTCGAAAACCCGATCCACCAGCAGGCGCAGGAAGTGGCGGTCGTGGCTGACCAGTACCACCGTGCCACTGAATTTCCTCAGAGTTTCCAGCAGGACCTCCCGTGAGCGGATGTCCAGGTGGTTGGTCGGTTCGTCCAGCACCAGGAAATTGACTGGCCGCGCCAAAAGCGTAGCCAGGACAACCCGGCTCTTCTCGCCGCCGGACAGGTTTTCAATGCGTTTGTCAACCGCATCCCCCTGAAAGAGGAAGGAACCCAGCAGGTTGCGGATGACCCCGATGTTGGCCAGGGGCATGGCATCCTGCACGGTCTCGAACACGGTTTTGCGTGGCTCAAGGACCTCCATGGCATGCTGGCTGAAGTAGCCCAGCTCAACGTTGGCCCCCAGACTGACGCTGCCGCTGCTGGCTTGCGTCTGTCCGGCCAATACCTTGAGAAAGGTCGATTTGCCGGCACCGTTGACACCTACCACGGCGATCTTGTTTTGGCGCCGGATGATGCCGGAAACGCCGCTGAAGACAGATTTTAGCTGACCGTCAGGGGTATGCCAGGACTTGCCCAGATCCTTCATGACAACTACGTCGTCGCCGCTGCGGGGCGGCTCGCTGAACTCGAAGCGCACCGTGCGCTCCTCGGGAGGGATCTCGATCCGGTCGATCTTCTCCAGCTTCTTGACTCTTGATTGCACCTGGGCCGCATGCGAGGCGCGGGCCGCAAAGCGGGCGATGAACTCCTCCTCCTTGGCCAGCATGTCCTGTTGTCGCTTGTGGCTGGAAAGGAGCTGCTCAAGGCGGATGTCGCGCTCACGCTCATAGAAATCATAGTTGCCGCCATAGGTGGTCACAGTCTTGTTGGCCACCTCGATGATGCGGGTCACGATGCGATTCATGAAATCGCGGTCGTGGCTGGTCATAAGCAAAGCACCGTCAAACTCATTGGCCAGCCACTCCTCCAGCCAGATGATCGACTCCACGTCCAGGTGGTTGGTGGGCTCGTCCAGCAGGAGCACGTCCGGCTTGAGGGTCAGTATCTTGGCCAGCGCAATACGCATCTTCCAGCCGCCGCTGAAGGTTTCCACCGGGTGATGAAAGCGGTCCGGTCCGATACCGAGGCCGGTCAGCACGGTTTGGGCGCGGGTGTCCAGATCGTACCCGCCGCGATGCTCGAAATCCTCCTGGGCAGTGCCGTATCGTTCCAGCAGGGCGGCCATCTCGTCGTCTTCCATGGGCTCGCACATGGCAGCTTCCATCAGTTTAAGCTCTGCGGACAGACGCACCGTCTCAGCCGAACCGGCCATAACCTCCTCCAGCGCTGACCGGCCGCTCATGTCGCCCACATCCTGGGAGAAGTAGCCGATGGTGGTTTTCTTGGCGCAGGTGATCTCGCCGCTGTCCACCTCCTCCTCTCCGGTGATGATGCGGAAGATGCTGGTCTTGCCGGCTCCGTTGGGGCCGACCAGGCCGGTCCGTGAACCGGGCAGGACCTGGAAACTGGCTTCCTTGAAGAGTACTTGCGAACCGTGTTGTTTGGTGATATTGGAAAGGTGAATCATTATAAGGCCCCTGAATGATAGTTTCTCATCCGGAGTTTGCGGATGGAAATGAAATGTAAACTGCACCTGATACCATGGCAATCACCGGTAGGCAATCAGTTTTTATAATTAAGGCGGTTATGATCAAAGAATTCAGTACAGGCTGTCGGTGTCTTGCCGGCCTTTGAGGCCAATGCTATTCCTTCATTCCCCAGAGTTACATTTGACAAAATTCGGGCTACGCTGTAAGCTCTAAAAGCGGATACTCATGGTTTAAACGCATCACGCGTGGTGCCACCAAAACTCCGAACCTGTTCGGGGTTTTTTTATTGGGTTGATCGGTGTGGATCTTGCCGGCGATCTCGCCGGTTGGGTTGCCACGAAATTAACCAGCAGGAGCAAGGGGAAACAGGGATGAAGATCAGAAAATTATCAGCAGGTGATACTGTTGAGTCGCGCTGTACACGCTGTAAGACAATCTTGAATCATACGATTGTTGCCATGCAAGACGAGCAGGTGATCCGGGTGGAATGCAATACCTGCCGCGGGACGCACAATTATTATCCGGACAAAAAGGCCAAGGCGCCTGCTGCCGGCGGTTCTGTAAAAAAGGCGTCACCGGCCGCCCGTAAGCCCAAGGTGGACCCGGGAGCCGTGGAGCGTGAAGAATGGGAATCTCTGCGCTTGACCATGGATCCGGACATGGCGCTCCCCTATGATATGAATGGTACCTTCCGGGTAAAAAAGCTGGTGGCTCACCCTGCCTTTGGGCTGGGCATTGTAAAGCTTTTGATAAATCCGAACAAGATGGAGGTTCTGTTTCAGAGCGGCAAGAAGCTCCTCCGCTGTGCTTGATCCCTCACGAATATGGAAATTCGCTGCAACGCAAACACAAAGGCCGCTTCTTTCGAGGCGGCCTTTAATTTTGGCAACTAAAACCTACAGAAGAACCTATTTCTCAAAAAGCAATTAACCGCAGATGCACGCAGATAAACGCAGTTATTCGCTTATATCTGCGGTTAAATGCCGTTTCTGGTCTATTTCTGAACCCAGCGGTTGTTTTGGAGTTGAACCCACCATCCTGCTTTGGCGGCATCGCGCTTGATTTCGGCGTAGCTGGCCGCGGCCTTGCCTAATACCTGATCAAGCGTGGCCTTTGTATCTTTCTGTTTGGTTAGTTTGATAATGGCCTTTGCCATGCTGCTTATGACGGTCTTGCGGTTTTTATTTTCCGCATTTACCAGCCCCTCGTCCGAAGCGTTTGTTTTTGTCTTATCTCGAATGCTTACCAAGCCTTGGTTTGTCAGGCCGACAGCCCCGTTATCGAACAACGTGGTGAGTCTGGGCAGCCTTTGGCTCATTTCCTCATAGGCCTTATTAACTTCCGGCATGCCGGCAAGTTCCACCGCCAGTGCGTCTGCATCGCTTTCAGCAGCATGGGCTGCAGCAATAAGTGAAAATGTTGGCAGTCTATTGAATAGGCTGCTCTGTGGCTTTGATTCGGGCAGCTTTTGCTCGTCACCGGGCTGTTTTTCTCCTGCCGGCAGCTTGCCAGCCTCGTTTTTCAGGAGCATGTCATCCAGGGATTTGTAGGCTTCTTTGGCAGCCTTCTCCGGAAAGTAGACGTTGACGGTAATTATTGCGCATGCGGCCAGAAGGCCACACCCTCCTGCCAGTAACCATTTAATCAGTTTTATTTTCATATCTTCCTCCCGAGTAGGCTCTATTGTGTTTGATTATACCTTATCCGGCTGACAAGGAAAGCCCATCTTCCCTGGCCATCATTCCTGCCATTTAAATTCCGGTGCGATCGGGGCTTCAGTGGGGATATCCTCGCCACTGACGGCCTTCCCGCGAACCGTTGCCTGTTTGATGGTGTTGAAGAGATGGTCAAGGGCGATCCGGTTTTGGGATGGGGCGATAGAAACGCTCAGGTCGCGGATTCCAAAGATATTAGTATGCACAATATCCAGTGTTTCAAAGGTCAGGTAGCCTTCCTCCAGGGTGGCGCTAATTTCTGCCTGGTCATAGGGACGGTCATCGCGAAAGAAGAAACCACGCAATTTCTTGCCTGCCATGCGCTGCAGGAATTCTTTACTGACGAGCATCTTCTCCCCGGAACCCTCTCGTGCCCATAGATCGGTAAATCCGGTCAGGCCTTCCAGTCCCTTTTTGTCACCGTAGAGGCTGATGACGCCATCCAGACGACCTGAAATATATCCCTTGATAGCAGGGAATCTATTGCAGAGCTGCATCAGGCTCATGTCATGAAGCAGGAAATCCCCTCGGTATTGGAGGCCTTTTTTTACTGCCACAAATCCCCTGCCAAGCACGCTCCCTTCATTAAGCGAGGTGCTCAGGGAGGTGATCTCGGTGATGCCATTGTCCGCCTTGACATGCAGGGTCAAGGTTCCGAATTCGAGAGGGCCGAAGCTGATTTTGCCGATACTGAAAGGCTGGTTGCCTATGGGCAGTTGGCGAAGCTGCTGGAGAAGCCGCTGATAGTTTTCGCGGTTAAAACTGAAAGTTTCATCCTTTGGAAGCGCTTTCCCGTTTGAAAAGTCCAGGGAGACAGGCAGGCTGCCATTGATATCAGTTGCAATGAACTTCTGCGCCGGCACCTCCAGGCGACCATCTTTGAAGCTAAACTCTCCATTCAGCAATTTTTTGCTGTCATGCAGCTCTATTGTCCCCTGGGCTGCCAGTGATCCGTCAAGTGTTGCTTCCTGGAGGAAGCGCGGAAGGATATTGATAAAGGGGTCGATGATGTTGTTGAAGGAAGTTTGCGGCAGAACATAGCTGAAAGCGCCCGCCCGCTGCGGCGAGAAGGCGTTGGCGAGCTTACCCGTGGCCGTCAGTGTAAGTCCTTCTCCAGCAGTGAAGACCGCTTCACGAATGGCAATCAAATCTCCGGAAAGTTCTCCGGCGATCCCCAGTCCTGCTCCGGATAGCATGGTCTTGTTGACATTGTTGTCCAGTTTGATGGCAGATCCCTTGGCCTCGAAAACGCAGGCAAACCCCTTCAGCCGGGAGTAGGCGCCGCTCAAGCTGCCTTCAAGCAGGCCATCTGTCAGGGTGATCGACTTCTGTTTGGGGACCAATGCACCTGCCCTGGCCAGTTGCAGCTTCTTGACGTTCAGAGTAAAGCGGCTTTCCTGCTCCAGGGCAAATGGATTGAAGAGCATGTTGCCCAGCAGCTCACCTCCCAGCAGCGGGCCGCTGAGATTCAAGCGCGCGCCTGAGGGAGAAAAGGCTATATGGGCGGCCGGTGAACCGATTGGTTTCCCTTGCCATGAGATCAAGCCGGAGGCCACATCAGCGGTCCCTTCCAGCCACTTGCCGCCAAGGCCGGAAGCGTAGCTGCCCCGTATTGATCCGGAAAGTCCGCTCAGCACTGCCCCGGCCTGCTGGATATCAGCGCCGTTGAATTCCAGGATGAGCGGGTAGCGCAAGGTTCCCTGTCGCGTCTCTTTCACGGGAATCTGTGCAGTGAGCCTGGCGATACTGGCCGATGTGATGCCCAGGTGAAATACAGCGTGATCGAGCACGGCCACTCTATCCGCAAACCGGTAAGCGAAACTTGCGTCCCCTTTTTTCCCGTTTGCTGCCAAGCCGTTGGCCTGCACATTCCCGGTTACGCTAAGACGATGTTTACTCCAGCTCACATGGCTGTTGAGTGTGCCATTCTTCACCGCAAAGGCTGTTTTGCCCCTCTGGCCCTGCAATGTTGCCAGATGAACTGTGGTTGTTGCTGCGAACTCTTGCGGTCCTTGCCCACCGGCTTCCAGGGCCAGCGAACCAGTGCCCGAGGCAAGCTTCAGATTGAATCTGTCCAGCAGGGGCTGCAGGGTTGAAAGCGATGTTTCGGGAATCCGCAGGCTGGCGCTGAGTGGGCTGGTTGCCGAGGCATCAAATCCAAGCCGGCCCATGATGGGAATTCCCATGACCTTGGCAGACAGGGACTGGCTCTCCGCCGAGAGCAGCTTCAAGCGCCTGGACAGGTTGACGGAGAAGGGAGCGTTGATTGCTTCCAGCAAAGCCTTGTTGCGCTTGTTGCGCAGAGACAATTTTCCATTAACGAGAAAGCCGTCTCCTTGCCGGGAAAGCCGGATGATACCGTCAAGCCCGTTGACCAGCCTGCGCCCGTCCCTGGCCAAAGATCCATCCTGCAACAGGATGTTGCCGTTTGCGCCTGTTAGCCCCTGGCGGGCGTTTCCGGAGATGTTGATCCTTGCGTTGCCAAGCGTGCCGCCCAGAACCAGCCTGCGTTGTTCTTGCTCCGGCAGCGCATGGGTCAGCGCGGCGAGGTTGACCTCACCCATATCGATGTTGGCGGAATAGTTGCGCTCGCTCCGCAGGCTGCTGGCTGTTCCGGTCAGATACAGCTTGAAGAGGTTATTGATATTCAGGTTCAGGGCCTCGATCCGTGCCTGGTCATTGTGGAGGTCATAGTCGGCCTTGAGGCTCAGGATGCCGGTCAGGGGCAGCATTCTCCTTGCAATTGGCAATGAGACCTGGTTGAACCCCAGTGTTCCCCTTACCTGGAGTTGTCCCGCCTGCAATCCGGCATTCACCTGGAGATTTGCCCGGCCAGCTTCCAGGAGGGCCGCGTTTTTCATGGGCAGAGCCTTGGCAAGTGTTGAAAGGGAGAGCGAAGGGGCACTCAAAGCCAGGTCAAAGGCCGGTTCCTTGCCTGGCCGGGCTTTACCGGTAATGGCATAATGGTTCCGGGCAGCATCATCGAAGGCCAGTTCAATCCTTGAATCTCCCGAGCCCAGAGTTGCCAGGTTGAAGATCTGCAGGGAAATCCCCTTTACCCCCTGGCTGTTGACCTGGAAAGATCCGTTCTTGATGACGAAGCGTTTGATGAAGGTTTCGCGGGCAGATGGCTTTTTGTTGGCGAACATTCGTTGCAGGCCTGAATAATTCCAGTGGCCTGTGCTGTCCTTACGAATGTCCAGCTTGACCCCTTCCAGTGCTATCAGGCGGAAACCCTGCCGTCCGAGCAGCAGCTTTCCCCATTGCGGCGCAATGGCGATTGAGTCTGCCGTGGCAAGATTTCCGGCTGGAAAACCGGGCGGATTGGCCAGTGACACGCCCTGGAGATACAGGCTGCCGCCTGTTGTGCGCAGGGCGGATATGGCAACTGTCTGGTGGAGGTAAGCGGTAAGCAGTTGGGATAACTGCGGCGCAGAAAAAGGTGTGGCCAGATAGATCTTCAGGGCAAGGAACGATACCGGTAAAATGCATAAAAGCATTCCTGCAATCCGAAACCATAATTTAATTTTTCCAGTGCTGTCGCCCATGCCTGTACATCCCTCGCACGAAGACTGTAACCTGAATTCCCATGCTTGACAAGCTCAGGCGCCTGCTGTTTCTTTGAATAGATTCAGGTTTCTGCTATACTTTTTCCAAGAGATTGCATTATGAAAACAGCGAGGTTGCCATGAAGGTGTGCCGGATTGCATTTGGGCTGTTCCTTGGTTTGTTGACGGTTGTTGCCTTTGCCTGCGCATCAAAGGAACAGACAAGCGCCAGCGGGCCGGTCAGGGTCTGGTCGGCGGAAAAAAGGGGATACATCATGTCTGAGAAGGTTGTCAAAAGCGATGCGGAGTGGAAAAAACTACTCACTCCGGAGCAGTTTCATGTAACCCGCAAAAAAGGCACGGAGCGGGCCTTTGCCAACGAGTACTGGAACAATCATGAAAAGGGGATCTACCAATGCATCTGCTGCGGGCTGGACCTGTTCACTTCAGATGCCAAATATGACTCCAAGACCGGCTGGCCGAGTTTCACGGCACCCATTGCCAGGGAGAATGTCCGCACCATGGAGGACCGCTCGTTCTTTTCCGTGCGGACCGAGGTGGTCTGCGTCCGTTGCGATGCCCACCTGGGGCATGTCTTTGATGACGGACCGCCGCCGTCCGGGCAGCGCTACTGCATGAATTCGGCGGCGCTTAAATTCGTCAAGCCAAGATAAACATCACATATCCTGTCTGTTGTATTGACAATAGTATCATATGGTGATACTAAATAGGCATGAACAATAAGCACCGAAAAACACTGCATGCTATCTTTGCCACTCCAGTTCAATCGGGGATCAATTGGAACGATATAGAAGCGCTGCTCGTGATTTTAGGCGCAGAGCGGTATGAAGGCAATGGTTCTCGCGTGCGGTTTTTGCTGAATGGCGTTAAGGCCACGTTTCACAGGCCGCACCCGCAAAAAGAGACGGACAAAGGTGCTGTGGTTTCGGTAAAAAGGTTTTTAGAAGCTGGAGGTGTCAAGCCATGATGGAATACAAGGGTTATGTTGGGAAGGTAGAGTTTGACGACGAAGCGGGTCTCTTCCACGGTGAAGTTATCAACACACGTGATGTGATCACCTTTCAGGGAACGACGGTTGAGGAAATCCGCCAAGCGTTCAAAGATTCGGTGGAGGACTATCTTGATTTTTGCGCACAGCTGGGTCATGCGCCGGAGAAACCATTTACCGGAAAGCTCATGTTGCGGCTCCCTCCCGATCTACACCGCAAGGCATATATTGCCGCGCATCAAGCAGGGAAAAGCCTGAACGCTTGGATAGCAGAGTGTATTGGTGAAACAACACACGCGTATCAATGAGTCGAAATGAGATGGCGAGCCGCCCATGAGCGATGCTTTAGATTGATATTAAAGGCACAGCCAAAACGCCGTGAAGCCTTGGAATAAAGAGCTTCACGGCATTTTGGTTTGGTTTATTTTGTGTGAAATGTGTACGCCACCTATGGATGGCCAAATGGACAAAAGAATGCCCCTCCAGACTTTCTCTTTTTCAACAATCCCGAAAAGGAGCTGTCCTGCCGGATCCCGGCAAATCGGCTGCGAATCGGTTCAATCGTCAATACAAAATCCCTTTCGTACACCGTCTGACCATGCTATACACAAATAATTCTTAATAACTCGATAAAATCAAAAAACCGGTGACAAATGAACCGTCCGCGCTATTTCAACTATATCGTCAGCAAGCTCTCGGCCCTGGCGACAGAAATCGAACTGCGCGGCAAGCTGAATTTCCTTGATCTGCACCTCCATTCCGAAAATTTCTACCTGTTTTTCTTCAATGAGTTGTTTGGCTGGCAGTTGCAGAATATGAACGCCTTCAAAGCGCCTGTCGCCGCAAAAGCCCTAGTCGATAACACGAACAAAAGCAGGGGGAGATTTCCTGTTTTGATATCGCCTACACCCTGTTTGCCGATGCAGAGAATATTCCGTGTCTGCATTTTTTGTTGAATGACAAGAAGGAGCTGATGCACGACAATCAGCTCCTGAAGATTGCCAAGTTGGTGAACACCAAAGGCATTCAGTTTGTGGCGTCGATTCTCAAGGACAAGTTGCTGGAAGAGTTGAATCGGGAAGAGTTTTTTGTGGTTAAGTTGTCGCAGGGGGATAAGTTGTTCAGGATTGAGGAGTGAATTGGTGATAGGTCATGTAGTAAGAAAAACATCCTCCACCAATGTAATAGATAAATAGATAACAGCGTCCCGCCAGATCCACCGCCAGATCCACGCCAGATCGCATGGTTTGCATCAAAGCAGGAGTTGTAACACCTGGACTTTCAGAAGAAAGATGTAGTCAAGGGTTCTGAATGACAATCAACGAATTGCTGACAAAAAATGCAATGACGTATAGACGTAAAGTCTATGCCGTGGACTTGTTCTGCGGTGCCGGAGGATTGACTCACGGTCTCCGGAGGGCCGGTGTTGACGTCCGTCTAGGTGTAGATATCGACCCGGCCTGTGAACACCCTTATACCGCAAACAACCGCGCCAAGTTTCTACTGAAATCGGTGGAAAAACTTGGACCCCGAGAACTACTATCTTACTACAGGAAAAACGGAATTAAGCTTCTCGCCGGATGCGCTCCGTGCCAGACTTTTTCCACCTACAACCAGAAAGCGACGGAGTCTGACAGGCGTTGGTGGCTCTTGCAGCAATTTTCTCGACTCGTGGATGAATTGTTGCCTGACCTGGTAACTATGGAGAATGTTCCTCGCCTGATGGAACAAAATGTTTTCGGCGAATTCGTGGCAAATCTAGAAAAGAATGGTTATTTTGTTTCGTGCCAAGTCGTGAACTGTGCCGATTATGGCGTCCCGCAGCACCGCAATCGG
>Ga0154495_1015_pt1 | contig 10770 bp, 10 predicted proteins | sample RifGroD2_FD_115974 | JGI IMG/M metagenome (GOLD analysis project Ga0154495, IMG submission 115974) | Desulfuromonadales bacterium GWD2_54_10 | reverse complement strand
CCACACCCCAGAAGCAGCCGGCAGCAAAGGTAGCCTTTTCCATTTATTTCCCCCGACCCAGTCAAGCTGGATAACGCCGCAGAAAACCATCTGTAACTAATAAAGTAACAAGGGAGCCGAAGCTCCCTTGTATCACTACATCATCTTTTCCATCTCATCCGAAGATATATCGAAGTTGGAGTAGACATTTTGCACATCGTCGTTATCCTCCAACCTATCCATCAGTTTGAGCATGTTTTCGGCCTGCTTGCCTTCCAACTCAACCATGGTTTGCGGAATCATGGTAATCTCTGCATTGGCGAACTTGAAACCCTTAGCCGCCAACGCCTCGCGCACCTCAATGAAATTCGATGGGTCAGTCAGCACTTCAAACTGTTCGTCCTCTTCGGTAACATCATCGGCACCGGCCTCAATCGCCGCTTCAAAGAGCTGTTCAAAGTCAATCCCCTTGTCAAGCGCGAGCAGACCCTTCTTGCTGAACATCCAGGAAACGCAGCCGGCCTCGCCCATATTGCCGTTACACTTGGTGAAGATACTGCGTATATCGGAGACGGAACGGTTGCGGTTATCGGTCAGCACCTCAACCAGCACTGCGGCGCCGCCAGGGCCGTAGCCCTCGTAGACGATCTCCTCGTAGGTCACACCCTCCAACCCGCCGGCTCCTTTCTTGATAGCCCGTTCAATGTTATCCTTGGGCATATTCTCGGCCTTGGCCTTGTCTACCGCCGTCCGCAGACGCGGGTTGGCCGCAGGATCAGCGCCACCCAGCTTGGCGGCAACGGAGATCTCCTTGATGATCTTGGTAAAGACCTTGCCGCGCTTAGCGTCGGCAGCGCCCTTTTTGTGCTTGATGGTACTCCATTTATTATGACCTGACATCTTTCCCGCTCCTTTGAGAAAATATGGTGAAGAACGTGTTTTCTTGTTGCCTTAAAAAGCGGCAGATATTAGCATGGTGTACACCCTCTGTCCAGAGGGAAAATGATGTTACCAAAGGATAATCAACTATGCGAACTTCACGTTACACGCTTGCGATCATGTCGCTTATGCTGCTGATTCTGATTGAGGTGGGGTGCAGCACAACCAATCCAAACCCCCCGCCCCCTCGCGAACTGCCACCAATCCTGGCACAGGATGAACTTCTGCGGCCACACACCAAACTGGGCCGAATCCAGGTAACACGGGAAATCTACGGCATTCTCGATTACAAACTAAACCCGGATATTCTCGAATGGGGCTATTCAGTGATCCGCGCAGAGGCAGATAAAATGGGAGCCGACGCAGTAATTCTCCCTGAGGTGACAGGGGCAACTACTACCTACATTTTCATCCCATCCACGGAGTATCGCGCCACTGGGGTTGCCATTAAATTCAAATAGAGATTGACATGTGCATGGATAATTTTATATAAGAACGATTCGCACAACAAATGGCGGCGTAGCCAAGTGGTAAGGCAGAGGTCTGCAAAACCTTTATTCAGCGGTTCAAATCCGCTCGCCGCCTCCAAACATTACAAGGACTTAGGATATTTTCCTAAGTCCTTTTTTATTATCTGCCGTGGCTTTTGTCGCGAGCAGGTCACAGGCCTCTATGCCTTATCAGCCGTCATTCAAAACTGGCTCTAAAAAATAGTTGTACCATGTTTTTTTAGAGCATGGTACAACTGGAAACAAGGAGGAATCAGTTATGTACGAAATAGATATCCAAACCCAAACTCTCTATGCGGAGCTGATTGAGCTTTTGCAGATCGTGGAGGCATCAAGAACCATATCCAGTTTGAAAGGATCATTCTCGATCAAGGGTAATAAAGGAGAGGAATACGTCTATTTTCGTTTCTACAACCCGAGCGGCCAACTTGAAGAAAAATATATAGGAAGACGCAACGAGCAGACAGAACAACTTATGCGTGATCATGCAGACGGCAAATCAGACGTTATGGAAATGGGGGGAAAACTTAAACGCCTCAGTCTTCAAATTCAAGCTGGTATCAAACAGCCAACCGATAAGGCCATGACGCGAGTAATCCGCAGCCTTGCAGATGCAGGGGTATTCAGAAATGGCGGGGTTCTTGTGGGTACACATGCTTTTCAGGCCGCAGGGCTTATGCTAGGCGTTACCTGGACACCTGAAACAACAAAAACAATGGACGTTGATTTAGCTATAGAACGTAATGTATCAGTAGCAATTCCAATGATTGATTCAGATATTCCCGCCGCGCTTGACAGTCTTGAAATGGGTTTTTATCCAGTACCGAAACTGAACCATAAAGACCCTTCTACAAACTTTGCAATCCGTAAAAGTCAGCTTCGGCTGGATATATTAACACCTAAAACTAAAGGGTCAGATTCGCCGGTTTTCATCAAGCGATTTAACTGTGCCGCCGAACCTCTCAGCTATTTATCGTATGTAATAGAAAAACCCTCTTTTTCAGTACTATTGGACACAACACCTGTATTAGTCAACATCCCGCAGCCAGTACGATATGCCATGCACAAGCTGATCGTTTCACAGGTTAGAGATGCATCAAGTGCCGCAAAGCGATCAAAGGATTTGTACCAAGCACATCAAATTCTATCGTTACTACAGGAAAACCGACCTTTTGACATTCAACCGGCATGGGACAATCTCATAGGACGTGGCTCCAAGTGGCAAAAATATGCAGTGGCAGGACTGGCGGCAATGGAAAAACTTTACGGTAAGCTAGACATACAATTAATGACTACACATGCATAGTCAATGTCTGATCAGGTGAATAGCACTGTTATTGTGCTGCTATCGTCTTTGCATGGGCCAGATCCTGGTACACATTCAACGGCAGCGGCCATCCATCCTGCACCCTGAGCACGCTAAGGTGCAGATGGGTCGGTGAGCGGCGCTTGTGGGCGTTGAAGCCGCTCCTGCCAACTTTGGCGATCGCATCTCCCGGTTTGACCATATCCCCCAGCCCCACCAGCAGTTCGCTGTTGTGGGCGTAGTAGACCAGCAGGTCATTGGCCGGGTCATAGATCCAGAGGTACTTCCCGCCCCGCAGGCCACTTCCCTGCTCCCATTCCCGCTCCAACGCGACCACAATGCCGCCTGTGACTGAAAGCACCGTGACCGGCCTGTTGGCACGGTCGTCGAGGCTGTCCTGGTCGCGGTCGCGGATAAAGATATCAACGGCCGGATGACCGCCATGGCGGTTGCCGGTATAAAAGTCGTAGCCGCTGGCGATATACCCCTTGTTACTGCCGCCGGTTATGGCCCGGCTGTCGTAGCCAGCCAGCGGGAAGGTCCAGTCTGTCTTCGTGTAGTTTCTGCCGCCGGCCAGTTCATATCTCTGCCGCACCTCCGCCAGCAGCCGTTTCAATGCGCTTCTGGCCGGCTCTTTACTGATCTTTCCATCGCGGATTGAAGTATTGAGGTCATTGTAACGGTTACAGGCGCCGACCAAGGCCGCAGCAGAAGGCGATTGACCCGGCGCGGCGGACAATTCGGCCAGATCGGGTTGATCAGGGGGCTGTAATGCGTGCAATGAAGGTGATGGTATAATCAAAAACAGGGTAATCAGAGCACTAAAGAGCTGTTTCACAGGGCATCCAGACAGAAAATTAGTCGTAAATTGGTTAAAAAAAGCATAACATGCCGGGGTCGCTGAAACAATACTCGAATCCTCGAAACCTGCCAGGTTTTAAAGACCGGCTGGCCGGGATGACTGGATCAGAACCATGCAAATATCCAAGAAAAACATAATCGCCATCCTCAAGGAACTCGAGGGATCCACCCACTTTGCCTCGCTGCTGCGCGAATTCGGCGGCCGCCACGTCAAGAGCGAACTGAAGCGCATGCTGGAGGATATGGCCGATGACGGAGAGGTAACGCGGTTGAAGGGAAACAGCTATGCCTTGCCCGGTGCATCAAAAGGGGTGAGCGGCAGGCTTTCGACCCACCGTGACGGCTACGGCTTTGTCACCCCCGAGGGAGGGGGGGAGGATGTCTTCATCCCTTCCCGATACATGAAGGGTGCCATGCATGGCGACAAGGTGGAGGTACGCTCCGAGCGGAGCCGCCTGGGAGGCGGCAAGCAGGAGGGCCGGGTTGTTGCCATCACCGAACGGGCCACCACACGCATCGTGGGGCGTTATGAGGAAACACGACGCGGCGCGATCGTGATCCCCGAAGAGCAACGCCTTAATCTGGTGGTCGCCATACACCCCAAGGGACGCGGCCTGGCCCAGGATGGACATCAGGTAGTGGCGGAGCTGACCAGTTATCCGATCGGCGGGCGCCCGGCCGAGGGCAGGATCGTGGAGGTACTGGGCTGGCCGGACGATCCCGAGGTCGAGGTGCAATCAATCATCCGCCGCTTCGAGCTGCCCCATGTTTTTGGCCCGGACGCATTGGCCGAAGCCGAGCTGGCGCCGGACACGGTCTCGCGGGAGGAGCTGAAGGGGCGCGTGGACCTGCGCACGATGACCACCGTGACCATCGACGGCGAAACCGCCCGCGACTTCGATGACGCCGTTGCCCTGCGCCGCGAAGGGAACAACTTTCGGCTGTGGGTATCCATCGCCGATGTCTCCAGCTACGTGAAGCCCGGCAGCGCCCTGGACCAGGAAGCCTACCTGCGCGGCACCTCGGTCTATTTTCCGGACCGCTGCATCCCCATGCTGCCCGAGCGGCTCAGTAACGGCATCTGCTCGCTCAATCCCCACGTCGACCGCCTGACCATGACGGCCGAGATGCTTTTCGACAGAAGCGGCGCCATGCTGGAGTCGTCCTTCTACCCCAGCATTATCCAAAGCACCGCCCGCCTGACCTACACCATTGTCAGACAGATCCTCGTGGATGACGACCGGGAGGTGGCCGACAAGCACCGGCCGCTGATCCCCATGCTGATGGAGATGAAGGAGCTGGCCCTGATCCTGATGGGGATGAGGAAGAAACGCGGCAGCATCGATTTCGACCTGCCCGAGCCGGAGATCATCATCGGCCTGACCGGGTTGACCGAGGGGATTATCCGGGCCGAGCGCAACCTGGCCCACCAGTTGATCGAGGAGTTCATGCTGGCCGCCAACGAAGCCGTGGCCGCCTTTATAACCGACAAGGGCATCCCCTTCCTGTACCGGGTCCATGAAAACCCTGACCCGGCCAAACTGCTCAATTTCCAGGAATTCATCTTCGGCTTCGGCTATGAGTTTGCCCTGGTGGAGGAGAAGGTCAAGCCGTCCGAGTTGCAGCGCCTGCTGGCCGAAGCCGAAGGCCGCCCCGAGGAGCGCATGCTCAACTATGCCCTGCTGCGCTGCATGAAGCAGGCCCGCTACGCCGCCGACAACGTGGGTCATTTTGGTCTGGCCTCGCGCTGTTACTGCCACTTCACCTCCCCCATCCGGCGCTACCCCGACCTGGTGGTGCACCGCATACTGCGGGCGACGCTGGCATTGAGCCCTCACCCGGCCTCTGGCCACCCTCTCCCTGTGGGAGAGGGTGAATTGTTCACTCTCCCCCTCCGGGGGAGAGATGGAGAGAGGGAGCACAAAGGCGAAAAGCGGGCCGTGAAACAGCTAGGGATCGCCACCGAACGCCTGGGCGAGATTGCCGAGCACACCAGCAAACGGGAACGGGTAGCCATGGAGGCCGAGCGGGACGTGGTCGAAATGAAGAAGCTCCAGTATATGCAGCAGCATCTGGGCGATGAGTTTAACGGCTACATAACCGGGGTAACCGGATTCGGTTTCTTTGTGGAACTGGAGGAACTGTTCGTGGAGGGTCTGGTGCACATCACCACCCTGGCAGATGACCTTTACACCTATGCCGAGAAGCAGCACTCCCTGATCGGCCGGCGGTCGCAACGGGTCTTTCGCATTGGCGACCAGGCCCGGGTCAAGGTGGCAGGGGTCACGCCGGCCACGCGGCGGATCGAGTTTGTTCTGGCGAGTCACACACCGTCACAGCCGGCCATCCGCCCGGCAACTCCAGGCATCACATCCGAAGAGTATCCCCGTATTCCGGTCAAAGGGAAACGGGTGAACGGCTTTAAGTGGAATCCGGAAGATGGCACTAAGGAATCTAAGGCCCAAGATAAAAAAAATGGCCGATCAAAACGGCGCTGAACACACTTATCTCTGTTTACACATCCCAATCTTGGATGCCTTTGTTACCTGCTGGTCCGCAGATAATTTACCAGTTCCCAGCGTTCCCTGGGAGAAAGTTTGTCCTTGAAGGGTGGCATGCGGCCAAAGCCGAAGGTGATAGCCTTGAAAATGTGAGAGTTGCTGCGATCCCGCACCAGGTCATGGTCGAGGCCGGAAGGTGGCGGGTTGAGTTTTTTGCCGACCGGCCCGCGTTCTGCCTGGGTTTGGCCGTGACACATGGCGCAGTTGATGCTGAAGAGCGCCTTGCCCTGAGTCAGGGATGCCGGGTTCGGCGTAAACGGATTTTTCAGCTCGGAATCATGCGAAACGACCTCCCGACCGGTAATTGGCACGGATCCAGCCGGCGGGACCAGTACCGGCGTCTGGTAGGGTTTGTAGGAGGGCTGTTTGTCCATCCACAGGGCCGCCATCAATAGCGGTGCTACGGCCATAACAACCAGTCTCGCAATCCGCTTCATGGCGACTCCTCTCCTATGACCCGCAGGACACCGGCCTCCCGCATGATCTTCTCTGCCCGCTCCTTCTGCTCCTTAGCGGAGAGTGAGGCGATTTCACCGATGCACTGGCCAGGTGTATCCCCAGGCCGACAGGCCACCGGCTCTCCTCCGGCATGTATGGTGAGGCAGATGCCGATGCATCCCTCGGCGATGGCCGGGTCGTAGGGACGCTTCCTCAGCGCGGGGAGCCCCATTTCCAGGAACATCCCGGCTATGGCTCCGATGATGGCAAACAGCATGGCAACTTCGAAGCAGATAATGGCGGTCGGGTAAAGAGCGATGATCGGCTTGTCGCCGGTCTGTACCGGGTAAAGCCAGGCGGTGCCCGCCGCCAGCGCGAATCCGGCGCAGGCGCCGAACAATCCCCCGGCCAGGGCCAGCCAGCGGAACCAGGTGCGGCGTTCGGTCCTGACCAGCACGCCGTCGGGATAGGGCACCGAGGTCAGCGAGTCGATCTGGGCCTCGGTGAAGCCCTCCCTGATCAGGCCTTCCACAGCCCTGCCCGCGCTCTCCACATCCCTGAAAATCCCGAGTGTTTCCAAGACCCTAATCCTTTCCCGCGATGGAGGAGAGCCGGGCACGCCCCAGGCGGACCTCGGCCTGACGCTCTTCCAGTTCCCGCACGTCCGAGATCGCCACGATCGGGAACAGCTTGGCAAAGAGGGTGTAGAGCAGGGCAAAGCCGGCCAGGGCGCCGAGATTGACGGAGACCTCCACCAGGGAGGGGTGGTAACTCCCCCAGACGAAGGGCATGTTCTTGTGGGACAGCGACGGCACGATGATCAGGAAGCGCTCTATGAACATGGCCACGTTGACCAGCAGGGAGACCACCAACATCATACCAATGGAGCGTCTGAGCCGCTTGAAGCACATGGCCGTGATCGGCAGCAGTGCGTTGCCCAACAGCATGATCAGCAGCTGGGGGGTGTACCGGCCGGACATGAAGCTGAAGACCTCCCACTCGATTGGTTCGTGGGCGTACCAGGTGGTCTGGACCTCGACAAAATAGGCATAGGCCCAAAGCAGTGAGATCACCAGCAGGAGCTTGCCCATATTATCGAAGTGGAGCGGCGTCAGGTATTCCTCCAGCCGGAAGGCCTTACGGATGATGATCATCAGGGTAATGACAGCCGCCACACCGGACAGGATGGCTCCGATCACGAAGTAGGGAGGGAAAATCGTGCTGTGCCAGCCAGGTACCACGGTCACGGCAAAGTCCCAGGCCACGATGGAATGCACCGAAACAGCCACCGGGATGATCAGGGCCGCCATCAGGGTCGAGGCCTTCTGGTAGATCACCCATTCGCGGGCCGTGCCGCGCCACCCCATGGCCAGGATGGTGTAGAGGGTCCGCCGCCAGCCTTGGGAACGGTCGCGGACCAGGGCCAGGTCGGGTAGCATGCCCAGGTAGAGAAAGAGGCTGCTCCCTATGATGTAGGAGGTGATGGCCGTCACGTCCCACAATAGCGCCGAACGGAAGTTGGGCCACAGTCCGCGCTGGTTGGGGTAGGGAATCAGGTAGTAGAAGATCCAGTTGCGCCCCAGGTGGATAAGCGGGAACAGGCCGGCCACGGTGATGGAGAAAACGGTCATGGCCTCGGCTGCGCGCAGGATCGGACGGCGCCAGTTGGCCTGGGATAGGCGCAGAATGGCCGAGACCATGGTACCGGAATGGGACAGGCCGACCCAGAAGACAAAGCCGGTGATGTAGAGCGCCCACATGACCGGCCGGTTCTTGCCGGTCACGTACATGCCGTGCGTCACCTGCCATGTGAAAGCCGCCAGCCCCCAGGCCACCACAGCGCCCAGCAGGAAGACCAGCAGGTACCAGCGCCGGCTGGGGGGGGCAAGCGAGGAGAGGAGTTCGTCGTTCAGCTCGGTGGCGGTTTTCACATTTGTCCCATAATTCTCATAAGTCCCATTGGTTTCATGGGAGTTATGGGACGCCTGCAAGCTATGTGATTCATACATGCTCTCTCCCTCCACCCTTGAGGTAGTAGACCGAGGGATGGGTGCCCAGGTGTTCCAGCAGCTTAAAACGGCGCGGGCTGCGGGAAAGGCGCGCCACCCGACTGCGGGGGTCGGCCAGGTTGCCAAAGACCATGGCCTCGGCCGGGCAAGTCTGGGCGCAGGCCGGCTGGACCTCGCCGTCGCGCACCGGGCGATCTTCGCCCTTAGCCTCCTCCTTGGCCCGGCGGATACGCTGGACGCAGAAGGTGCATTTCTCCATCACCCCCCGGGAGCGCACGGTGATGTCCGGGGAGAGTTGGTTGTCCAGCGGTTTGGGCCATTCGTGGGGGTAGAAGTTGAAGACTCGCACGGCATAGGGGCAGTTGTTGCCGCAATAGCGGGTGCCGACGCAGCGGCTGTAGATCTGGCCGTTCAGGCCGTCCGGGTTGTGGTAGCTGGCATAGACCGGGCAGACCGGTTCGCAGGGGGCGTCGTGGCAGTGCTGACAGAGAACCGGCAGGAAACGGACCCGCACATCCGGGTACTCCCCCACCCAGAAACGTTCGATGCGCAGCCAGTGCATGTTGCGTCCCTCGCTGATCTCCTGTTTCTCGCAGATGCCCACGTTGTTCTCGGCCTGGCAGGCCACCACGCAGGCGCCGCAGCCGGTGCAGCGGTCCAGGTCGATCACCATTCCCCATTTGTACGGACTGGTCAGTTTTTCCATGGTTGGTTCAACTTTCGCGGTTACATATTACGTAATTTAGCCTGAGTAGACCAACCTCCCGCCATAGCGGGTAAACAATCCCCTCTCCCTGAGGGAATGGCGGTAGATCAGTTCTAATCAGATAACTTAATTGCACGAACCTTATATCCCAACCAAATCGCTGCGATAGCTCCCCTGGGGATGTTCGGCCGTCACCAGATTTCCTTTCTGCGATACCCGTGTTACCCGCACCATGGTGGCGTTCCAGGCCGGCTGTTGTTCGTCTCCCTCCACCAAGGCCAAGAGCGTCAGGGGGTTCACCCCCCGCTCCCTGGCATAACGCCCGCCACCCTTATGTCCCTGCCCCAGAGGGATAGCCACCAGGTCGGGACGGATGCCGGGATAGACCACCGCCGCCAGACGCAAGGCACCCTGAGGGGAGGTCACCTCCACCAGGTCTCCGTGACTGATCCCCAGGTCGGCGGCGGTCTTGGGGTTGATCTCGATCCAACTGTCCCACACCACCGTGCTCATTGGGTCGGGCAGCTGCTGCAGCCAGGGGAGCGGGGCGCCCCGGCCGTCGCTAAAGGCGGTGGAGGAGTAGACCTGCAGATGCAGCGGAAACTGTTTCCGGTCACCGGCGAATTTGGGCCGGGCCGGGTCGGGCAGTGCTGCTACGGACGACCAACGATAGCCCTTGCCTTGTACAGTTTTAGTTTCAAACAGCCCCCCCTGTCGGAGCAGTTCGACCCACAGCGCCTCAAAATCCTCCTCCTTCTTGTGGCCGAGCTGCGATGCAGTACCCTTGACTAGCTCCAGGCAAGATTTCCAGGGCAGGGCGGCCGCCATTGCCCCTCCCATCTGGGAGGCTGCGGCCAGCAGCACATCGCCAAACTGGCGGGTATCATGGAGCGGCGTCACCACCGGCTGCATCAGCCCGTACACCGCCTGGCGGGAGCCGGCCTGCGGAAGCACATCCCCCCAGCTCTCCAAAACGGCATGGTCGGGCAGGATCAGGTCGGCCTGCAGGGCGGTATCGTCGATCAGTTGCGAGAAACTGACTATGAAGGGCACCTTGTCCAGCGCCTGCTGGAAACCGCTGGCCGGTGGGACGGAATGGACCGGATCGCCCTTGATCAGGGCAAGTTTGATCCGTCCGGCACCCATGCTGTTGACCAGAGCCCGCAGTTCGGTGAAGGAATTTTCAGGACCGTTCGCAGAAGCGGCCGGATAGACCCCGCCGGGACGGTTCAAGTTGCCCGACAGCGTATTCAGCAGATGTACGGCGCGGACAGATTCCAAGCCGTTCGTCTGATAGGCGACCGATCCACCGGCCATGGCCAGAGACGGTCGGGTGTTGGCGAACTCACGGGCCACCTCGGCAATCGACTCTTGCGGCAGTCCGGTCAAGACGGCCACCTGCGGCAGGTCATAGGGCTTCAAACGGACCAGCAACTCTTCCGGCCTGAGGCCATTGGCGGCC
>Ga0154495_1162_pt1 | contig 11542 bp, 8 predicted proteins | sample RifGroD2_FD_115974 | JGI IMG/M metagenome (GOLD analysis project Ga0154495, IMG submission 115974) | Desulfuromonadales bacterium GWD2_54_10 | reverse complement strand
TAAAATAGGACAGCTTTTCCGCATCCTCGCAACCGCAGGATGGGCATTTTATCCGTTTGAACGGCCAGGAGTATGAACAGGCCGAACAGGAGAGCCGGCGGCGCCCCTCATCGCCTGAAAGCTCGGCCATGGCGGGACGAGACCCGCAGAGCGGGCAAACGTTTTCCTGCCAGTTTGGGAACGCATCCTCGGTGATATCGGCAGCACATTGTTCCAGCGCGGTTTTGAGCGGGATTTCAAAGATGTACTCCATCAGTGGCGCAGGCACGTCGAGGAGGAGAGAGACCTCATCCAGGGGGGCGCGACGGCGCTCCAGGATTGCCGGCAGCAGGGGGGCCGGATCAATCTCACCCGCTGAAAGCGCCCGGCTGATCCGCTCCAGAGCCTCATCCCCCTCTTTGCCTTGCTGTTGCAGCACCTTGACGAGCCCCAGCAGGAAACCGATCAGCATCTCCCGGTCGATGAACAGATCGGCAGGAGATATCAAGGGGAAGCCGTTGGCGGTGCGCTCGGCCCGGTTGCAGCCGGCGAGGTCAATGGTGATGCCGGTCAGCCCCTCGCGGCCCTGCAGATAGTTGTAGACCGCTACAAAGAGCGGCGTGATGGCGGCATATTCCGGGGAGGTTGCCGCAGCCTGCTGTAGAGCGTATATTTTTGTTTCGGTGATAGGCATTTGGGACTCCAGTATAACTAATTCATAATTGCAATCAAAATGGCATCTCATGTTCCTTCTCCATGAGGGAGAAGGTGGCCGAAGGCCGGATGAGGGGGCAGCAGCGCCAAATATATCGACTCTGCCCCCTCACCCTAGCCCTCTCCCTCAGGGAGAGGGAACTAAACAGAATAAGTTACGGGCTCTCGCCGGTGACTTCCTTGTACCACTTGGGATGGTGCTTCCTGGCCCAGGATTTAGGGATATTCCCGTACAGCATTGCCTCGATGGTTCCGGGATTGCCGATGGTCGCCAGGTAGATATGCATCACAACAAACATGACTGAGCCCGCGAACATCAATCCGTGCAGCATAAGGGATAATTGTACGATCCATCGCGGAAAGAATGTCGGCATCCATATGAACAGGCCGGTAATTCCCAGTATCAGGGTTGCCACTGCGATGAAGATGGCGAACAGCTTCTGCCCGGGATTGTACTTGCCGATGTTGAAGTGGGTTTCGTCCCTGGAGAGATAGCCGCCGCGTTGCTCGATCCACTGCTTATCGTCTTCGTCGAACGTGGAGACATCTTTTTTGTGATTCAGGAACATGTTAAGAGAGGTGAAGAAAAAGAGCACTCCCGCGGCCTTGTGAATCAGGATGGCGTTCTGTCCCCCGCCGAACAGGTTAAAGTAGCCGTTGAACAGGCGTGAATAAAGGCCGAGTCCGGAGAGAAACAGGATAAAGAAGCTGCACGTGACGATCCAGTGCAGAATTCGTTCGCTGGTGCTGAAACGTTCGACGTAATTACTCATGGTCAGCCTCCTTGCCGGTGGTATCGTCTTCGAGTTTCTTAGGTCCGATGGTGATGTAGTGCAGCATCATGGCGCCGATACTGCCCCAGAAACCGAGGATGCCAAGCGGCTTGATGACGTCCTTCCAGAGGAAAATCGACATAGGTATGCTCGGGTTTGCCGGAAGTCCATACTGCTCCGGCGGACCCTCAAGGGCATAGGCCACTCCCAGTCCATTCAGTACGTTCTCGCCGTAGATCTCCTTTTTGGCGGACTTTGCCTTGGCGATCAGGTCGTTTCTATTGCCGAATTTGAGGGCTTCGGTGGGGCAGGCCTTGGCGCAGGCTGGTGTCATGCCACCCTCTACCCTGCTCTGGCAGAGATTGCATTTGGAGACCTTGTCGTTTGCGTCATAGCGGGGGATGTCGAAGGGGCAGGCCGAGACGCAGTATTTGCAGGATATGCATTTCTCCTTGTTGTAGGACACTATGCCGTCTTTTGTGCGGAAGAGCGCCCCTGGGGAGGGGCAGACCTTCATGCAGCCGGCATCTCCGCACTGCATGCAGCGCTCGTTCAAAAACCGCCATGTCACCTCTCCCGAGGTCTCCTTTTCCACGAAGCGGACGCGGTTGTACAGGTCCGGTGTCAGATCGCGCGGGTTCTCAAAGGTTCCCTTGTTGCTGGTTTTGTCCGCATCCAGTTTGTTCCATTGCTTGCAGGCCACCTGGCATGAACGGCAGCCGATGCATCTGGAGGTATCCACGAGAAATCCCTTACGGGTAGCTTCATTAATGGTGTCGGCCATGGCTTACCCCTTTCTCGCGATCCCGACCATGAAGGCCTTGGTCTCGGGGATCATCGTGTTGGCGTCGCCCGCGGTGGGGGTCAGCAGGTTGGCGGCGTCGCCCATGCCGGGGGTGTGCCAGCCGAAGCACCAGGGCATTCCTATTTCATGAACAATCTTGTCCCCAATTTTAAATGGCTTAAAGCGAGGGGTGACCATGGCAACGGCCTCTATCTTGCCGCGCACCGACGATATTTCCACCGTATCGCCGTTGCTGATCCCTTTTTCCTTGGCAAGTTCGACGCTGATCTCGCAGAACTGGCGCGGCTGCAACTCCAGAAGCCAGGGGGTGTTGCGGGTCATTACGCCTGTCTGCCAATGTTCCGTGACACGATAGGTTGAAGCGACATACGGGAAGCGCGCATCGTTGCTGGCAAGCATATCTTCCTTCACATTTGCGTCCTTGAATATCTTGACCGCCGGATTGTTCATCTGTTTGGACATGAGATTTTCGGGAAGCGGTGATTCCATCGGCTCATAATGTTCCGGGAAAGGCCCGTCCTTCATACCTGGACCGAAAAGCGCGGCAACCCCGTCAGCGCGCATGATGAAGGGTTTTTTGCCCTCTTTTTCATCCGCCATGGGCGGCCAGGGACCATCCGGCACATCCCCCACCCAGGCGCCGGTTTTGCCGTTCGGCAGCGGAGCATTGGGATTCCAGTACACCGCGGCTTTTTTCAGGTTAAACGGCTTGCCGTTGACATCGCAGGAAGCTCGGTTATAGATGATGCGCCGGTTAACCGGCCAGCACCAGCTCCACTCGGGAAACATGCCCAGCCCGGTCGGGTCTTTCTTGCCACGGCGGGCCATCATGTTCCCTTTTTCGTTGTAACTCTGGCAGTAGATCCAGTTGCCGCAAGAGGTCCTGCCATCAGCCTGCAGCTGGGCAAAGCCGCCTGCCAGCTCACCCTTTTTGCCGAGCATTTTTTTCGGTGTGCCCGGCGGAGGTGGCGGAGGAGCTTTCTCGCCAGGTTTCAGTTTCGGTATATCCTCCACATCCTCAAGGAAATAGCCGTTGATTTCCTTGGCGACCGCATGAATGTCAACACTCTTGATCGTTCCGTCAGCCCGCTTGAAGCCATAGTTCCAGGTAAGATTGGTCAGCTGTTCCGGCAACGCCCCGCCCTCCTTGGCGTACATGGCTTTCAGCTTCTGGTACAGCTCATGGATGATCTCGGCATCCGCTTTGCTCTGGCCGAGCGGGTTTACCGCCTTGTAACGCCACTGCGCCCAACGCCCGGAATTGGAGATACTCCCCTCTTTTTCAAAAGAAGCGGCGGCAGGCAGCAGGAACACCTCCGTCTTGACCGATGCGGGATCAACGCCCGGCCCTTTCCAGAATGAAGCGGTTTCATTGTCAAACAGGTTGACCGTTACCATCCATTCCAGCTTGGCAAGGGCGCTGCGCACCTTGGTTGTATTGGTTCCGGAACAGGCCGGGTTCTGCCCCCAGGCAAAGAAGCCCTTGAACTTGCCTTTGATCATATTGTCAAAGATCATCAGCCACGACCCGTTCATCCCCGGATCCAGCTTGGGAAGCCAGTCGTAGCCGTAATCGTTCTCCTTGGTCGCCTTGGCGCCATAAATCGCCTTAAGGTAGCTGATCATGTATTTGTTACGGTTCCCCCACCAGTTGGCGCTTTGGGGGTCCTTGGTTTTCGGGGTGTATTTTTCAATATAGGCGGCCGTATCCTTCAATTCGCCCGAAGGGACTGGAAGATAGCCGGGGAGGATGTGGAACAACAGCCCCTGGTCGGTAGACCCCTGCACGTTGGACTCTCCGCGCATGGCGTTTATCCCGCCGCCGGCAATACCGATATTGCCCAGAAGCAGCTGGATGATGGACATGGCGCGGATGTTCTGGGTGCCGACCGTGTGCTGGGTCCACCCCATGGCATACAACTCGGTACCCGCCTTGTCCGGTTTTCCGGTGGACGAATACAGCTTGTAAACCTCCAGCAGTTTATCCTTGGGCGTGCCGGTGATTCTGCTGACCAGTTCGGGGGTATAGCGGGAGTAATGCTTCTTCATCAACTGGAAAACACAATTGGGATCCTGCAAGCTGGGATCGGTCTTGATCGATTCGTCGGGGTTTTTCTGGAATGACCACGCCTTGGGATCGTAGCTCCGTTTTTTCGGGTCATAGCCGGAAAAGAGGCCGTTCATTTCACCTGGCATCTTGAAATCGGCATTCACCAGATAGGCGGCGTTGGTATAATTTTTGACATACTCTTCGAAATGAAGCTTGTTTTGCAGGATGTAATTGATCATCCCCCCCAGAAAGGCGATATCGGTTCCCGAACGGAGAGGAGCATACAGATCCGCCTTCGAGGCGCTGCGCGTAAAGCGGGGATCGACGACAATCACCTTTGCCCCGGCATCCTTGGCTTTCATGATCCAGCGGAAGGAGATCGGGTGATTCTCGGCGGGGTTGGCCCCCATGATCAGGATTACATCGGAGTTCTTGAAATCTATCCAGTGGTTCGTCATTGCACCGCGTCCGAACGACTCTGCCAGAGCCGCAACAGTTGCGCTGTGTCAAATGCGTGCCTGATGTTCAATATACACCAGGCCTAACCCCCTCAGGAATTTTTGGTACAGGTAACACTCTTCATTATCCATGGCGGCGCTGCCGACCGAGGCCATACCCATGGTACGGTTGACGACCGCTTCAATCTCTTTCTCCACCTCGGCATCACCGGCCTTCTCCTTGACCTTGATCCTGGAAGTCGCCACAAAACTGGTGTCGCGGGTTTTTTTAACCTTCTTCGCTATCTCGTCAATGGCCCAATCCCAGGAAACCTCTTGCCACTCGGTTGCTCCGGCCGCCCGATAGAGCGGCTTGGTCAAGCGCGCCTTGTTATCGCGCAATTGATACGCCGAAGAACCTTTCGGGCAGAGCGCCCCCTCATTGATCGGATGATCCGGATCACCCTCGATGTTGATGATGTCGCCACCGAGCGTATGCACGATCATGCCGCAGCCGACTGCACAATACGGGCAGATGCTGGTGGTCTCCTTGGCGTAGCGGATTTGCAGATCCTCGGCCTTTGCCTCCAGAGGTGCGAAGCTCAGGCCAAGACCGGCCGCCAGTCCGCCACCGGAAAGCTTTAAGAAATCACGTCTTGAAACGGTCATACGTTCTCCTCCCTTCCATTGAAATGGTTGCTATCGTTGCCGATGCCAACCATCTCCTTTTCAATAGGAGGGCAGCGCCGTTTCCAGCGATACCCGCAGGCCGCATGCCATGGAAATGATTCTTTAGGCTGCTACGGCTCGGAGATGGATACGTCTTGGTATTACGATGTCATATTCAAAAGCGAATCCCCCTCAATCCCCCTTTTGTAAAGGGGGAGGTTTTAAATTTCCCCCTTTTTGAAAGGGGGTTAGGGGGGATTTGCCGTAAAGGTGGCAATTTGACCCCTGGCTTTGAAAATTTTAGCTGGTACTTTACAAATATACCATTGTATCATTGGTATGCAATACGACCGGTTGAAATAAAAATGATGTATCAAATAAAAGATGAATTAATCATGTACGTTATGACGTATCAGCAGAACCTGCAAAACCAATAAGACTTATTAGTAGCAATATACATACCAACAATGTTAGGTAAATAAAACTCAAGTTTACTCAGTATAACAAAGCGAAATTGCTGGTTCCGCCTGTAGCAAAAGCAGTCCTGAAGCGGCGGCAGCTAGTAGAAAACCATGGCGGTACGATCACCGTCCGGAGCGAGCTGGGCAGGGGCTCCGTCTTTATCGTCACACTACCCAAGGGTTAGCCTGCGTTTCAGCGTAGGCATCTTGCCCTTAAATTTGCATTGCCGCCACAACTCCGCCATGCTACACAACAGGACGCTTACAGCGAAGGATTGATCGATTACCATGAACAAAGCCCGTGTATCCATACGCCGCAAGCTGATCTTCGCCACACTGGCCCCCTTGTGCGCCGCCATTATCCTGTGCTGGATGATCGGAGCCGTGCTGATCACCGACCGTATCTTCAGCCAGGCCCAGAAAAAGGTCATCGGTGACCTGAATTCGGCCCGCAAGGTTTATCTTGACGAGATCAGCCACCTGGCCGGTATCGTCAAGGTAGCCGGCCTTAGCCCGGAAATGTCAGCCTCTTTGGAAGCCGGCCGTTTCGCGGCGCTGGAGCGGGTGCTGCAACAGTTGCTGCAAAGTGAACAGCTCAGTTTTCTGAATGTGATCGATGCCGACGGCGTTGTGCGCTACCGGGCGGCCAATCCGCAGGTAAAGGGGGATCTGCTGGACAAAGATCCCCTGGTGGCCAAGGCATTGCAAGGAGAAACGGCCGGCGGTTCTCAACTGTACACGTCGGAGCGCCTTGGTCGGGAGCATACGGCGTTTGCAAAGGGTGTGGCGACTACCATCAGGATCACCCCGCACTCCCGGCCTACATCACGGATGGCCGAGGAACGTGGGTTGGTCCTGGTGGCGGTTGCCCCGTTGCGTGCGGTTGACGGCACAGTGGTCGGTGCGTTGCAGGCCGGACTTATGCTCAATGGCGATAGCCGGCTGGTGGACACCATTACCCGGATTGTCTTTGATAAGGAGGAAGGGGGAGCGGCAACGGTATTCCTGGGGGATGTCCGCATTGCCACCAGCGTGCGCGATACGGCTGGAGAGCGGGCCACCGGTACCCTCATGTCCGGCGAAGTGGCCAGTGCCGTCCTGGACAATGGGGAGCGCTGGAGCAGCCGCGCCTTTGTGCTCAATGACTGGAACATATCTGCTTACGAGCCGATCAGTGATCCGCAGGGCAAGGTTATCGGTGCTTTGTATGTCGGGATGTCCGAGCGGCCGTTCCTCCAGATGCGCACCAATCTGAACCTGACCTTTATCGGGGTGCTGCTGTTTGTTGCGCTGATCGGCGTTACCATTTCAACCTGGATCAGCACCCGCTTGGCCGAACCGGTGCGGGCCCTGGCGGAAGGCGCCCGGCGCATCGCAGCCGGCGAGCATATCCCCCCCATCGACGTTCATACGGATGACGAAATCGCACTGCTGGCTGACGAATTCAATACCATGAACCGGGAGGTCAGTACTCTCAAGCGGACCCTGGAGCAGAAGGTTATGGAGCGTACCTTCCAGTTGGAGGATAAAAACCGGGAGTTGTTGAATGCCCAGAAAGAGCTGGCCAAGGCGGAGCGCTTGGCCGGCCTGGGACTTCTGGCGGCGGGCGTGGCCCATGAGATCAACAATCCCCTGGCGATCATCCGCGGCAACACCGAGCTCCTGCAGGACGAAATCCCGGTCGAGGCCCTTGAGCGTGAGGAGGTGGAAGCCATCATGGTGGAGGTTGGCCGGATTGAGCGGATCGTCAGCAATCTGCGGGTCTTCTCCAAGCGCGAGACGCTGCTGCCGCACCCCTTTGAGCTGGAGCGGCTTTTGGACGGCATTCTCAACCAGATCGGCCACCAGATTCCCCTGGAACGGTATTGCATCGAACGAAGCTACAGCGGCTGCGGCATTGTGGTTACCGGCGACGAGGAACGGCTGCGGCAGGTTTTCACCAACCTGATCCTGAACGGTTTGCAGGCCATGCCTGAAGGCGGGCGGCTTGCGGTGGCTGCGGAAGAAATCGAGGCTGGCCGGCTGGTGAGTGTGACCGTGAGCGACAACGGTTCCGGAATCCGCCCGGAGCATATCGAAAAGCTCTTTACGCCCTTTTTCACCACCAAGGCACGGGGAACCGGGCTGGGGCTGGCAGTTTCCTACGGCATTGTCAGCGATCATGGCGGCGAAATTCGGGCCGCCAGCCAGGAAGGTCAGGGGGCCACCTTTACGGTGCTGTTGCCGCTCATGGAGGATGCTGCTCCGGATTCGTCCACAGTGCAAGCAGCCTGAGCAGGGACTTCACAGCTCTATCCTGAATTCAACGCCGCTATCCACATTCTGCACCGTGAGGCGTCCGCCCATATTCTGCTCAATAATCACCTTGGACATATACAAACCGATGCCGGTGCCTTTGTTGGGCTCCTTGGTGGTAAAATAGGGATCGAAAATCTTGGGCAGGATATCCGCGGCAATCCCGCCGCCATTATCACGGACTGTAACAACTGAACGCTCATTTTCCTGGCGGACATGTATGGCGATATGCGGGTCCGGAACATTTCTTTCCAGAAGGGCATCCTTGGCATTGGCCAGGATATTGAGCAGGGCCTGTCCATATTCATTCTGGTAGCCGATCGCGGTCACATCCGTTTCAATCGCAAGCTTTACCTTAATATGGTGGTCTTTCAAAGCTGCACTCAAAAAATCCAGTGAACGCTTGACTAACTTGCTGATCTGCAGTTCCTGCTTATCCTTGTCAACCCGGAAGAAGTTGCGGAAGTCGTCGATGGTGTTCGACATATGCATGATGAGACCCATGGCGGTTGTAGACTCCTGGTTCATCTCATCGGCAGTAAGCGTGCCTGCATCGCTACAGATACGAAGGCTCTGCACGATCAGCCCGATGTTGTTGAGCGGTTGACGCCATTGATGGGCAATGTTGTTGATCATCTCTCCCATGGCTGCCAGTCGTCCCTGCTGGATCAGCGATTGGTCCCGCTGGCGCAGTTCCGCCAGGGTATCGCTGACAAGAGCCTCCAGGGAACGGTTCAGGGACTCAAGCTGGAGCTGTTTGACCACCAGCGCCTCCTGGGCCTTTTGGCGTTCGGCGATCTCCATTTCCAGCTCCGCGGTACGCTCGTTGACCCGATCCTCCAGGCCGGCATTCAGTGTGCGGATCTCCTGCTCGGCCCGAACCCGTTCGGCCACCTCGGCCTTGAGGGCGGCTGTACGGCGAGTCACCTGGAGCTGCAGTGATCGGTTCCAGACCAGTATCGCTCCGAAAAGTATGGAAACAGACAGCACTGCCGCTGAAATGGTGAAGGCCTTGCCGGGACGCCACTTTTGTGACACGGGGAGCCAACGATTGAGTACCGCCCGGCGCTCGTCTTCAGTGATGGCTGCAATCCCCTTGTTGAGAATTCCCTCCAGCTCAGGCCAGTCCTTTCTGATCCCGATTCCCCAATCGTAGCTGAAGGGCGTCTCTCCGGCAACATGTACATTGGCGATGGCTGCTTCCTGCATGTAATGGGTGGCGGTGGCCAGGTTTTCGACATAAGCATCCGCCATCCCGAAGGAGACCTTGGAGAGCCCGGCAATCGTGGTGGGAACGACGTCCAACTGAATCTCAGGGTACTGGTTCTTGAGGACATCGTGGGCCGTATAGTTCGATACTACTGCCACGCGCAACCCCTTGAGCTGGGCAAAAGTAAGGCCGCGTTCAACCGTATTGCGGACGATGATGGCGCCCGGGACTTTGAAAAGCGGCTCGCTGATCCGCATGAATTCTCGCCGTTTGGGGGTTGCAACAATGGCGCCCAGCAGATCGATCTCGTTCTTCTTGAATCGCTCCAGCACCTCGTCCCAGTTTCTGGTCTTTACGATCGAGAACTTCACCCCCAGTTTTTGTTCCAGCAGCTTTAGATTGTCGGCTGCCACGCCCTGATAGCTGCCCCGACGATCAAAATACTCAATCGGTTTGAATTCCGGGTCCGGTGCGAGTCGGATTGTTGGATGCGCTTTGAGCCAGGACTGTTCGCTAGGGGTAAGTTGAATTGGGTAGGGGGTGGGGGCTGCGGCCGAGTTATTCGGAAGCAGGATAAAGACGGTACAGGTCAAAAGAGTGGATATCAGGCAGATTATAACCAGTAGTGCATCTCTAACTGAGTTCGGATTACGTTTGATTAGCGTCCATAGAGTCAGTTTGGTAGAGACAGCCACTTTCATGCCAGATACCCTCCCCACTATAGAAATGCTTTGTGAATCTACCACATATAAACTTCTTGGCAAGCTTCAAAACAGCTGAGGTCAATTATCTAATGAAAAAAGCCGTCAAAACCACAGGATGTAGTTTGGCCGGCTTTTGATAAGTACCTGCTGGTTGCAGCGCTGTTAGCAGCGTTTTTCGATCAGGTGCCCGACTATCTTGAGCTCATCAACCACCATCTCCGCCAGCCCCGGCAGTTTTTCTGCCAGGGTGGGCGACAGTTCCACACCGGCCTCATAGGTTTGAGGAATGACGCCGAACAGGGTGACCTTTTCCGGAATCCTGCCCCGCAGGTCGGACAGGGTCAGTACCTCCTGGATGCCGATCTGGTGCGGCGACATCTTGATCGGGAGTTTGCCCAGCAGGAACTCTTCCTTCTCATAGCGGTAGATGTCACCAGGCTCGCCTTTGGCCTCGACGACATCAACCAGGTAGACCTGATCGGCATCCTCCAGCAGATGAGTGACCATGATGCCCAAGGTGCCGCCGTCGTACAGCTCCACGTCGTCCTGAAAGAGGTAGTGCTCCTCCAGATATTTGATGAAATGCACGCCAAAGCCTTCATCGCTGAGGAGCAGGTTGCCTGCCCCGAAAATAAGAGTTTGCATTTATTACATCCTTTTTCTCTCACAGAGGCACAGAGGACACGGAGAACGTCAAAAGCAAATAATTTAAACATGGATAGACAGGATGAACTTGATAAAATCTAAAATCAAATTTGCTGTTGGATCTAAGAGCATTAAATCCGTCTATCTGGCTCATTCGTGCTAATTTGCCGCTTTCCCTCCGTGCCTCCGTGAGCTCTGTGAGAGGCGCTTTTACAAGTTTTACATCACTTTGACTTTAGTTATCTCTTTCCCTTCCGGGTCGATGGTATGCACCGCGCAGGCAATGCAGGGGTCGAAGGAGTGGATCGTGCGCAGCACCTCCAGCGGTTTGTCGGCCTGGGCCACGGGGTTGCCCACCAGCGAGGCCTCGTAGGGGCCTAGGGCACCTTTTTCGTCGCGGGGCGAGGCGTTCCAGGTGGAGGGAACCACAGCCTGGTAGTTCTTGATCTTCTGTTTTTCGATCACGATCCAGTGCGAGAGCGTGCCGCGCGGCGCTTCGTGGAAGCCGACCCCTTTGTAGTCACCCTTGGGGATCTCGGTCGGATTGGCGTAGACCTTGTCGCCCTTGCCGATGTTGATGACCAGTTTGTCCAGATAATCCAGGGCATAGTCGGCCATGAGATGGGCCCGGATGGCGCGGGCGCCCAGGCGGCCCATGGTGGAATGCAGGTCGCCCACGCCGATACCGATCTTGGCGCAGCTGGCGTCCACCAGCTTTTTGACCTTTTCGTTGCCACCGGCATAGGCGGCGAACAGCTGGGCGGGAGGGCCAACCTGGACCGGTTTGCCGTCCAGGCGGG
>Ga0154495_1054_pt5 | contig 11815 bp, 12 predicted proteins | sample RifGroD2_FD_115974 | JGI IMG/M metagenome (GOLD analysis project Ga0154495, IMG submission 115974) | Desulfuromonadales bacterium GWD2_54_10 | reverse complement strand
TACAGAGCGCGGTGACCAAGGGGTTGCCGTCACGGTCTCCGCCGATCCAGGACCCGAAACGCACAACAGAGGGCAGATCGGCCGGCCGGACCTCACCCCCGTACACGGCGCGGAAATCCCTGGCCGCCTCGCTGTAAAAAGCGACTACGGCAGGCAGCAGGGAGACCGGATAATGGTCCAGCCCCATTGCGATCTCATCCTGCACGGTCGGTTTGCGCCGTCGCACTTCGTCTGTCTGCCACAGGGCCGTGATCTCCGCCAGAATCGTACCCTGGCACTCCTCTGCCTCGGCAACGGACAAGGGCAGCCGGTCAAGCTGCTCCAGCTGTCCGGAGATGCGACGACGTTTAAACAGCACCACCCGCCGTGCAACCTCTGTTGGGTGGGCGGTGAAAACCGGTACCACTTCGATGCGCCCCAGCCACTCCAAGGCCTGTTGGTCAGATATCCCGGCAGCGTGCATACGCTGCAAGGTCGCCCTGAGCGAGCCTGGTTTGCACGTAGTCAGTGCTACCCGATGGGCGCGGCTGCGGCGTTTGCGGTGATTTGTCTCGGCAAGGTTGGTCAGCTCAAAGAAGGTGGCAAAGGCCTTGGTGATCAGGTGTGCATCCTTCTCGTTCAACCCGGCGATGATCTCTATCATCTGTTGAAGCAGGTCCTGTTCTGCGGGGTTGTCCCCGGTGGCGCCCCCCTCCTGGCGCTCCTGCTCGCGGTGCTTGATGGACAGCTGCCGCAGCCGTTCCTCCAGGTCATATATCCCATGTCCGGCCTGTGCCATGATCACCTCTCCCAGGAGCCTGCCCAGCGAACGGACATCCCGGCGCAGGGGAAGCTGTTTGAGTTCTTTGTCATTGGTGGTCAGTTCGTCCAGGCGGCGTGTTTGTTCAGCGCTATGCCACAGCAGATCCATATGGCCTCCGGTGCTAAGCTGGCGTTTTTGGGATAAAAAAATGAGCCCGACTTCTGCCGGGCCCAAACTTTAATCGATTGGTTGTTATCCTACCCTTTACGACCCTTGCGGCCATAAAAGATCTTGCCGTGGTGGGTAATCACATGGGTGTTATGCTTGCCGTCGCGTCGGATCATCAGCTCATGTTTGGCAAGCGCTGCTCCCCGCAGCATGCGGCGTTTAACCTTCGTCGGAGTAGTCATCGCTTTCATGACCGTCACCTCCCTTTTTCTCCTTTGCTACACTGTAAGTATACCATGCTGGCTGCCAGCCGGCGATTTTTTGATCAAAATCGCAGCGGATTTAAAGTTCGGCCAGAAACTCCAGTAGCGCTTCATTGAATGCCACCGGTTGCTCCAGGTTGACCATATGTCCGCCACCATGCAGGATACAGAGTTCCGCATCCGGAAGCCCTTCCGCGATAATGCTTGAATTCTCTGCCGGTATGGCCAGATCCTGTTCAGCGCCGATCACCAGGGCCGGTTGGTTGATGTCGCCCAGTTGGGCGGTAAAATCTTTTCGGTCCCGCATGGCGATCAGGCCGTCTGCCGCACCCTGGGGGTTGGTTGCATTCATCCAGCCAAGCACCTCGGCCACCAGTTCAGGGCTGTCTGTCAGGGTCTCGGGGGCGAACAGCAGATTGCGGAAGGCCTCGGCCACCGGCATGCTGCCTTGGGTGCGGCAGGCATCGGCCAGGGCCGTCCGTCTGGCTTTGCTCGCATCATCATCCCCCCCTGCCTTGGTGACGATGAAAATCGGAGCGGCAATCCGTTCCGGATAACGCTCCAGCAGGTTCAGGAGCACATAGCCGCCCATGGACATTCCCCCCACCACCGCCTTGTCGATCCTCAGATGGTCCATGAGCGCCACGACATCGTCGGCATAGATATCCATGTTCTCCGTCCCGCCAGTCAAGCCGCTTTCCCCGAAGCCCCGCAGATCCGGTACGATAACCCGGCAGCCGGCCTTGGACAGAGCCTCGACCTGTGGGCGCCACATCTTGCGGCATAGCGGAAAACCGTGGATAAGAATCAGGGGGAGGCCGTTGCCCCTGTCGCCGTATGCTAGAGTGATACCGTTAATTTCAACTTTCATTTTAGGTGTAACCTCCTTGAATTTAAACACATACATCCACCGATCTAACGGGTGGCCTGTTCCAGCAGCGTTGCCAGCATCTCCACGCGCGGCATCTCGATCCCTTGTTGCCGGCCATACTCCAGAGGCGCTCCAAAGATGGCAGCAAGCTCCAGTTGCCGACCCTCTTCCCGGTCGATCTGCATGGAGGGGCGATATTCCCCCATGTTGTCGGTGAATTCCAGCATGTTGTCGGCGTAACCTGCGCTGATCGGCCGTTCAAGCCCTTGGGCATTGGCGGCGGTTATTACCTCCAGCATGATGTCGCGCACCAGTCTTCGGCAGGCCTCCTGAGCCAAAACCAAATTAACCGGTTGTTGCAGCAGTGCGCATAAGCCATTAAAGGGAATGTTCCAGACCAGCTTCTCCCAGCGGGCCCGTTTCAGGTCATCGGTTGTGCGGCAATCCACCCCGGCCTTGACAAATATTGCTGCCAGCCGCTCGATCCGCTCCCGGTCGCAGCGCTGATATTCGCCCAGCACGATCCGGCCGGCACCCAGGTGATGCACCTCGCCTGGTTCGCCCCGGTTGGAGCAAAGAAAGGCCACGCCACCAATGATGCGCTCTCTGCCGAACAGTTCCGCCAGCGCCTCCTCATTGCCCAGACCATTTTGCAAGGTCAGGATCTGCGTATCCTCGCCCATCAGCGGACCGATCAGCTCGCTAAAACTATCATTGGCAAAGGTCTTCAGCCCTACCAGAACCAGATCCGCCGGACCGATCTGGTCCGGAGCGCGGTAGCCCTGGACCTGCGGCAGGACAAAATCTCCATTGATGGAAAAGATCTTAAGGCCGTGTCTGGTGATGGCGTCGTAATCGTGGCGCAACAGGAAATGGACATCCTCACCGCTTCTCTGCAGCAGTGCCCCGTAATAGAGTCCCAAAGCGCCGGCTCCGACGATTGCAATCCGCATTATATGACCTCGCTCAAAAGCTTATTTCCCGGGAATGGTGATGCATAGACACTCCCCTTCGGCATAGACCCGCTTTTTGCAGTAGATCCGGCCATGCACCAGCACCTTGCGCCCCTCGGCGGAGATGACCCGGCTCTCGATAGTGACTACCTTCTGCAGTGGCAGCAGGTTGCGGAAGCTGACGTTCAGGTTGCCGACCACGATCGAATAGCCGGCCGCCCAGGCGGCCAAGCCCAAAACTTCATCCAGTACCGCGGCCATTGAGCCGCCGTGGGCATTCCCCGGGGGGCCTTCGGTCTCGGGACCGAACCAGATTCGCGCCTGCAACTGCTGCTCTTCATCACGGTAATAACGGACCCTGAAACGGTTGCCGTCTGGTTCGCCTGAGACAAAACGCAGCGATTCGCCCACCAGCGAGGGCGCATCGAAAGGGGTCCAGCCAGGCTCGCCGCTCAAATCGACCGGTGGGCAGGATGATGTGCCTTCTTTTTCAACAACTGACTTTTTCACAGATGTTCTCCTTCGTAAAGATCCACTGCTTTGTGTGGCAGAGCATGGCTGCGGGCAACCATAGCAAACTTTGCCGGAGGAATAAAGCCTGTCAGATTAAAAATAAAGCAAATACGGCAAGCGGGTATGCAGTTTTACCGGGGAGAACGGTTTTGGCCTGATTATGAAATTGTTGAGAACTGTCTCGCGATGCCACAGAAAGCTGGACGAAGATTTCCGGGTGGGGTAGGGTATTAGTCACGAAAGAGAGAATATATGCCCCACACAGCATTTTCAGTACTTCACCTCAAGGCCCCTCTACTCAAAAATCTGGCCTCGCTCGGCTATACCGCGATGACACCGATACAGGCCCACAGCCTGCCGTATATCCTGGCCGGCAAGGACGTGATTGCCAAGGCCAAGACCGGCAGCGGCAAGACCGCCGCCTTCGGTATCGGCCTGCTGACACACCTGGAGGCCGGCAACTCGCGCGTGCAGGCGCTGGTGCTCTGTCCCACCCGCGAACTGGCCGACCAGGTCGGCAAGGAGCTGCGGCGTCTGGCGCGCTTCACCGATAACATCAAGGTGCTGACCCTGTGTGGCGGCGTCCCCTTCGGTCCTCAGCTGAGTTCGCTGGAACATGGCGCCCATATTGTGGTCGGCACGCCCGGCCGCCTGCTTGATCATCTGCGCCGGGGTGGGCTCGACCTGAGCTGCCTGCGGACGCTGGTACTGGACGAGGCCGACCGCATGTTGGATATGGGGTTTCAGGACGAGATCAGCAAACTGATTGCCGCCACCCCGAAAAAGCGGCAGACCCTGCTCTTCTCTGCTACCTACCCGGATGAGATTGCCGTCATGAGTGCAACAATCCAGCACGAGCCGGTCGAGGTCAGTGTTGATGAAGCTCATGATGAGGGCGTTATCGAACAGCTGCTGTTTGAAGTGGACAAGGAACAACGGACAGCAGCCGTGGCCCGGATCCTCGGCCACTATCGCCCGGAATCGACCCTGGTCTTTTGCAATACCAGGCTGGAATGTCAGGAGGTGGCCGCTGCCTTGGTCGATCTGGGTTTTTCAGCGCTGGCCATTCATGGCGACCTGGAGCAGCGCGAGCGCGATCAGGTGCTGGTGCGCTTTGCCAACAGAAGTGTTTCGGTGCTGGTTGCTACCGATGTGGCAGCCCGCGGCCTGGATATCAAGGATCTGGCGGCGGTGATCAATTATGAACTGTCCCGCGACCCGGAGATCCATATCCACCGTATCGGCCGTACCGGGCGCGCCGGGGAGCAGGGACTGGCGCTGAGCCTGGCAACTGCGCAGGAAAGCCGGCGCGTGCAGGCGATTGAAGGTGCTTTGGAGAACAGCATCCCACGGGGGGAACTGGAGTCGCTGGCGGTCGCAGCCGGTAAACCCTTGTCACCGCCCATGGTGACGCTCTGCATCGACGGCGGCCGCAAAAACAAGCTGCGTCCAGGCGATATCCTGGGCGCCCTGACCGGAGAAAATGGAATTGCGGGGAGTGAGGTCGGCAAGATCGATGTGCTCGAATTCCACGCCTACGTGGCGATCGTGCGCTCCAGCATCGAGCTGGCTCTGGCCTGTCTGGGGAGGAACAAGATCAAGGGGCGCTTCTACAAGGTCCGGAAGATATGTTGACAGGCGTGAAGATCACTTTATTGACCCATGATAAAGAGCTTGGGAAACGGTCCAATACCGGCCGGTTGGTGGTGGATGTCCTGGGAGACGCGGCCGAGCAGGTTCGCTGGGATCGGACTGAACCGCCTGCCAAGCTGCTGGAGGAGATCGAGGCAGGTGGGGTGGCGCTGATCTATCCCGGTGCAGCAGACGACACGGGCAGAGATTTAGCGGAGTTCAACCATTTTATCATCATCGACGGCACCTGGCATGAAGCCCGGAAGATCCATCAGAGAAGCCCCTACCTCCGGAAGGTCACCCGCTTCTGCCTGCAGCCGACCGGGAAATCGGTGTACAACCTGAGAAAAAACCAGAAGAAGTCCGGCTTGTGCACTGCCGAGTGCGTGATAGAGATTCTTCGCAGCACCGGAAACCTCGCAGCAGCCGAGCGGCTGCAGGAGAGCTTCCTGGCATTTATCAGGCCGCCCGGCGCCATGCGGGGAGAGGTACAGGGGCATTAATACAATCTGCGCGGTTCACCATCCGACAGTCCCGGTGGCCGGCCCAGGAACCTGTCGTCGCCAAACTGGTTCTGGTAAGGATTGCGGTTGTCGCTTAACGGCTCGGAAGGACGGAATAAGCGCAGCTCTTTAACGGCGATGAGCGGATAGGGGTAATCGACCCCATCGATCTTCTGGATCTTCTTTCCCTTGACCTCACCGATGATGGTCACCAGTTTGCCTGGCCGGTAAACCATCGGATCGATCAGTTCCGTGCTGATGGCCAGGAAGCGCCCCCCTGAACGCGAGTCCTCATTGGGTACCCCGTTTTTGAACAGTTCAAGTTGGGCCACCTCCAGCATGATTACATCGTCACTGCCGCGCACTTCGGCGACAACCCCTCCTAACAACAGGGTCTTGCCGGCAAATGCCTCTGGTTTTGCGTTCAGATCGCTGTAGCGGATCGATTGATCGGCCATCTTCAGGTTTGCTTCGCTCATGACGTGAGCGCAGCCGCTAAGAAACAACAGTGTGGACATGATTGCTGCGATTGTTCTTGCCATGTGTAACCTCCGGTTAGCTGCGTTCATTTCAAAGCATTTACAACAATGGTATCGCTCAGATGCCGGATGTCAAAGTGCTTGCCGATGCCGGTGCCAGAAAGCGGCCAACGTCTGCTCTGCCATCGCGAAATCTTCCAGCTCGATTTCCACGTCGGGTGTCCATGGGCGATTTTTGTAGTACAGTTTGTCGTAGTAGTACTCGATCAAACCCCTTCCCAGTCCCTCCACGTCCCACGTGGCCAACATCTCTTGCAGTTCGGCGTGGCGTTGTCCCCCTAGCTTCTTTTTGATGCGTTCCAGTGCCGCTTCCATTGCTTCGCGGTACTCTGTGTGGGCATACTCCTGGGACAGGCGCTTGACGCGGGTTTCCAGAGAGGCATGGCACCAAATCTTGCAGCTGTCGGCCATGACCTCATAGACTCTTCCGGGTAGCGAGATCTTGCCGATGCGCGGGCTTTCACCCTCCAGGACGATGGGACGGTCGTTGGGGGCGCTGCGGAAGGCGTCCCACAGTTGTGTGTCGAAGCGCTTTTGGCTGAGTCCCTGAACCAGTCCAACCTCGCCAAAGGCTGATCCGCGATGTATGGCCAAGCCTTCCAGGTCGATAATTGTCCAGGCCTGGCTATCGAGATTGTTGATGAAGGTGGTCTTGCCGGTGCCGGTCATGCCGTGGATCACGATCAGCGGCGCCGGCGGCGTGAAATCCTCGAAAAATGACAGCACATGACAGCGGAAGGCCTTGTAGCCCCCCCGCAACTGGACCACCGGGAGGCCGGTTGTCTCCAGCAGGATGGCCATGGAAAGGCTGCGCAGGCCGCCGCGCCAGCAATACACCAATATCGGTTTTCCCGCAGCATGGGCGGAGATGGTCTGCACCATTGCGGCAAAGCGCCCACAGGTCAGTTCCAGTCCGCGCATGCGGGCCTGTTGCGGACCGGCCTGCTGGTGGATGGTGCCGATCTCCACCCGCTCTTCGTCGGTCAGGATCGGGACGTTGACTGCACCAGGCAGGTGGTCCTCGGCGAACTCCAGCGGCGTGCGGACATCGATAATGCAATGGCTTTCCAAAAGGTCTGGTTTGAATGGAATCTTTTCTGGCATCTGGTTCTCCAAGGTTGCCATTATAGGCGACCGGCCACTGACTGGCAACAGGGAAGTGAACGGTTTACTCCTTGATTCTACTGGAGTTACATGGTATTAACAAACGGTTATATACACGGTATACATCTGATTGCAGGTAACGTTGCAGTGAAGTTCCGCGGTAATATTACAGACAAAGCCACAGGGAGGGGACGATGGAAAAGCAGAAGGTTCACTACAGCGAGTTGGGACTGGTCAATACCAAGGACATGTTCTTTAAGGCCATGTCAGGAAAATATGCTATCCCGGCCTATAATTTCAACAACCTGGAACAGCTTCAGGCAATAGTCACTGCCTGTGCCGAAACAAATTCGCCGGTCATCATCCAGGTTTCCAAGGGTGCCCGCAGCTATGCCAACGAGACCATGCTGCGCTTCATGGCCATGGGCGCTGTCAAGATGACCCGCGAAATCGGTTCCAATATTCCGATTTGTCTGCACCTTGATCACGGAGATTCTTACGAACTCTGCGTTTCTTGCATCGATAGCGGTTTTTCCTCGGTCATGATCGATGGCTCGCATCTACCTTATGACGAGAACGTGGCGCTCACCAAACGGGTCGTGGAATATGCCCGCCAGTATGATGTCTCTGTCGAAGGAGAACTGGGTGTGCTGGCTGGTATCGAGGACGAGGTTTCCGCCGAACACTCCACCTATACCAAACCGGAAGAAGTTGAGGATTTTGTCAGAAAAACCGGCGTTGATTCCCTGGCCATCTCCATCGGCACCAGTCACGGTGCCTACAAATTCAAGGCCGGACAGCCGGTGCCGCCTCTGCGCTTCGATATTTTGGAAGAGTGCGAAAAGCGCATTCCCGGTTTTCCGATCGTTCTGCATGGTGCTTCGTCGGTCGTCCAGGAATATGTGCAGTTGATAAACACCTATGGCGGCAAGATGGAAGGTGCTGTCGGCATCCCTGAGGAGCAGCTGCGTCAGGCAGCGGCCAGTGCCGTCTGCAAGATCAATATCGACTCCGATGGCCGTCTGGCTGTCACCGCTAAAATTCGTGAATACTTTGCCAAAGATCCCAAGGAATTCGATCCACGCAAATATCTGGGCGAGGCCCGCAAGGAACTGATCAAACTGATCAAGCACAAGAACGAGGCTGTGCTGGGTTCAGCGGGCAAAGCTTGATTCGTGCACGGAATTTAAGGCAAAGCAGGCTCAGCCTGTTTAACCCTTTGATGTTAAGCCACCAGCGAGGTATGCAATGAGTACCAGGCAATTCTCTCGGGTCAATTTTCGTATGGCAGCCACTATCAAAACTGCCGAGCGCCAGTTTCAGGGCAATGTTGAAAACCTCAGCATGCGCGGAATGTTCCTGGTTACCGAGGAATGTTTAGCCGTAGGGGATATGGTTGAAATCACCATTGCCCTGAGCGGCACCTCTCCCGAGATATCTGTCTCCTTTGAAGGTAAGGTCTGCAGAATCGTTGAAAATGGCTTGGGCTTCAACTTCGAAAAAATAGATCTGGACTCTTATACCCATTTAAAGAATATTATCGCCTATAACAGCGATGACGCCGAAAAGGTGATGGAAGAGATCTACAACTCCATCGATGAAAAACTGGCTGCCGAGAAGCAGGGGGAGCCATGTACATAAGGATAGCGCCATGAGAAAACATAGCACGATCTACTCGTTATGCGGCATTGGACTTGGTCTCGGAGCCCCTATTGGCTGGACGATCATTCGCCTGCTGTTTTTCTATGACAGCACGCTGTCCTTCTTTGACCAGGTCTTTGGCGACCCGTTCACCAGTACCAAGCAGTTTGCTCAATACAGCTATATGGGTATTGGAACGGCCATGGTTCTGTCCAGCTTGGGTTACATGATCGGCAAGAATGGTGACGAGCTTCGTGAGCGCGCCGTAGAGCTGGATGTGCTCCATAAAGAGGTGGCAGCCCAGAAAGAGGTTTTTGAGAATCGCTACCGGGTGTTGGACAACAACATCAAAAACTTCCACCATATCAGCAGCAAGATCCAGATATCCCTTAATCTTGATGAGATCCTGCTGTTGTGCGCCGAGGGGCTTCACGAGGTGCTGGGCTATGAGCGAGTCAACATCCTGATGGCTCAGGATGGCCGCAAGAAGCTCAATTTCGTCACGGCTGCCGGTACGGAAGGCTTTAATGTGAACGGTGTAACCCTGCCGCTCGATCCCAGTATTGGTGTGATCTATAAATGCATGGCCGAGAAAAAGGTCTACCTGATTGACGATATGGCCCGCTATCCTGCGGATTACCACCTGCAGCCGCCCCATAATCATCTGGCGCCGCTTCGTTCCAAGAGCTTTATCCTCTGTCCGATTGTGGTCAAAGGTGAAGCTATCGGCGCCTTTGGTATCGACAACAAATCCAGCCACCGTGCCCTGAACGATTCCGATGTCGATACCATCATGCTTTTTGCCGATCAGGTGGCCTCGGCCATCACCCGTATCAACCTGCTCACTTCCATCGATACCCTGACCAGCGAGATGGAAAGCTCGTTCGCTTTTTTGCTGGGCAGCCGCGACCAATACTCCCGCAATGTCATGAATCTCAGGGAGAGCGTCGATTCTGTGGCCGATGGCACCTCCATCATCGCCTCTGCCGCCGAGGGGGTCATGGCTTCGGTGGACGAAACCAGCACGGCTGTCAATCAGATTTCCGTGGCCACGGAACAGGTTACCCGCAATTTGGACCACCTTGCCGGTATTGTTCATCAATCAGCCTCGGCCATAGAACAGATCAACAGCACCATCAGCAATGTGGAGCAGAATGCCGCTATTTCACATGAGGTTTCCAGCCAGGTAAAATCCCAGGCTGATGAGAGCATTAACGTGGTAACTGAAACCATCAACTCCCTGGCCGAGATTCAGAATTCGGTGGAGCTTTCCTACGAGGCCATCAAGCGACTGGCAGAGAACAGCACCCGCATTGAAAACTTTGTCAGCGTAATTAACGATATCACCAAAAGGACCAACCTGCTGGCGCTGAATGCCTCGATCATCGCTGCCCAGGCCGGCGAATACGGCAAGAGTTTTGGCGTGGTGGCCGACGAGATTCGTAATCTGTCACTCCAGACCGGACACTCCACCGGAGAGATCACCGGTATTATCGAGGAGATCATGTCCGAATCCAAGACCGCCAACAGTAATATCACCGCCACCAAAAACCTGGTGCAACGCGGGGTACAACTGGGGCACTCCACCGGCGAGTCCCTTAAGGCCATCTTTGACCGTTCGGTCTGTTCCATGGACATGACCCAGCAGATCAAGCTGGCGACCGAGGAGCAGGTTGTAAGCGTCCAGTTGGTGGCCAGATCCATGGAAGATATCAGTTCCATGACCTCCCATATTTTCGTTGCCTCAACCGACCAGGCCAATGCCACCCGGAGTATTGCTCGGGCAATCGAAGCTATCAAGGATATGACCCATGAAATGGTCAACTCAACCTCTCGTCAGGTGGAGGATAGCCGGCAGATACGCCATGGTGTGGAAGCGGTCAGCGAGATGGTGGTAGAGATGTTCGACAATATGGAGCAGCGCCGCGTTCAGAGCGCCGAGGTGGTCAAGGAGTTGGAATCGATGAAAAATCTGACCTGCCAGATTTAGTGAATAGCTGATAATGTGCTAATGTTTCATACGCTTTTTCGGCAAAATATGATTTGCGTAGCTCACGATCCTGATCAGCATGTCTAGACATAACGTTTTTTTGTAGCGTATACATACTTTTTTTGGTATAAATTTCATTTTCGGCCACGACGGCGACCCGCTTGGGAGCCGATCGGCAGTTGGTCGGGACACACAATCACATACCGCACGGATTCGAGAGCGAACCGGGACGGAAGGGGAAAAACCCCGCCAGGGAGTGCGTGCTACGGCACTGTCCCTGACCGTCAACGCGCCCTCCGGCGCGTTTTTTTTATGATGGGAGATGGCATGCGTAAGAAAGTAACCATACCGGGCATACTCCAGATGAAACAGGACGGGCATCGTATCACGGTGCTGACCGCCTACGATTTTCCTTTTGCCCGCCTGGTGGATGGCGGGGGGGTGGATGTAATCCTGGTAGGAGATTCAGCCGGAGTTGTGGTTGCCGGACATGACACGACCCTGCCGGTTACCATGGATGAGATGCTGTATCACGTAAAAGCGGTCAGGCGGGCCGAGCCCAAGGCGCTGGTGGTGGCGGATATGCCCTTTATGTCCTGCCAGACCGGGAGCGAGGATGCCTGCCGCAACTGCGGCCGGATGATCAAGGAGGGTGGCGCCGAGGCGGTCAAGATCGAGGGTGGCGTGAATATGGCTCATGTCATCCGGGCGGTGTCTTCCATCGATATACCGGTCATGGCCCATATCGGATTGACGCCCCAGTCAGTCCACCGCATGGGCGGCTACAAGGTTCAGGGGCGCAAGGAGCAGGCCGAGCGGATCTTGGATGATGCCTTTGCGGTACAATCTGCCGGAGCATTTGCCGTGGTGCTGGAGGGTATTCCGGCCAAACTGGC
>Ga0154495_1027_pt5 | contig 12315 bp, 7 predicted proteins | sample RifGroD2_FD_115974 | JGI IMG/M metagenome (GOLD analysis project Ga0154495, IMG submission 115974) | Desulfuromonadales bacterium GWD2_54_10 | reverse complement strand
CAAGAAAAAGAAACACGATATCGACATCGTGGTGGACCGGATCGTGGTCAAGGAGGGGGTTCAGCGGCGTCTGGCCGATTCGCTGGAAACCGCCCTGCACCATGCCGAAGGTGTGGTCAAGGTGGAGGTGGTGACACCGGTTGTCGTAGGGGCGGCGCTTGCTCCGCCCGACGATGGAACAAGAAAAAAGACAGGGCCGCGGCAAGCAGCGCCCCTACCAACCACCCTGCTCTTCTCGGAAAAGCTGGCCTGCGTTGATTGCGGCATATCCTACCAGGAGATCACCCCCCGGCTGTTCTCCTTCAACAACCCCCACGGCGCCTGCCCGGACTGCACCGGTCTGGGCACCCGCATGTACTTCGATGCCGATCTGGTCATACCCAACCCGGAGCTGTCCCTGCGGGAGGGGGCCATCGCACCCTGGGAAAAACGCCTTTCCGGCTGGTTCCACATGATCCTGGACGCCCTGGCCAAGGCTTACAAGTTCGACATCCGCATGCCGTTCAAAGACCTGCCCGATCACATCCGCGACGTGGTCCTGCACGGCTCCAAGGGGGAGAAGATCGAATTCTGGTGGGAGGAGGAGGGCGACCGCCGCCACACCTACCAGAAGGAGTTCGAGGGGGTGCTGAACAACCTGCAACGCAGATGGCGCGAAACCGAATCCGATGCCGCCCGCGAAGACCTGGAAAAATACATGAACGTCATGCCCTGCCCCACCTGCCAGGGGGCGCGCCTGCGCCCCGAGGCTTTGCACGTGCTGGTGGGAGGCTGCACCATCCGCGATGTGACCGCCCTGGCCATCCGCGACTGTCTCCGTTTCTTCGAAGAGCTGGAACTTTCCGACAAGGAGCGCGAGATCGCCCGCCGCATCCTCAAGGAGGTTCGCGAACGGTTGACATTCCTGGTCAATGTGGGGCTGGACTACCTCTCCCTGGACCGCACCGCCGGCACACTGTCCGGCGGCGAAGGGCAGCGCATCCGCCTGGCGACCCAGATCGGCTCCTCGCTGGTAGGGGTGCTCTACATCCTGGACGAGCCTTCCATCGGCCTGCACCAGCGCGACAACGCGCGGCTGCTTGGGACCCTCAAGCATCTGCGCGATATCGGCAACACGGTACTGGTGGTTGAGCATGACGAGGAAACCATTATGGAGGCCGACCATGTCATCGACATGGGGCCCGGGGCCGGCGTGCATGGCGGCGAGGTCGTGGCCCAGGGCACGCCCGCTGAAATAATGGCAAATCCGGATTCCCTCACCGGCAAGTACCTGTCCGGCGAACTGACCATCCCTGTTCCGGCCAAGCGACGCAAGGCCTCTCGCCACCTGCACATCCTTGGGGCCACGGAGAATAATCTCAAGGGCGTAGACGCAGAGATCCCGCTGGGGGTGCTGACCTGTGTGACCGGAGTTTCCGGTTCGGGCAAGTCCACCCTGGTGATCGACACCCTGCACAAGGTGCTTAGCCAGCGCCTGTACCGCAGCCGCGAGAAGGCCGGCTACGTCAGAAACGTCAAGGGACTGGAGTATCTGGACAAGGTCATCAACATCGACCAGTCGCCCATCGGCCGCACCCCGCGCTCCAACCCGGCCACCTACACCGGCGTGTTCGGCGATATCCGCGACCTGTTCGCCAACCTGCCGGAATCCAAGCTGCGCGGCTACAAGCCGGGACGCTATTCCTTCAATGTCAAGGGAGGACGTTGCGAGGCCTGCTCCGGCGACGGCATCATCAAGATCGAGATGCACTTCCTGCCGGATGTGTACGTGGAATGCGAGGTCTGCAAGGGGGCCCGCTACAACCGCGAGACCCTGGAGGTGCTCTACAAGGGCAAGTCCATCGCCCAGGTGCTGGATATGACCGTTTCCCAGACCCTGGAGTTCATGGGGGCCATCCCGCGCATCCGCAACAAGCTGCAAACCCTGGAGGAGGTCGGCCTGGGCTACATCACCCTGGGGCAATCGGCCACCACCCTCTCGGGGGGCGAGGCCCAGCGGGTCAAACTGGCCAAGGAGCTTTCCAAGCGCGCCACCGGCCGCACCATCTACATCTTGGACGAGCCGACCACCGGGCTGCATTTCGAGGACATCCGCAAGCTGCTGGAGGTGCTCCAGCGCCTGGTGGAAAGCGGCAACACCATCGTTATCATCGAGCACAACCTGGACGTGATCAAGACCGCCGACTGGATCATCGACCTGGGGCCCGAAGGGGGCGACCGGGGCGGCGAAATCATTGCGGTCGGTACTCCGGAACAGGTGGCCAAGGTTACCAAATCCTACACAGGGCAATACCTGCGCAAGATGCTGTAAAACATTGTAAATATCCCTTGCAATCCCCGCCAGCTGTGTTATGTACTGTTCTCCATGTATAAATTAATTTTTTCTCTGATTGGAGGTGTGTAATGACTCGGATGCTGACTATTGTGCTGGGTGCGCTACTGATGTTCCCAACCCTTTCCTTGGCTGGATGGGGTGATGTTCTCGATTCGGTAGAGAGGGTTGACAAACTGATTACCAATCATCCCGCACCACCACCGGAACAGGTCGAAGCAAACGATGAGCAACCGCAGAGGAATGAGCCGCGCCCTTCTGCTGCGCGCGGTAACGACGACGCACATTTTATTCAGCCGGATGATTATTTTATAAACAATGAGGAACTCGGGAGTCATAGCTATATCTATGTCTCCCTTGCAAAGATGGTTACGGCACCAAGTTCCAATACCAAGGACGAGGGAGAATTCATGAAGGTGCATGATGGCCAGAATCTGTGGACAAACCACATCTGGCAATCCAGGATAGCTTCAAAGAATGAATTGAAGCTCGGTATGCACTTCATTGCTTTTCACGATAATCACCAGAAAGGCATCTATCAGGCGCCGCTCAAAAAGGATCGCGCCCGTGGTGGTACCTGGTGGTATGCCAAGATTACCGATATGTCGGACATGTTCAAGGGGTATGTGACGGTTTCAGGCAATTACAAGGTGGGACTTAATAATATTCGCATCCCTATACAATACGGGGCGCAATAACGCGAAACTGCGTAGGACAGATGACAAAACAACGAAGGGCGGCCCAAATATGGCCGCCCTTCGTTGTTTATGGTAACCACCACCTGCCGCTTTATCAGCCTACTACTCCACCGTCACGGATTTTGCCAGATTTCTGGGCTGATCCACGTCGGTGCCCTTCAGCACGGCAATATGGTACGCCAGCAGCTGCAACGGCACCGAAAGCAGGAGCGGATCAAGATCCTCATCGAGACTGGGAATCTCAATAACATCCTCAGCCCGTCCCCTGACCTCCTCGTCACCGGCAGTGCAGATCGCAATCACCCGGCCGCTGCGGGCGATGACCTCCTCCATATTGGAGAGGGTCTTGTCATAAGCGCTGTTGCGGGGCACCAGCATAACCACCGGCACGTTTTCGTCGATCAAGGCGATCGGACCATGCTTCATCTCGCCTGCCGGATACCCCTCGGCGTGGATATAGGAGATCTCCTTCAGCTTGAGCGCACCTTCCAGGGCAATCGGGAAGTTTTTGCCGCGCCCCAGGTACAGGAAGTCGCGGGCGTTCATGTATTTTTTGGCGATCTTCTCGGTGGAGCCATTCAACTTGAGGACCTCTTCCAGCAGGGCCGGCGCCTTTTTGAGAGCGGCAATCATGCGCTGCCCCGAGCTGGCATCAATAGCACAGGTGGCTCGTCCGAGACGGATCGTAAACAGGTACAGGGCGGTAAGCTGGGTGACAAAGGCCTTGGTGGAGGCCACGCCGATCTCGGGGCCGGCATGGGTGTAGATCACACTACCCGATTCGCGGGCAATGGATGAGTCCACCACATTGCAGATGGCCATGTTCATGGCGCCGCGCGCCTTGGCCTCCCGCAGTGCGGCCAGGGTATCGGCAGTCTCGCCGGACTGGGAGATGACCAGCACCAGCGTCGTGTCGTCGATGACCGGGTTGCGATAGCGGAATTCAGAGGCGATGTCCACCTCCACAGGGATGCGGCAATAACCCTCGAGATAGAACTTGCCCACCAGGGCTGCGTGCCAGGAGGTACCGCAGGCCACAATGATCATTCGCTTTACGCCAGCCAATTGCCGGTCGCTGAAGGTGAGATCCTCCAGGTAGACATCCCCCTCCGCCTCCAGCAGACGGCCGGCAATGGTATCGCGCACGGCACGGGGCTGTTCATGGATCTCCTTGAGCATGAAGTGCCGGTAGCCCCCTTTTTCGGCCATCATCGGCGACCAGTCGATGTGGCGTGATTTTTTGTCCAGCGGCATGCCGTCGATGGTGGAAAATGCGGCTGCAGCGGTGCTGAAGACCACCATTTCACCATCTTCCATGAAAACCATCTCGCGGGTGTGCGCCAAAATGGCAGGTATATCCGAAGCCACGAAAAACTCGCCCTGCCCCAGCCCGACCACCATGGGTGAACCGAGCTTTGCGGCGATAAGCATATCCGGTGCATGCACATTGAGGATGCAGACCGCGTACGCCCCCTTAAGCTTGGCAAGAGCTGAACGCACTGCCTTAACGTAGTCGGGTTCGTTCTTGAGCTCCTCCTCGATCAGGTGCGCGATAACTTCGGTGTCAGTCTCGCTCTTGAAGACGTGGCCGGACTGCTTGAGTTGTTCCTTGAGCGGCAGGTAATTCTCGATGATCCCGTTGTGTACCACGATTACCGGCCCGGCTTTGTGAGGATGGGCATTGATCTCCGAAGGCCGGCCATGGGTGGCCCAGCGGGTATGGCCAATGCCTATGGAACCGATCAGGGGCTGCTCCCGCAGCAGGTTCTCCAGATTGACCAGCTTGCCTTCACTGCGCCGGATGCCAAAGTCCCCCAAAGACAGAGTGGCGATCCCGGCCGAGTCATAGCCGCGATACTCCAGCTTTTTCAAACCCTCCAGTATGACGGGCGTAGCCTCCTGCCCACCTATATAGCCTACAATTCCACACATACGGTATTCCTCCGAAACAAGTTAATAATTTAAATATTTTTACGATCCGACCTTGCTACCGTTCAGGTTCGGCACTTTGACAACCAACAGAAACAGACCGAGCCGCGTCAGCATCTCCGAGAACTTCTGGTAATCAACCGGCTTGGTTACGTAACAACTGCACCCCAGATTGTAGCAGTTACGGATCTCCCGGGGATCATCTGTGGTGGTCAACATGATCACCGGCATGTTTTTCAACTCCGGGTCGTTCTTGATCTGTTTCAGCACCTCGACGCCGTCAACCTTGGGCATGCGGATATCCAGAAGCAGCATGTAGGCTCGGCCATGCTCACGGCGGGGCAGATCGCCCAGTGGCGGGCCAAAGAAAAAGTCCAGGGCTTCCTGGCCGTTACTGAAGCGGATTATCGGGTTATGAAGCCCAGACTCCCGCAGGTTGTCGCAGATCAATTCAGCGTGGCCATCGTCATCCTCTGCAATGAGGATTGTGACTTCCTGTTTCAATCCATTTTCCATGGAATTGCCTCCTGTGTACATTTCATGGTACAGACTACTCTTGATTCATAGCATGCGGTTTGGGTAGCACTAGGTAAAAGCGACTGCCCAGGTCAGGCTCGGACTCCACCCAGATAGAGCCACCCAGACGGTCGACAATGCGGCGCACCAGGGTCAGCCCCAGCCCCTCTCCTTCGCTATCATCCGGGTTCAGACGCTGAAAAATCTCCCAGATTTTGTCTTGATGGTCATGGGGTATACCAATACCATTATCCTCCACACAATAGCGAATCCCTTCGGTAAAATCCTCGCTGAAGATCCGGACAAGCAATGGCCGCTCTGGCGAACGATATTTAATGGCATTATCCATCAGATTGCTGAATACCTGAATCACCTGTTCTTGATCAGCAAGACAAGCCCCTAGCGTCCCCAACTCCATCCGCGCCCCGGAGGCCTCAATCTGGTAGGTCATGGATGCGATTATTTTTGTTAGAATAACCTGCATGTCAAGAGTGTCGAAGCAGAGCGACGCCCGGCCCAAACGGGAAAGCCGTAACAGGGCACTCAACAGGCCATCCATCTTTTCTATGCTGCCGGTGATAAATCCGAGTGATTTTGGTATATTGCCCCTGATGATTGGCTCGACAAGCGTCCATGTGGGCGCGTCCAGGTCAAGCCCGGATAGGATTCTATCCAGTTCGGCACAGTTTTTGACCAGTTTGCGACTAAAGCCCTGGACATTAACCAGCGGCGAACGCAGGTCATGAGAAGCAACATAGACGATGCCCTCCAACTCCTTGTTCTTCTGCTTCAACTCCAGCATCAGGTGGTTGCGTTCGGCCTCGGCTTGCTTGCGATCGGTGATATCGACAATGTTTCCCACCAAACCACTTAGGTTACCATGTGTGTCGTCATAGGTGGCCTTGTAAAAAACAACCGCATGGCTCAGACCATCAGCATAGTGCATCTGGGCCTCAAAGACCTGAATACCGCGCCGTTCAAAAAGCTCCTGATCCGACTTGTGAATCATTTCCGCCATCTGGGGTGGGAATATGTCGTGCGCCGTTTTACCGACTATTTCGTCATGCGAGACACCTAAACACTCCTCAAAGGCCCGATTGCAGCCCTGGTAATGGCCGGAGCTATCCTTGTAAAAGATCGGATTAGGGATGGCGTTGATCAGCGTTTGCAGAAAACGCACCTGGCTGACCAGCTCATCCATAAGATGATCACGCTGCCTCTCGGTCAGTTTGCGCTCGGCAATCTCCTTCTGCAACTCCTCGTTGGCCTTCGTAAGTTCCTTTGTCCGCTCACAAACATGCAACTCAAGGGTCTCGTTGGCATAGGTGATCTCCTGAAATTTCTGGCTGAGAGCGGTGGCCATAACCCTGAAATTACCGATAAGTTGATCTATCTCGGTAACCATACTCTCCGGCCAGATGTTGATCTTCTCGCGCAACAGTCGCTGGGGCAGATCGGTGGTAACCTGGGACAATCTGCGCAAAGGGGCGCTCAAGCGTCGCGATGTATAGAGCGAGGTTGCCAAGGCAAGCATGTTAAGGCACAGCGCGATCAGCAGCGACTTTACATGATCTTTAAGCAACTGCTGCTGATACGGTTCAAAGGGTGTTTCTACAACGACGCTCCAGGAAGTAACCTCTGCCATGGGAGCAGAAAGCATGTAGGTCGCTGTTTGAGCACGTTGCCAGAGCGGCATTAGAGCGGTGGGGTTCGGCAAACAGCTGTAAATGCTGTTGGCGGTTACCCTGCTCATGACACCGTTTTTACAGCTATCATAGGCATCCAGTGGGGAAAGCGCACTATTGGTGCTGGCGATTATCTTGCCTGTGCCGTCTACAAGGGTTATCTGCTGGTGCGGCCTCACCCGGGCATTGAGCAGGAGGGCCTTCAGGATATCTACCCTGATTCCGGCAGCGGCATAGCCCTGAAGAACACCCTGCGAGATGAACGGTACGGCAATCGCCACGCTGGGAACCGTTCTGGAGCCACGCGTCATGATCATATCGCTGATCACTGGTCCGCGAGTATCCCGGAGCGTTCTGAAATACCCCCTGTCACTGTAGTCCATCGTGATGATCGACCGGCCTTGCGCATCCAGGGATGGCGATCGCGCAATGGAGACCCCGGCCGCATTGCCAAGGTATATTGCAAGAAAATCAACATTCGACTTCTGCAACAGTTCAACCGACATTTGCAACTGGTCAATCCGCTTCCCAGGTTCATTGAAGTTGATCTTTTCCGACAGCCGCGACAACTCGCTCAGGATGCCTATCTGCTTTTGCAGCTTAAGCTTAGTCTCATACAGTGCAATCCGCGAACTGTCCTCAAGGTTGTCGTACATAACGTTGAGATAGCGCTGTTCAGCGTCCCTACCATTCAGAATCAAGACAACAATGGCTGGAATGACGACAATTGCCATCAGCAGGTTGAAAATAAGCTGGTGAATCGGAATGGAGCGGTTGCTTTCAGGCCCACCAGCATTAGTCAAACGCGGGACATAGGCCAGCAGAAGACTGGCAATCAGGGCATTGCAGATGCCGATTACCCAGTACATCAGCATGGCTGTGACTGTACCCAAGAGCGATGCATGCATAACGTACCGGAAGAAGCACCACATAAGCGGCACCCCCAAAAACGGCCAATACAGGGTGTCGTACAGGATGATGTTGCGGACCTTGCCTTTTGACAGCAACCAGCCGATAAATAACGGCTCAGCGCAAAGCCAGACCATGGCATAGGGATGGCCGAACAGGGCAATCGTCCAGGATGAAGCCACCACCCCGGCCGCAAAACCCCAGCGAATTCCGTAGATACGCACCACCAGCAACACCGGGATACTGCCGAAAAGGTAATTGAATCCCGTGAAGAGAGGCATGGCAAAATAGTTGCCGGCAAAACCAACACACAGCAAAACAATCAGCAGCGATACGGATTTGCCGTTGTATGTCAGGTGCTGACGCGGTTCATTCATGCATATCTCCAGGGAGTTTAACAACCATTCGCTGCAATCACATTCCAGCAGAATCAGCATTTTCTTATGGCACGATTGCGACCACATCATCCTTCAGCTGTTCACGGAACAGATGTTGTGATGACTGCAATGCATGCGGAGCTTTTAAAATTGCCTTTTTATAGCATAATTTTGCGCTATATGATAAGGCGATTACACGGCTCGAATAAAAAAAACATTGATTATCTTGAAGCCAAAACTATTTACAGTTATCATCCCGGCATTATTCAAGAAGCATCCGCAACAGAAATGGTTGTTAACTTACTAAAGGAGAATTCCATGCGCACCTTCATTACCATGTTGATCCTGCTGTCCCTTGCGGCAACCGCCGTTGCTGAAGATTCTATCGGAGCGGGTATCCGGGCCGGAGCCTCTGCCGGTCGCAGTGGGTATTTCACCGAAGCATTCGGCGATCTGTATCTGAACCGATTGGTGTCGATAGGCGCCACGCTGGCCTTTGTATCTCTTGATCATGACAGCGCAAAATCCTTGAGACGAGACGACTCCGTGCCTGTCACCGCCTTGTTCAAGGTTCATGCACCGATCCCGATTCTCCAACCCTATGCCGGCCTCGGCGCTGCTATGGTCTTTCACGACAAGCGGGGCGTCAAAGGAACACCGGTTGCCCTGGCAGGGGCCGATTTGAGGCTTGGCCCTTCACCGCTGTATCTCAACATCGAATATCGCCGTCAGTTTGACGACAAGCTCGATTTTCTGGCCGGTGGCGTAGGGGTCAAATTCTAGTACCTTGTCACTAGCGCTTTAAAAGACAACGCCCCGTTGGCATAAAGCCGGCGGGGTGTTTTTGTTTCCAGCCGATTCAACAGCTGCGTGGCCTCAGATATTAACCCTTTGTGCTGAACTTTGTGGTAATGTACGTACCGAAGAAATCATTATTTCAATATAAAGGTAGCATAGATACATGACCATACGATGGTATCCCGGACACATGGGCAAGGCCCAGGAGCAGATTGCCGAGTCGATTCGCAAGATCGATGTGATTATTGAAGTCCTCGACGCCCGCCTTCCCGCCTCCAGCTCCAATCACCAACTGGAGGAAATGCGCCGCAACAAACCCTGCATCAAGATCCTGAATAAGAATGACCTGGCCGACCCCGCAGTCACCAAGGCCTGGGTCCGCAACTTCGAAACCGAGTCCGGGGTGCGGGCCCTGCCGATGTCGGCCAAGCAGCACTCCGAAGTAAAACAGTTACTCAAGCTCTGTCAGCTTCTGGCGCCTAACCGTGGCAGACCCGGCTTCCCTGTGCGCGTCATGGTGTTCGGCATCCCCAACGTCGGCAAATCAACCCTGATCAATACCCTGGCAGGAAAGCACATGGCCAAGGTCGGCGACAAGCCCGCCATCACCACCTGTGCTCAGCAGATCGACCTGCGCAACGGCATTATCCTCTCGGATACGCCGGGCCTGCTCTGGCCCGACATGAGCGACCAGATAGCCGCTTATCGGCTGGCAACCAGCGGCGCCATCGGAGCCAGCGCCTTGGACTATACCAGCGTCGGCCTCTTTGCTGCCGAGTTCATGCTGCATCGTTATCCGGAACTGCTCAAGTTCCGTTATAAGTTCACAGAACTGCCCGACAGCGCCACTGCTCTTATCGAAGCAATCGGTCGCTGCCTGGGCTGCCTGATCAGCGGCGGAGTGATTGATCACCACCGGGCCGCCGAGGCCTTTCTTCGTGAGCTGCGGGCAGGAAAACTCGGGAGGATAAGTTTAGAAGAACCTGGGGAAGATTTGGCAAGGCAGGAAACCCCGCCCTTATAAACTAAAAAAGCCGTCGCAATGACGGCTTTTCTGTAAATCTCACAACAAAAAGACAGCGTCAGCTACTTCCTGACCACCGCACGGCGCTGCATGCGTCCGCCCATGGATGACATCTGATGTTTCTGGATGGCAGCCACGCTTTCCAGATGGAACTGAAACCACATATCTCCAAAATTGCGCATCTTCATCTTTTTGCCCTGGCTCAGGTTTTCAAGATTTTCCTTGAGTGGACCATCTCCGGGCATCTTTTTCAACCCCTTCTCGATAACCGTCTTGGCCTTGGTCGTTTCACCGCACTCATTCAGGCAGTAGGCATACAGATTCCAGAGCAGCGACTCCTTGGGACTCCCTGTTAGCGCCTTATCGAAGGCGGCAATCATCTTGTCCTTTTTCTGGCGTTTCATGTAACAGATGGCCAACATTGCCATGGCCGCCCAATTTTTGAAGAATGATTTCTCCAGATAAGGAAAGGCATTGGAAAAGTCGCGTTTCATATAGTAGATCATACCGATTTGAGAGTTGAGCTGGCCATCCACATAGATCTGCCACTTTCCATACTGCAGGGCATCCTTCAACTCACGAATGGCCTTCTCGAAACGTTGCCCCTGCAGATCCTTGCCGGCCGTATCGATAGCAGCCATGACCTTCTTCATGGTGATGCGCGAAAAGAGAATAAAGACTCCGGTAAAGACCACCACAGTGATCATAAGCGATCCCCACCAGACCAGCTTGAAACCGAAGAGCAGAATCAGAAGCACAGCCAAGGCCGCCCCTGCGGAGATTAGAAGGTTATACATCTGTACATCCTTTCATTTAATCATTGATTTTTTTGCGGAAAATTTGGAAGGTCTCAACTCTTGTCCCCGGCAGGAACCATCGCCCCGTTCTTTTCGGTAAATTTGGCGATTATGATGCGGCGACCGGCCTTGAGGGCCATCTTGCTTTTAAGTTTATTCCAGGAAGAGAGCAACTTGGCAGACACATTGAAACGCTTGGAGAGCGCATCCAGCGTGTCCCCCTTTTTAACCGTATAATACTTGGCATAGCCACTCTTTGCCGACGCCGGCCGGCTGGCAGTACGCCCCTCATGACTGAAATCAACCGTTTGTCTGACCGGAACGGTCAGTGTCTTGCCGGCGATGCGACTCTTCTTGGAGAGTCCGTTCAGTTCGGACAACGTTTCGGGCGAGATGCCGAAGCGGCGGGCTACCGACTTGAGGGAATCCTTCTTACGGGCCTGATAATGGGTATAAAGAACCTTCTCGGTGAAGCGCTGATCCACGGCAATCTTGGCATATTCCGTCTCAAACGGCTGTTTAGTGCCCTTGGGAACCTTTAACTCAAAATCAGGGTAGTTGGGGGGGGTACACCAGTGGCGCAAATCCGGATTCAGCTCCCTGATGGTTTCATAGGTGGTGCCCGTCAGTTTCGCTACCAGTTCCAGATCGGTACGGGAAGGGATCTTGACCGTCTCAAACTCGATGGGCGGCAGGTAGGCCACATCCGAAAATCCGTAACGGGCGGGATCCTTGGCAATGATGGCTGCCGCCAGCAATTTGGGGACGTACTCCTTGGTCTCGCGCTTGAGATACGAGCCGCGGGAAAGCTCCCAGAAGTCGCTGGTATTGTACATATTGATGGCGCGCAGAATCTTGTTTTCCCCGGCGTTGTAGCCGGCAGCAGCCAGGTACCAGTCACCTTTGAACATGCCGTAGAGTTCTTTGAGATAAAGGGCGGCTGCGGTCGTCGCCTTGACCGGATCCTTGCGCTCGTCGATCCATTGATCGATTCGCAGGGAATAACGCCGGCCAGTGTCGGAGATAAACTGCCACGGTCCAACGGCATTGGCCCACGAACGGGCGTTCATATGAAAACCGCTCTCGATCATGGCCACATAAACCAGATCTTCCGGCATCCCTTCGCGCCTGAGAATCTCCTTCATCATTGGAATGTAACGGGAGGAGCGGGAAAGCCAGCGTGAAAAGGACTGTTTGCCTCTGGTCTGAAAATAATACAGGAAATATTCTACCTGACTGTTGAGCGCCAG
>Ga0154495_1029_pt2 | contig 12395 bp, 8 predicted proteins | sample RifGroD2_FD_115974 | JGI IMG/M metagenome (GOLD analysis project Ga0154495, IMG submission 115974) | Desulfuromonadales bacterium GWD2_54_10 | reverse complement strand
CGCCTATCGACAGGCTCTTTTATATAACCCCGGCAGTCCGGCCATCTGGTTTGCTCTTGGTGAAATTCGAATGAGTCAGCGGGCTTATCCTGAGGCGGAGTTTTGCCTTGGCAAGGCACACGGCCTGAAGCCGGAATCGGTTGAAATTCTTCTGAGCATGGGTAGCGCATTGTCGGCGCAGCACAAAACCGTTGAAGCTTTGGATTGTTGCCGAAAAATCCTGACGATCAAGCCCGACTGCGCCGAAGCTATTTACAATATGTCGTTTATTCAGCTCCGTAACGGAGATTACGGGCCTGGTTTTGCCAATTTTGAAGCTCGCTTGGCCATTGAAAAATTTGATATCGATTCACGCAAATATTCACAGCCCCGATGGGATGGTTCCCCTCTGAGCGGCAAGAGTATCCTGATCTACGGCGAACAGGGACTGGGTGATGTAATTCAGTTTGCCCGCTATATCCCGCTTGTTGCCGAACGGGGCGGAAAGGTGGTTTTTGAGGTTGATCCGCCGCTGATCCCCTTGTTTGGAGCTTTCCCCGGTGTAGACCGGATTGTTCCAAAGTCAAAAGAGCCTCCGCAAACCGATGTGTACATCCAGTCGCTCAGCCTGCCGTATATTTTCGGCACAACGATCGAGACAGTGCCGAACCGCGTTCCATACATAATTCCAGACATGGCCAAAGCGACCAGATGGCAGCAGAGACTGGGCAGCAGGAAGGTTTTGCGGGTCGGCCTGGTCTGGCGCGGCAACCCCAAAAATCCGCGTGACAAAGCACGCTCCTGTACCCTGAATACTTTTGCGCCACTTGGCAACCTGCCAAGTGTCAATTTCTACAGCCTGCAGGTAGGAGATGCAGCGGCGGCTGAAGCAGCATCACCACCCGAAGGAATGCAGCTGACGGATTGCTCGGCTCTATTGACCGATTTTACCGAAACGGCGGCACTGATTTCAAATCTTGATCTGCTGATATCCGTTGACACCGCTGTTGCTCACCTGGCGGGGGCAATGGGACGGCAGGTCTGGGTGATTTTGCCGGAAGGCTCGGAGTGGCGCTGGCTGGAGGGGCGTGGCGATACCCCATGGTATCCCACCATGCGGGTTTTTGAGCATGAGCAAGATAGCGATTGGGCTGGGGTGATCCAACGGGTGCGGATTGCGTTGGAAGAGTGGCAGGCTGAAAAGGCAAACAGCGCCGGGGGTATTAATATTGAGACCTGTTACGAGCAGGGGGTCAGGCTCAAGGAATCCGGAGATCTTGAGGGGTCGGAATACTGTTTCAGGCAGATTGTGGAACAACATCCGGAATTGCCGGACCCACAGTATAGCCTGGGAGTTGTGCTGCAGCTCCAGGGGCGACTGCAGGAGGCGATCAGGCACTATCGCAGCGCCATAGCCCTCGACCTTGATTTTGTAAAGGCGCACTACAACCTTGCCAATGCACTTTTGAATTACGGCTCGTATCAGGAGGCCATTCATTCGGTTCAGGCGGTGCTGCAGCATGACCCGCTACATGCCGACGCCCACTGGCTGCTCGGCATGCTCCTGCTACGCTCCGGCGATTTCCTGAACGGATGGAGTGAATATGAGTGGCGCTGGAAAGCCCTGGAGTTTACGTGCCGGATGCCCGCTCTGGGTCGCCCGCTCTGGGACGGTTCCCCTTTGGAAGGAAGAACGCTGCTGATTCATATGGAGCAGGGGCGGGGCGATATGATTCAGTTTATCCGCTATGCTCCGCTGGCGGCTGCCATGGGCGGAAAGGTTGTCGCCTGTGCGACGCCTGAGCTGGTGTCGCTCTTGGCAACGGTTGAGGGGGTTAGTCTGGCGGTGGACCGCAATGGGCCATTGCCGGATTTTGATCTGCACACTCCTGTGCAAAGTCTTCCATATCTGTTCGGGACAACTCTGGAAACAATCCCACGGAATATTCCTTATCTCAGGGCTGACCCGGTCAAGGTGGCAGAGTGGCAGAAGATATTTCGGGATGAGGAACGATTTCGCATCGGCCTGGTCTGGCAGGGCACCCCAACCCACAGGGATGACCATAACCGCTCATGTTCATTAAGTGAGTTTTTAGCGCTGAGCGATCTTATGGGAGTAGATTTCTACAGTTTGCAGATTGGAGCGGGGGCAGAGCAGATCCATGGGTTGCCGGACTGCATAACTGTTTATGATGTCTCCGGACAGATTCGGGACTTCTCGGATACGGCGGCGATTATTGCAAACCTGGATCTTGTAATCAGCGTGGATACGGCCGTGGCCCATCTGGCCGGGGCGCTGGGAAAACCGGTCTGGACAGTGTTGCCGTATGTGTCTGAATGGCGTTGGTTGCTCGGTAGGGATGATACACCCTGGTATTCCACCATGCGTCTTTTCAGGCAGACATCGCCAAGCGATTGGAAGAGCGTTTTCAGCCGATTGAGAGATGAGCTGGCATCGCTGCTTGGCAGCGCTGATTCGCTTAACCAATGGGGGATCAATCTGCTGAAATCCGGCTCTGCCGGAAGGGCTGAACGGGCATTTTCAAGAGCTGTAGCGAGCGCGCCCGATAATGTTGAATTCCATTGCAACCGGGGCGTGGCGCTCGATGCTCAATGCAGTTATGAAGCGGCTATCGCATGCTATCAGGAGGCGTTGTCTTGTAACCCGGTTTCCATTAACGCAATGTTCAACATGGGGAATACGTATGTATCCCTCAATAAGCTGGAAGAAGCTCGTGCATGTTATGAGCGCGTAATTGAGCTGAATCCGAACTTTGTAGCGGCTCATCTCTGTCTTGGGGAAGTTGCTAAAACCTTGCAGGATTTCACGCTGGCACGGACAGAATTTGAGCAAGCGGCAGCTATTGATTCTAATTGCGCGGATGCTTTTCAGGGGATTGCTGAGATCTGCCAAGCGGAGGAGCGCTATCATGATGCAATAGTCTCCTACGGCCGGGCTCTGGAGCTCAGACCGGGAAACGCTGCCTCCCTTAACATGATGGGAACGGCGTATCAGTCCATCGAGCAGCTTGACAAAGCTGAAGAGTGCTATCGTCATGCTCTGGCTTTGACACCCGATCAACCAACGCTGCTCAACAATCTTGCCGCAGCACTTAATGCTCAAGGACGTTTGGATGAGGCGGTTATGGTATATCGCCATCTTCTTGAAATTGATCCGGATTATGCGGATGGGCATTGGAATCTTTCAGTAACCCTGCTTGCCATGGGGGCCTATTCCAAAGGATGGGAGGAATTCGAGTGGCGCTTCAGAAAGGCAGACCCGGTACCGTCCCGCCATTTTTCCCAGCCTCGCTGGGAGGGCTCCGATCTGGCTGGAAGAACGATTCTGTTACATGCCGAACAGGGTTTTGGAGATACCATCCAGTTTTCCAGATATGCTCCTTTGGTGGCGCAGCGAGGGGGAAATGTCATCATAGAGTGCCAGGTGCATGCCCTGAAAGGATTGTTGCAATCACTCGACGGTATTACCGAAGTAATCGTCAGCGGAGAGCCTTTGCCGCATTTCGACTGCCACCTACCACTGATGTCGCTTCCGTTGGTTTTCGGCACAACAATCGAGACGATACCGTGTCAGGCTCCATACCTTGCTGCTGACCCACAAGTTGGCGAAATTTGGCGGCAACGATTGGGTGTGTCTGGTCGGTTCAAGGTAGGATTGGTCTGGTATGCCAAACAGAGCCAGGTGCTTAATCGCAAGCGCTCCTGTCCGCTCAAATTCTTTTCTCCATTGTGGAAGGTCAATGGGGTTGAGTTCTATACTCTGCAAATCGGAGTCGGCACTGATCAGCTTGAAGATTTTGCCAACGATCATGAAATCATCGATTTGACCCGTAATATCGATGGATTTGCCGATACGGCCGCCTTCATAGCCAGCCTTGATCTGGTGATTACCATCGATACTGCTGTTGCTCATCTGGCAGGTGCGCTCGGTGCAAGGACGTGGGTGATTCTTTCTCATGTTGCTGAGTGGCGTTGGTTGTGCCAGCGTGAGGATAGCCCCTGGTATCCGACCATGAGGCTTTTCCGCCAGCCAAGCGCCGGTGATTGGCCCGCGTTGATGGCATTAGTCGCTGAAGCTTTGGACAACTGTGTGCGAGTGGGACCGAAGCCATTGGACAGGGTACCATTTCATTCGAGACTGCGAGTCGGTTTGGCGTGGTCCGGGCGTCAGGACAATCCGCTTAACCGTAAGCGCAGTTGTCCGTTTGCGACACTGGCGCCGCTGCTTGAACTGCCGGACATCACTTTTTTTTCGTTGCAGCTTGATTCCCCAGATGGGGTGGATACTCAATTGATTGATCTTACCGACCAGATTCACGATTTTGAGGACACAGCTGCCCTGATGGCAAACCTTGACCTGATAATCTCGATTGACACGTCGGTTGCCCACCTTGCTGCCGCTACCGGTCGCCCAACCTGGGTGCTACTCTCTCATGTCGCAGATTGGCGCTGGTTGAAAGACCGGGTTGACAGTCCCTGGTACCCCGGAATCGAATTGTTCCGTCAACCGGACCATGGTGACTGGGAGGCTGTTGTTGGTAAGGTGGCCGACCGCTTGAAACAGTTTTCCGGCAAGCAGTCGCAAGAACCGCGGCTGAAACGACAGACGGCTGGTTTTATCCCGTCACATGAGCGTCTGTTGCTGGAACAGCTTCTGGAAAGCAAGCAGCATTCGGTGCGACGCAATTCCGTTTCTCCTGACGCCCACCTGGACGTGGGGGCAACTCTGTCGCTATTAGGCAGGGATAACGAAGCCGCCGACTCGTTTCGACGTGTACTGGAACTTGACCCTGAACATGTCGCAGGCCACCTGAATCTGGCTTATGCTCTCCTGGCGTTGGGAGAATATCCTGAAGGGTGGCGTCATCTTGAATGGCGACTGCAACGGATTCCGCCGGGACAACTCCCTCCCTGGCCAATGCTTCAGCCCAATAACTTTGGTACACATCCAGCAGGCTCAACCTTGTTGGTGCATTGTGAACAGGGATATGGGGATACGATCCAGTTTGTCCGTTTTTTGCCGCTACTTGTGGATGCCGGGTACCGGGTTGTTGTGAGTTGTCAGCCGCCGATTGTCTCGCTGGTGGCCTCAATCAACGGAGTCTCCCAGGTTGTCAGACACGGAGAGCCATTACCTGCCTGCGATTTGCAGGTGCTGCTGCTCAGTCTTCCCTTTCTGTTTTCCACGACGCTGGAAACGCTGCCGACCTTTATCCCCTACCTTGTTCCCAACTCCAGGTTGATCGACAGGTGGCGAACCAGGTTGAATAATTTTTATAGCGAGCACCAAAAAAAAACTAAAGTATTTTCCACGCCGGACGATAATCATTAGTAAGCGCAGAAAGCGCAACCGGTGACAATGCCGGAACAACCCAGAAAGGAGCACGACCATGGCAGTTTCAGACATCTCCCTTACCGCAGGCATGAGGAACAACCTTCTCGCTCTTCAGAAAACAGCAACTCAGTTATCATCCACCCAGGATAGATTGAGCAGCGGCAAACGCGTAAATACCGCTCTTGACAATCCGACCAACTTCTTTGCCGCCGCAGCCCACATGGACCGCGCCAGCGACCTGAACGACCGTAAAGACGGAATGAGCGAAGCCGTTCAGACCATCAAAAATGCCGATAACGGCATCAAGGCCATCACCTCTTTGATTCAGGCCGCCAAAGGTCTTGCCAGCTCGGCCTCCGCTACCAGCGACACTCTGTCGCAGGTCACTTACGAGAGCCAGTTCCTGCAAATCAAGAGCCAGATAACTACGCTGGCCAGTGACTCCGGCTATCGTGGCACCAACCTGCTGACCGATGGAACCCTGGCCATCGAGTTTGCTCCCAAGGCAGGCGATGCCAAGCTTACTGTGGCTGGATTTAAGGCCGATGCAGTAGATTTGGGAATTACTTCCGTTGTTAACTGGGCAGTTGCTGGAAACCCGGCCAGTGCTTTGTCCTACATGGATACTGCTCTGACAACTCTGCGCACCAAGTCTTCAACCCTGGCCAGCAACCTGTCGGTTATCACCACTCGTCAGGAATTCACGGACAGCGTCATCAATACCCTGCAGCAGGGTGCCGATGGCCTGACCCTGGCCGACATGAACAATGAAGGCGCCAACATGCTGATGCTACAGACCCGTCAGTCTCTGGGTACCACAGCTCTGAGCTTGTCTTCACAGGCTGCCCAGTCTGTCCTCAGACTCTTCTAGTCGTAATTGAAGCAGGTGAATCATTAAACCTGAGCGGGGAGAGGGCAACCTCTCCCCGCTTGCGCATTTCAGCTTCGGGGGGGATTGATTATGAGAGTCGATGGTGATGATCAGCGACTGGCGGCTGCAACAGCTATTCAAATCCAGCAAACCGGGCTTCAGCAGGTTATAGCGCCAAAATCGTCTCAAGAACAGCAGGACGCACGTAACAGCAGCAAGGCAAGTACTGCTCAGTCTCAGGTGGAAGACAAGCTTTCCATCAATGTGGTACTGCCAAAAAATACAGTCTATACCCTGCAGCGAATGGGCAATATTTCCGATTTCCTCAATTCGGTGGCTACCAATCTTCGTCAGACCAATGAGGGGCTGAAGGCGACTTCCAGTATTGTAGTGGACATGAAGGCGTCGTTGGACAAGATAACCAAGAACTATCCCCCCTATTCCCTCGAAAACAAAGAGCGTATCGATCAGTTAATGAGCTATTTATCTCTGAAAAAGCAGATAATGAGTCTGATGGTACCCGCACCGCCTCCGCCGATATATGAAAATATTAAGCATCTCTGGGAGGACCTTTACAGCGGTCCGAACAAGGCGCTCCAAACTCCTACACTACCGCTTGATGCCCCGGATTCTCATGTTAATGCTGCTGCTAAGCAACTGGACGTAATTTCCAGCCAGATTGGTTTGGTGCAAGAGTCTATGAGCAGTTCAGTTAGGATGGACTGATCATGCCCCTAATGCTGACTTTAAAGCCGGGAGAGCGGGTTATACTGGCCGGTGCAGTAATTAAAAACGGGCCTACAGTTTCTCATTTGCAGATAGAAAACCAAGTGACGCTTCTCAGGCAGAAGGATATTCTGACCGAGATCGAGGCAACTACACCATGTAAAAAAATCTATCTGATTGTCCAGCTGATGTATATTGGTGATGGCTTGAATTCAGAGCTTGCGCAAGTATACTGGGATTTGGTGCGTGATGTTCTTACAGCTGCCCCGAGTACAAATGACTTGATTTCCCAGATAAGCGCGTATATTCTTAATTCTAGTTTCTACCCTGCTCTTAAGGTTGCAAAAAAATTGATTTTATACGAAGAGGAGCTGATTAAACATGCAACAACACTCGGTTAATGCCTATACATCGATTCAAAAAGAAGCTTCGAGCGGAAGGGAATTGGAGGCTTCTGTTCTTTCTCGAGCTGGACTTATGCTGAAGAGTGTCAAGGATAACTGGGATGCTCCTGATCGCGATCAGAAGCTGTTGGAAGCTGTTAAGTTTAATCAAAAAGTCTGGAGCTTCTTTCAGGCGGAGCTCTCTGATCCGGAAAACCCTCTTCCCAAAAATCTGCGCGAAGACATACTTAACCTTAGTATTTTTATTGATAAGCGTTTGTTCGAGGTCCTGGCTTTCCCAGATCCAGAGAAGCTTGCAATTGTTATAGATATCGATTTCAATCTTGCCGCAGGGTTGCGAACAAATCCCGGACAATAAATATAGATTACAACATTTAAGTTTTCTGAAAATTAATCCTTTGGGGCAACCTCAAAGGATTTTTTATTGTAACACGTAAGGTTGTCGAGATCAGAATGTATCCTGTTCATTACTTCAACCCAATCACCAGGTTGTTTTTGTCGGAAGATACGCATTGTCGGATACCAGGGTGAATCATTGCGTTCAAGCAGCCAACGCCAATCAGGCGCGAACGGGAGCATCAAGTGTACCGGTTTACCCAGCGTCCCGGCCAGGTGGGCGACTGCTGTATCAACGCAGATGACCAGATCCAGCTGTTCAATTAATGCTGCAGTGTCTGCAAAATCACAGATCTGATCCGTCAGGTCGACAACGTGCTCTGCCAGTGGTGATAATCCAAGTTGGTACTTTGCATCCCCCATCTGCAGGGAGAAGAATTTGATGTCAGTAAATTTTGCCAATGACGAAAGAAACGCCAGCGGCATTGAGCGGAAATTATCATTCCTGTGAATGCTGCTGCCAGCCCAAACAATGCCAACTCTAGGGCCCGAATAGGGCGCTGTACGCTGATGCCATTTCTCTAGCCGCTCGGTGGGTACCGGAAGATAGAGACTGGCTGGAATATTTTCCAGGGTTGTACCGAATATTCTGGGTAGTGTGAGAAATGGGGCTTGACAATCACATGCAGGGATCTGTTCACCAAATGCTACAACTGAGGATATGCCTTTTATGCCCTGAAATAAGGAAACAAGCTGAGGGTGACACTCCAGTAAGATGTTTCCTCCGCAACTTGCCACCAGCGGTACGTACCGCACAAACTGGATAGCATCACCGAAACCCTGCTCTGCATGCAACAAAATGGTGCGGTCATGGAGCGGAGAACCGTCCCACAACGGAATATCGGTATGACGGCATGGCGAGGTGAAATCAGGCTTTTGCCAGCGCCATTCGTACTCGGTCCATCCTTCATGGTAACGTCCTTGCAAAAGCAAATTTAATGCAAGATTCCAGTGTGCATTAGCAAAATCAGGTGCAATCAACAAAGCGTTGCGACAGTCTGTTTCCGCTTCCGTGATGAAGCCAAGAGCCTGAAGTGCCGTTGCCCGTGCTGCCTGCGGGACAGGTGAAAGCGGTAGGAGTTGAGCCGCCAGGGCAAAGCTGTCGGCAGCATCGGCAAAGCGGCCGAGTGCCATCAGAGAATTACCCAAATTGTTATGGACCTCGCCTATGCGGGGTGCAACCCTTATCGCAGCGTGGTAACAGGCAATCGCTTCTTCATAGCGTTCCAGGTTATGTAGAGCCGTGCCTGCATGTAGAAGTATTACTGGGTTTGAGGGGGCAATATCGTTTGCCTGTTGAAAGTAAACCAAAGCTGCTGCGGAGTTTCCCTTCTGCAGTAATCCTGAGCCTTCCAAAAACACTCGTTGCGCCTGCTCTGTCGGATTGGTCATGAATTTCCAGTCAGCTACATAACCAAGAGGTTATAGCCTTTCCCTTCCAGATAGCTCACTATCTCCTTGATGTGATCATAGCCGCGTGTCTCAAGTTCAAGGGACACGTCTGTTCTGCCAATGGCCAGAGATTTTGAGCGCCGGTCATGGGTTATGTGGAAGATATTGGCTCGCGTAGCAGCAATGTTTTCAGCCAGGGTAACCAGCGCCCCGGGGTGGTCATCCAGCTCTACCGTCAGTTTCAGGTAGCGTCCGCCGGCAATCAGCCCTCGTTCAACTACCTGCGAGATAGTCTTGACATCGATATTCCCGCCGGACAGCAGGCAGACGGTCTTGCCTTCCAACCCCTCTATTCTTTTGTTCAAGACCGCTGCCAGCGTCACCGCACCGGCACCTTCCACCAGCATCTTGGTCTTCTCCAGCAATGAGACGATAGCCAGAGCGATGTCTTCCTCCTGTACCATGACGATCTCGTCGACGCAGTCACAGATAACAGGAACCGTCAGCGTGCCGGGAAGCTTGACGGCAATGCCGTCGGCCAGAGTTACGCTGACCGGCTTTTCAACGGGCCTGCCTGCCGCAAAGGATGCCGACATGGAGGGGGCGGCTTGCGATTCAACGCCAACGATCCGTACATGTGGAGCAATCTCACGGATAGCTGTCGCTATACCGGCAATCAGGCCGCCGCCCCCAACCGGAACGATCAGATTTTGAAGATCCGGCAGTTCATCGAGGATCTCCAGGGCAATGGTTCCCTGGCCGGCCATGACCAGCTCGTCATCGAAGGGGTGAACAAACAGGGCGCCGGTAGTCTTCTGCACTTCCCATGCTGCCTGGCAGGCCTCGTCAAAATTCCTGCCAACCAGCACCACTTCGGCGCCGTAGTCGCGTGTTGAATGAACCTTTTGGGGGGGAGTGATTTCAGGCATGTAGACAGTAGACTTGACACCCAGCAGATCTGCCGCAAAGGCAACACCTTGGGCGTGATTTCCAGCCGAGGCTGTGATAACGCCTTTAACAAGGGCATCACGCGGCTGAGCTGTCATGAAGTTCAGTGCCCCACGAATCTTGAAGGAACCGGTGCGTTGCAGGTTTTCACATTTGAAGTATAACTGTAAACCCAGTTTCTCGGTGTAGTAATGGGAATAGATCAGCTCTGTCCGCCTAACACGTTTCTTCAGCCGGTCGTAGGCTTCCTGTATCAGATCAAAAAGTTGCATAAAGCGAGTGGTCTCCAAAATAATGTGCGCTAATCCTGATTCAAGTGGATAGTTCAGTTGCCATAACATTTCTGCCAGAAGCTGCAGAAAATAATTGTAACTTTCGAATAGTACCAGATGGGACTGACAGGGTCAAACCCGAAGGGGGTGTTTGAGGCTTGGCAATGAGCCTGTTTACTGGTACATTTAGAGCGTCAAACTCCTTGTCTGCATTTTTAGCAAAAATGTTTCGCTAACCCACCTATCCTGTTTATCAGGGTTACACAATTACATCAAGTTGGAGGTTTCATGGAAGCAATTCATCACCAGTTGATCATTCTCGGCGCCGGGCCGGCAGGGTATACCGCTGCGATTTATGCTGCGCGGGCAAATCTCAACCCTGTGATCATCACCGGCTTGCAGCCGGGAGGTCAGCTTACCACCACTACCGAGGTTGACAACTGGCCGGGAGACCATGCGGGTGTCCAGGGGCCGGATCTGATGGAACGCATGAGGCTGCATGCGGAACGATTCAACACGCAGATGATCTATGACCATATCAAGAAGGCTGATTTGCGCCAACGCCCTTTTGTACTGGAAGGGGATTCGTCAGTTTATACCTGTGACGCATTGATTATCGCTACCGGTGCCTCAGCAAAGTATTTGGGTATCACATCGGAGCAGACGTTTAAGGGCAAGGGCGTCTCGGCCTGCGCGACATGTGACGGTTTTTTCTACCGCGGCAAGGATGTTGCTGTTATCGGAGGTGGCAATACCGCTGTGGAAGAAGCGCTGTACCTGGCCAATATTGCCCGGCATGTAACGGTTGTGCATCGTCGTGATCAATTCCGTTCGGAAAAAATACTGGCGGAGCGGCTTATCGAAAAGACCAAGACGGGAAATGTAACCATCGAGTGGCATCATACGCTGGACGAAGTGCTGGGCGATGCCAGCGGTGTTACCGGTGTCCGTATCCGTCATTCGAGCGGTTCCACCAAGGAAATCCCAGTTCATGGTGTCTTTATCGCCATCGGTCATTCACCCAATACTTTAATTTTCGAGGGACAGCTGGACATGGACAACGGCTATATCCGTACACGCTGCAGTAGCGAAGGTAATCTCACGGCCACCAGTGTTGATGGGGTCTTTGCTGCCGGTGATGTGCAGGATTATATCTATCGCCAGGCCATAACCTCTGCAGGTACTGGCTGCATGGCAGCCCTGGATGCCGAGCGTTATCTTGATTTACTCAAGAAGTAGGAGGTCATAAGATGTCGGTAGAGCCTGATGACCTGGATATGCTTCTCAGTGCAGTCCGTAAAACCATCAACGATAATCAGCAATTTCTGCAGGGACTTATTGACGAAACCGTAGATGCGGACACTGAGTTTGATAATGTTGATGAGAATGGCGAAGAGGAGTTCGAGGAGCTGTAGCTGGTGTTCTTGAATAATCCCGGATCAAATGTGAAAAAAGCCCCTGAGAAGATCTCAGGGGCTTTTTTTGTTGGCGTTTCACCCGTTTAGTGATGAGTAGATCCGGCTGAAACGTCATGTCCTCCCACGGAGTGGCAGTCGCTGCAGTTAACTTTGTAGAGCTCATCGCCAATATCCACGGGGTGAACAAAAGTGGTTACCTGTTTGCCGGCAGGAATATTTTCCTGGATCTGGCCCAGCACTTCATGACAGATCGTGCAGTCCTTGGAGATAACCTTTCCCTCCGGTGATTTATGTTTGCCGTCGTGGCAGCGGAAACAGCCTGGTGTATAGAAGTGGCCGATGTGGTTCGGATAGGTGTTCCAGGCCACCTTCATCTTCGGGAAAAAATTACGTTTGTAGATCTTCTGGGTGTGCTGAATGGCTTGACTGAGTGCAACGGCCTTCTTGGTGGCAACCTCAGGATAGTTCTTGGCATAGTACTCTTTGATTCCAACCTCAATCGCCTTGGACGCCTCTTCGGAAGAAGTATATGGCTTTTCAAGTAATTCCACCGCAACCTTTTTGAAATAAGGCAGGCTGCGGTCAATGGTGCTGGAGACAAAGTGTTTATCCAACTCTTCGCTCGGTGAGTGA
>Ga0154495_1222_pt5 | contig 13640 bp, 14 predicted proteins | sample RifGroD2_FD_115974 | JGI IMG/M metagenome (GOLD analysis project Ga0154495, IMG submission 115974) | Desulfuromonadales bacterium GWD2_54_10 | reverse complement strand
GGAACCGCACACTCAATAAAGCTGTTAATAAACGCACGGCAGAGCTGAAACAAACAGAAGAGTCCTTGCATCTGGCCAGTTTTGCAATGAAACATGCAGCAGATTCGGTGCTTTGGATCACGTCTGATGCATCGATTATTGAGGCAAACGAAGCCGCCTGCCGATCATTAGGCTATACAAGCGACGAGCTGCTCAAGCTGAAGGTCGCTGATATAGATATACTGTATGACGCCAAGGTGTGGCCGCAGCACTGGGAGCAACTCAAGACGCACGGCTCGCTGTTTTTTGAATCAAGCCAGCGTGCAAAGGACGGGAAAATACTGCCGGTCGAGATCTCGGCAAATTTTATCCGCTTCAATGACAGGGAGTATAACTGTGCCTTTGTCAGGGATATTTCCGAACGCCAAAAGTCGGAAGAAGCGCTCAGAGATAGCGAAGAACAGATGCGGATCATCTTCGAGACCTCCGAATCCGGGATCATCCTGGTAAACCCGCAGGGGGTGATAATATTCTCAAACAGGCGCATGGCCGAGATGTTTGGCATGTCGCATGACGAAGTGATCGGTAGCGCCTATCCCGACCATCTGCATATGTCGGAAAAAATATCTGGCGACGGGCTGATGCAGCAACTGATCCTGGGTGCAATCAAGTCAGTCACAACGGAGCGGCGCTACATTCGTAAGGACGGCACAGATTTCTGGGGTTATCTGTCGGGAAGACGGCTTGAAAATCAGGATGGCAGCTTGCGGGCCCTGGTAGGGTTTATTACGGACATTACCGAGCGAAAGCTGATGACACGGCTGCTGGCAGAGAATGAAGTCCGCCTGCGTACCCTCGTGCAAATTCTCCCCGACCTGATCTGGCTGAAAGATGTCGATGGAGTTTATCTGTTCTGCAACACAATTTTCGAGCGTTTTTTCGGCGCCAGGGAAGCGGAGATTGTCGGCAAGACCGACTATGACTTCGTAGACCGGGAACTGGCCGATTTCTTCCGTGAGCATGACCGCAAGGCCATGGCTGCGGGGAAGCCCACCAGCAACGAGGAATGGATCACCTTCGCCGATGACGGCCACCATGCCTTGCTGGATACCATCAAGACGCCGATGTATGATTCCGATGGTATGCTGGTCGGCGTGCTGGGTATTGCCCGCGACATAACCGACCGCAAAAACTCCGAGGAAAGCCGGTTGGGTCTGGAACGTCAACTGCTGCATTCTCAGAAGCTGGAGAGCCTGGGGATCCTGTCCGGCGGCATTGCCCACGACTTCAACAACCTGCTGCTGGCGGTCCTTGGCAACCTTGATCTGGCTTTGATGAAGCTCCCCGAGGAAGCAACCGCTCGCAATAACATCGGCCGAGCGGTTAATGCGGCCAAGCAAGCCGCCAAGCTGACCAACATGATGCTGGCCTACTCCGGAAAAGGTAATTTTATCATCAAGGAGTTGAATCTGACCGAACTGGTGGAGGAGAATGCCGCCATGCTGTCAGCGGCCATCCCCAAGGCCATAAAGCTCAGGTTGCAGCTCGACCATGCCTTGCCGCCGGTCATGGCCGACGTCGGACAAATCCAGCAGGTGGTCATGAATCTGATCACCAACGCCTCCGAGGCGATTGGCGAGGTTAACGGCACTATCATCCTGTCAACCGGTGTCCAGGAGTTTGATCAGCTCACTCTGGATGGAAGCCGGCTGGAGGAAAAAATGCCGACGGGCTGTTATGTCTGGCTGGAAGTCAGCGACACCGGCTGCGGCATGGATGAGGAGACGCTGCACAAGTTGTTTGATCCGTTTTTCACAACCAAATTCACCGGCAGGGGGCTGGGGATGTCGGCGGTGCAGGGGATTGTCCGTGCTCACAAGGGGGCCTTTCTGGTGGAGAGCCGACCTGCAATCGGCACGACTATCCGGGTGTTGTTGCCGATTGCCGAACTTTCCTGGGCGGAACAGGCGAACACTGTCTTGGCTGCTGAATCTGTTAAATCTGCAACCAGCGCCGGCACCATTCTGGTTGTTGACGATGAGGAGATGATTCGCGGGGTTTGCGTTGACTTGATCGAGGAACTTGGATTCGAAGCACTGGTGGCGGCCGACGGAGAAGAAGCATTGCGCGTCTTCCGCGGACATAGCGACAGGATCGGCTTGGTATTGCTGGATCAGGTCATGCCCGACCTGGATGGTGTCGCTGTCTTCAGGGAACTACGCCTTATCCGGCCGGATATCAAGGTGCTGCTTTCCAGCGGTTACAGCGAGCAGGAGGTTTCGGAGCGCTTCATCGGGCTGGGGCTGGATGGGTTTATCCAGAAGCCGTTCAGCTTGAGCCTTTTGTCGGCAGAGCTGCGGCGAGTGCTGGGTGATGCAGGTTGATCACACGGTCTTGCGCTCAAGGATGCTGCGCTCGCAATCCTGCAATTCTACCATTATTCCCATCTTTCCAGCGGCATGGGTGGCACAGGACAGGCAGGGATCATACAGGCGGATGCCATGCTCTACCCGGTTGAGCAGCCCTTCGTCGAGCTTGTCGCCCCGGATGTGTCTGCGGGCGATGTCGGTGATGGTGCGGTCCATGGCCCGACTGTTGTGGCCGGTGGCCACCAGCAGGTTGACCTTGGTCAATAGGCCATGGATATCTACCTGGTAGTCGTGGATCAACGTTCCCCGCGGCGCCTCGGTCACACCAACCCCTCCGGCTCTGCTTACATTGCCATGTACCAGAACATGGCGGTCTGTGATTCCCGGATCCTCCAGCAGTTCTGAGATCTTTTCCACGGCATACAGCATCTCGATCAAGCGGGCAGGATGATAGTCCAGGCTGGCGGTTGTCGCCGGCTTGCCGGCCAGTAATGTTTTCCGCTCCCCGCTAGCCAGCGGTGTGCCGCTGAAATCAGCTACGTTGAGTCTTGCCAGCGGCCCGGCGCGATACAGGCCGGATTCGCTGAGCGTGCAACAGGCCGCTTTCATGTAACTGTCGCCGGTCTCCACCTCGCTGATGGCTACCGCGTACTCTTCAGGCGCAAACTCATGTACGACCATTCCGTCTGCATCCACGAAACGCAATTGGCCAGTGGTGTGGTCGAGGCACCCATCCGCTCCCACCAGCCCAAGGAACAGGCTGGAAAAGTCTCCGCAGTTCCCCAACTCCTTGATGAATCGCCCTTTATGCTCATGCCACACATCAAGTGCGAACAGTACCAGTCTCTGCGCTTCCGGGAGCAGCGTGGCAAGAGTGTCGCGCCGCTCCTCGGTCAACTGCTCGCGCATGCCGCCCGCAACAATGTATTCTGGATGCAGGTAGCCGCCGCCGGTCCGGTTGATGATCTCCTGGCCGATCTGGCGCAGGCGGATGCCTTTGCGGATCAACTCGGGAAAATGCCGGGCCAGGCCGATGATGTTGCGCTCGGCCGGGTCGCAGTCCAGCCCCATGACGATGTCCGGTGCAGACAGGTGAAAGAAGCTGAGGGAGTGGCTGAGGATCAGCTGGGCCAGGGAGAGCAGTTTGCGGAGTTTACGTGCTGCATCAGGGGGGGCAATGCCGAGGATTTGGTCGCCGGCCAGGGCTGCGGCCAGGGCATGGCTGGCCGGGCAGATACCGCAGATGCGGGCGGTGATGGCAGGCATTTCCCAGAAGGGCCGTCCGACACAGAAGGCCTCGAAGCCGCGGAACTCCTGCACCTGCAGGCGCGCTTGCGCCACCTGTCCGGTTTCATCCAGGCGGATGGTGATCTTGGCGTGCCCTTCGATGCGGGTGACAGGCGCTATGGTGATGGTCTGGCTCATTGTGTAGAGTTTACCATGCTTTGGAGGGGGTGCCAGGGGTGTTCAGCGGGGACTTTTTACCCTGGCCGTTACTTTCCCCCGAAAACCTGTGCACTGAAGATGAAGATATCGCAGTCTTTTTTCCAGGTGTTTTCAGACAGGCCTGCCTTGAGGCAGGTGTGCTTCAGGAAGGTATCCCGATCCCAGCCGTATTCGCTTGCAACCTGAGGTAGCAGCACGCCCTGATAGCTGTCCTTGATGATATAGATGCCATGCTGTCCGACCTGGATTTCATCCACGGAAGCAATTTTGTGCAGCGGCGAGAGCACCGAGATCTCCAGTTCGAAATCGGCCAGGTCGTTTGGCTTCATGGGATAGAAGCGCGGATCGCGGGTAGCGGCGGACAGGGCCATTTCCTGCACCAGACGGTAGAGCGGCTTATCGGAGACAAAATTGCCGATGCAGCCGCGCAGTTTTTTCTGCTGCTTGATGGTCACGAAGCAGCCATTCTCGGCATTTAGCGCCGGGGAAGCGGCCTCTACGGGTGGGGTGTTGCCGGTGTTGACAAAGGTGATGATGGTTTCGCGGGCAATCCTGAGCAGTTCCTTCTGTTCCTGTTTCGTGAGCAGCTCTGCCATGTTTGTCCCCCTTGAAGGTTTTATCAATTAACTATAATTCTTTCTCCTGAACAGCCCGGTTTTCAGGCACACGATCCGGTCCAGGAACAGCACGCCGTCCAGATGATCCATCTCGTGCTGGATGGCGACCGCTTCGAAGCCGGAGGCCGCGATCTCAGTCTCGCGGCCATCGGGTTCCTGGAAGCGGACCGTGATCTCCGTGGCGCGCTCCACATCGCCGGTGTAGTCCGGCACGCTCATGCAGCCCTCACGCATGACGGCCACTCCGTTGCGGGTGACGATCTCGGGGTTGATCATGCACAGTTGACCATGGTTGTTGTCCTTGCCATGCCGGCTGGCCGACACGTCCACCACGCAGACACGCAAAGTCACGCCGATCTGGGGGGCGGCAACACCCACCGAGCCGGGGCCGGCGTGCATGGTGTCGAGCAGGTCTTGTGCCAGGGTCTGTATGTCGCGGTCTATCGTTGCCACCCGGTTGCAGACCATCTTGAGCACCGGGTGGGGGTAGCGCAGAATGTTTTGACTTGGCATGGTTCAGAAGGCCACCGGCGTAATGACCCGCACGCCGATCTCCACGCTCAACTCCTTCTTAAGGTTCCCCAGCATGGCTTCAAGGCTTTCCGGCGTCTGCCCCTCCGGCAGGGCCGCCTCCAGCATCATGACATATACCGGCTCAGCTTGCGTCCCGATCAGTTTGGTGTTCAGATCCATGATATTGATACCTTGCTCGGCCAGTTCCCGGGTCACGCGGTAGACGATACCCGGCTGGTCGGCACCATAGACCGATACCATGCAGATTTCGCCTGCCGCCTCCTGGCGGGTCACCTCGTCAGCATGCAGGCTGCGCACGGCCAGTGACATGCCGAGTCCTTCGCAGACCGGTTTCAACTCCTCGAACAGGCGGCTTTTGCTGAACGGCCTGGGATGGGAAACGATCAGGATCATGGCGAACTCGCCCGCCAGCATGGTGCAGCTGGAGTCGGCAATGTTGCAGCCCAGCCGGAAGAAGACCTCGGCTACGCCAGACACGATCCCGGGACGGTCCTTGCCGACCACGGAAACGGCATAATGCAGGATTTCAGGTTGTTGTGTCATGGGCAGCCCCCGATAAAATCATTTGCTGTCTTGGTTAACATCATTCGATTTCATCTGCAAATGTTTTTGGCAAGTCAGGAATTATTTCCTGCGGTTTTCATGGCGCACCATATCCTTCGAGGTGTTTTCGCTCTCGTTCAGTGAATACCTCCGCTTCCGCGATATCAAACAGGGACACTCGTCACGCTCTGTCTCTAGGCCCCAGTTGGCCTCCCGTTTCAAGCGGCCAGATGCGGATTAATTATATTGTCAGGGCTAATAAATAATGTAAAATATGATTATCATACTTTACGGAGGTTGCTATGCAAACAGCGATCAGTTCAACCGAGGCGGTGAGAAATTTTTCGGAACTGCTCAACAACATTAAATACCGTGGAGATCGGTATACCGTTATCCGTGGCGGAAAACCGGCCGCATCACTAGTTCCGGTGGAACCGATCCGCAGTGGCGCAACTCTGGCTGACCTGCGTAAGATTGTGCAAGCTTTTCCCCATCTCGACAGAAGTGACACCTCATTTGAAGCCGATGTTATAGATGCGGCAAGTTCGCAGCCTTCTATGCCCGAGGCTCTGTCATGGGAGTGATACTTGACTCCAGCGAGATCATCGCACTGGAAAGAAGCCGGGGAATAGTCGAAAATCTGGTGGCTGGTCGTGAAGATGAGCTGTTTGGTATCAGCGTGGTAACTGTGGCCGAACTTCTCCATGGAGTCGAGCGGGCCGATACGGAAACCAGGAAAATAAGACGTCAGGCCTTTGTGGAAAAGGTGATCGAGATGATCCCTGTGTTTCCGTTTGATATCGGAGTTGCCCGCATCTACTCCAGAATATGGGCATCACTGGTGCAGCGAGGCTTTAGGGTAGGGTCGCATGATCTGATTATAGCAGCGACTGCCATTTCTCTGGATTACACGGTTATTACCGCTAACCGGCGTGATTTTGAGAAGATTGAGGGATTACGGCTGGAAGTGCGGCAGGCGTAATTAATTTACGTACTTTCCACATGTACACAGGATAATTATTCCATTGGGTAGATGAGGAAAACAGTGAAACGTCGCAAGATGAAGAAAACCGTTAACGATGAGTTTTGCCCCCAGGATTCAGATGACCAGTTTGCCTTTATCGCAGGGTATACCGAAGGCGGCTTTCCATATGGGACCACATGGGAAGAGCTGCAAGATAATGGTTTCGGAGATGAAGTAATAGCATGTCAAGAGGCCGACTCGTGGTCTGACGCATAGGGGGAATCATAATGGTCAACCTGTTTTCGCGCTACTATGGCAGCTCGTTTGTGGCGAAGAGAGCGAACTGATAAATATGAGGATGAAATATGACTAAAACGATACTCCGTTCCGTATGTCCTTATGACTGCCCCGATACCTGCGGCCTGCTGGTGGAGGTGGAGAACGGCCGCGCCGTGCGGGTTACCGGAGATCCGGATCACCCCATGACACGTGGGCTGCTTTGCCCCAAAATGAACCACTACGAGCAGACCGTCCACTCCCCGCGACGCCTGACAACGCCGCTGCTGCGCGCCGGCGCCAAGGGCGAGGGTAAATTCGAGCCGATCTCCTGGGACGAGGCTGTCGAGCGGATCTGCTCGCGCTGGCAGGAGTTGCTCGCCAGCCATGGCGGTGAATGCATCCTGCCCTATTCCTACGCCGGAACAATGGGCCTGGTGCAGAGGAACAGCGGCCACCCCTTTTTCCACTACCTGGGCGCCTCCCGATTGGAGCGGACCATCTGCGCACCTGCCAAGGATAGCGGCTGGAAGGCGCTCATGGGCGAAACCCCGGCCATGGACCCGGCCGAGATGCAGGACAGCGATCTGATCATCCTGTGGGGGATCAACGCCGCCGCTACCAGTATCCATGCCATGCGTGACGCCCAGGCTGCCCGTCATCGGGGCGCCCGTTTGTGGGCCATTGACACCTACCGCACCCCCACCACCCAGGCAGTGGACGAGGCCTTCATCGTCCGACCGGGCGGCGACGGGGCTTTGGCCTTGGGTATGCTGCATGTCATGGTAAAAGAGGGGTTGCCGGACCGGGCCTTTATCCGCGACAACGTGCTCGGTTTCGATGAATTGGCAACCCAGGTTCTGCCGGACTGCACCCCGCAGCGGATGGCGGATATTTGCGGTCTGGCCCCGGAGATCATCGTGCGCCTGGCTCGGGAGTATGCTTCAGCGAAAGCGCCCTTCATCCGACTGGGGAGCGGCCTGACCCGTTACGCCAACGGCGCCATGACCGTGCGCACCATCAGTTGCCTGCCGGCCGTGAGCGGTGCCTGGCAGTGGCCGGGTGGCGGAATCTTCCTGGGCACCTCCACCGGTGCGGCCTTTCCGGTGCACAAGCTGCTGCGGGAGGATTACATCACCCAGCCGAACCGCCTGGTCAGCATGAACCAGTTGGGAGGTGCTCTCAACGAACTGAACGACCCGCCGGTCATGTCCCTGTATGTCTATCACTCCAACCCGGCGGCGGTGACCCCGGACCAGAACGCCGTAATCCGGGGGTTGGAGCGCAACGACCTGTTCACCGTGGTGCATGAGCGCTTCCTGACCGACACGGCGCGCTATGCCGATATCGTCCTTCCGGCCACCAGCTCTCTGGAGCAGGCCGATCTGTACCGCTGCTATGGCGGTTACCATGGCCAGCGTTGCGATGCTGTTATTGCTCCGCTCGGGGAGGCTAAATCCAACTGGGACGTATTCCGTCTGCTGGCTCAAGGTATGGGCTGGGACGAACCGTTCTTCCGGCAGGAAGCCAATGATTTGATCGAACAGCTAATCGATTACGAAACACCTTGGCGCGACGCGGCTGCCAGCGAGCGCTTGCGGCAGGGGGAACCGGTCCTGTTGACACCGCCCAGCGATCCCAAGCGGCTCTGGCTGACTCCGTTGGCCAGGATCGAGATAGTGAACGAGCGCGAAGCAGAACCTTTGCCGCGGCTGCTTCCGACACATGCCGAGGGAGACGGTTTCCCCCTGCGGCTGCAGCCGGCCACCACCCCCTATGCCCTCAACTCCTCCTTCTACGAGCAGGATGATCTGCGGGCGCTGCAGAAGCAGATGACGCTGATGATGAATAAAGCTGACGCTACTCCTCGGGGTGTGATCGACGGCCAACAGGTGGTTGCGCATAATCAGCTGGGCGAGGTCGGGTTCATCCTGAAAGTTACGGACAAGGTGCCGGTAGGAACGGTGGTCACGGAAGGGGTCTGGTGGCGGGAGTTCATCCCCGGCGAGCGGGGGGTGAATGCCCTGACCTCGCAGCGCCTTACGGATGGGGGGCGGGGGAGTACGTTGTACGATGTTACGGTGGAGGTCAGAGGGGCTTGATGCCCCGCCGTTTGCGGCGCAGCAGCAGCTGCAGCACCATGTCCACCAGGATCAGGCCGCTGACTGCCAGCAGATAGACTGTACGCCCCTGAAAATAGCCCATGCAGTTAAAGAACATGTAAAGCGCCACGATTACCGGCAATAACTTGCGGGTGGTACGGACCCCGGCCTCGACTGCTTCCGGTTCGCCCATGCCGGCCAGCAGGCGCGGCGCAAAATGGTAACCGAGTGCCGCATCTGCCAGCACGATCAGTGTGTTGAAAATAAAAAGCGGAAGGTGATACTGTTCCATCTTTGATACCTTTAGTAACCCAGAATTTATAATCCTAAAAAAGCATTTGGCCACAGAGCACACAGAGTTCACAGAGGAAAATCAAACAGGTAAGACTATTTTTTATTACAAACAGGTGAAACTAAAAAATGATTTTCTTGAATAATTCCTCTGTGTTCTCTGTGACCTCTGTGGCTAACAGCCGATTTTAGGATAATTGGGTGTTTCACTATTATTTTCGTCTCAATACCCGCTTATCCCCCACCCGGATGGTCACCTTCTCGCTGTCGAAATGCTCCAGCAGCGGTATCAGGAACTTGCGCGACAGGCCGGTCAGCTCACGGTATTCGGGCGGGGTGATCTCGCCCTTTTCCCGGAGATGGGCCAGCAGTTTGTCCCGCAGGCCATTCAGGGCGGAGGACCCATAGAACAGGTCACTGGAGATGCGCATGGCCGCGCCGTTTCTGGTCAACAGCGCCAGATTGTCGCGGACGCTCTTCTCATCGCAGCGGAAGCGCTCCATGATCTCCTTGATGGTGGGCGGCTCGATCCCTTTTTCCTGCAAGAAGACAGAAATCTTGCTGCCCAAGCCATCAGCCGGGGCACTAGTGTGTGTCGTTTGTCCGGCCGGTTTGACAATGTCCCGGTCCGGCACGACAGCTCCATCCCGTTCCAGGGCCGACAGCAGCGGGGTGTAAAAACGCTGATCGCTCCGCTTCGGCAGGCGTGTCTTGAGCTCTTCCTTGCCCATGCCTTCCTTGAGGGGGTTGGCGGCCAGAAAGGTGGCCAGTTCGTCCAGCAGTCCTTTCTTGAGGGTGTTGAGCGCCTCCCGCGACAGGAAAATGCGCGGCTCGCGGGTCATCTGCAGTACCTCGCCCGACGAGAGCAGCGTCGTCAGTATCGTCTCAACAGTCTTGCGCGGCAACCCTGTTCTGAGCTGGATCTCTTCGAAGGTGATCCCGGACAACAGGCTTTGCCTGATGATCAGGGCAATGGTCTGCTGGTGTTCGCCACTTGCCAGCGCGTCCAGCAGTTGGAGCGCCTCGCTGCTGCGGCGGCGCCGGCGGGGCGGAAACGGGTCCAGTACCGTGCCGCCCCCCACCGTGGTGGCTGGAGAGGAGACCCGCAGGATGTAACTATCGCCGGATAACAGCAGCGCCGGTTCTTTCAGGCGCAACTGCACATAGGCGCTTTCGCCGGGTTTGAGCACGTTCCGGTCCAGCAGGATCACCTGGGCCGGAACCTCGTAGGTGGCGGAATGGAGTCGTAGGGTGGCGCGGTGTTTCAGGTCCCTGGGGGCCGAGGACAGGTAGTCCAGGCGCACATCCACCGCCCGGGTGGCCCGAAATGCATCCCGCGGCACCACTACGTCGCCGCGCTGCACCTGGTCCAGGTCAATCCCCTGCAGGTTTATGGCCAGACGTTGGCCGGCCTGCCCTTTTTCCGTCTTGCTGGCGTGGGCCTGGATGCCGCGCACCTTCCCTTCACGCCCCGAGGGGAGGATCTCCAGCTCATCCCCCACGCGGATCTCGCCGGCCAGCAGCGTGCCGGTTACGACCGTGCCGAAGCCGGACACCGTGAACACCCGGTCCACCGGCAGACGGAACAGCCCCTCACGTTTCTTCTCGGCCGCATTTTCCGCCAACCGCGCCAGCTCTTGCCGCAGGTCACCCAGCCCTTCACCCGTGCGGGATGATACCGCCACGATGGGCGCCTCCTCCAGAAAGCTGCCGGCCACGAAGTCGCGCACTTCTTCGGTCACCAGGGCCAGCCAGTCCGGGTCAACCATGTCGCGCTTGGTCAAGGCCACCAGACCGCTCTTGACCCCCAACAGCCGCAGGATGTCCAGATGTTCCCGGGTCTGGGGCATGATGCCCTCGTCAGCGGCGATTACCAGCATGACCAGATCCATGCCCCCCACGCCGGACACCATGGCGCGGACAAACTTCTCATGCCCCGGAACGTCCACGATGCCGAAACTGATCCCGCCCGGCAGCGAAAGACTGGCAAAGCCCAGCTCGATGGTGATGCCGCGGGCCTTTTCCTCCTTGAGCCGATCGGTGTCGATGCCGGTCAGCGCTTTGACCAGCGCGGTCTTGCCGTGGTCGATATGTCCGGCCGTGCCGAGAATCAGGTGCTTCATATGTTGCATTCCCGACATGTCTCGGGGGCGTTGTCCCGTTCGGCCAGCCGCGCCAGAGTTTCGCGGTGATTCTTTTCCAGATTATTCCAGAATACTGCCGAAACATCTAACACTCGTTCTAATTGCAGCGACGTATCCGGGGTTATGGTCGCTTTTCCCTTGATTATCTCGTTGATAGTTTCTATTTGCCTGCCGGCATGCTCAGGCATTTCGGCTTGGGACGTACCGAGTGCCTCAATGGTGTCTAGGAGTGTTTCTCCGGGTGGGATGGAGTAATTAGGTACAAACTGATTTGTCAGGTTGTTACTCATGGTCGTCCTCAATTTCTGTAATCATTGTCACAAAACAACTATCTTCTACCGTGCACTCCACCGACGCCTCAGCTCAATCATGAAATCGCATTTATTGTGATCCTCATTTATTTAAAGGAAGCACCGAATCCACTTTCTTGCACTTTCATAGCGTCTTCAACGCCCACTTAATTCTTCATACTTTGCCTCGAGAAATCATCAATCTTGCTCTCTCCAAATCGCCCGCTCTCGCCAATCATTCGGAAACCCCATCGAACGCGGCCATATTCCTGGATGCCGGTGAAGCAGATCGAAAAGCCTGTGCTTCCAATGATGGCCGGGATTGATGATGTCCATCAGATATGCGAGCATCGTAAGGGTGTTGTAAAGCCGCTTGCCGTCCTGCCGGTCCAGGTCGCCCACCAGCCTCGCGGGGCGGCGTGTGGGCAGTTTCCAGGCAATGGTGAACACCCGGTTCCAGAGCCGTGAATGATGGGCGCAGTAGTTGCGCACAGTACTGAGATGATGCAGGAAAGAGACGAGATTCGCCTCGTCCAGATCGTAGACATGGGCAACGGCGTTGCGGTCGCGGCTATGGCGCAGGTTGGCGTACCACCTGGATAGCTGGCCGAAGGTCATGATCTCACAGGTAACCCAGAGCGGCGGCAGTTCATCTTCATATACGCGAAAGTGACCTACAAAGGTCTCGGAACTCTGCCGCACGGTCTCTTTTAATGCAGCAACATTTTCTCCATGCCGCCAGCCGGGCTTAAACAGTGTTGGATCGAGATGCGCATGGGCGCCGTAGGCGTGGGCGAGACGGTAGGCCCATTGCGCCCGCACTGAAACCTCCACCCGTTCAATGGCGTCCATGACCAGCAGCCGCAGTTCACGGTCGAAGATGTAATGTTCCAACACCATGTCGAAACTGGTGTCCGGTTTAAAGCGATGGGTGTTGTGATCCTGCTCGAAGGTGAGCCAGTAGGCAGCCAGGCGATAGTAATTCAGGTGGGAGAGATAGTGAAGGGAGTGGGCACGATCTCCGACCAGCATTCCCCGTTGGATTAGCAGGTCGAGTTGTTCTTCATAGGTCTTGGGAGGCTTAGCAAATTGCATCCATTACCCCCCAGAAACAAGTAACCCCCCATGGTGCGCAGATCTTACGGGATGCGTGGGGGGTGTTGTTAAGTTGAATTATAGTGTGGCCAGAAAATATTGCAACATTTTTCTTTGGCGAAAGAATGCCCGAAAAAACAACACAAATTTGGGTCACGAAACTGGAGCATTTTGTTGGAGATTCGTATTTCACCATCATTCAGGCCGGTTCTCCCAGCTGTTTTGATTCAGGTAGTTTTACCAGAATCCACTGATGATGCATAGCCCAATCCCTCCAATTGTTTGAAAAAACAAAAAAGGACAGTATTAAAACCCTGTCCTCCACTATCGGTCAGACCTGTCTTTCTGAGATTGCTTACATCCCCGCACCCCGCCCCGTCAACTCCATCCCCAAAACCTCGCCAACCGCCTGATACACCCGCCTCATCGCCTCATCGTCAAGTCGCAGCAAAGGACCCTCTATCAAGCGTTTGTTGTCGAGGGCGCGGAGCTGGTCCACGAGCAGGTCGGAATCCTTAGCTAGACTCCTTTGGGCGATGACGCGCAGGCGGAGCGGTTCCGCATCGTCAACCAGGTTGGTGGTGAGGGGAACTACGAGAGTCGAAGGGTGATCGGCATCAAGGAGGGCCTGGTTCTGCAGGATCAGCACCGGTCTGATCTTGCCCGGTTCGGTGCCGCGGCCGGGATTGAGGTTGGCCAGCCAGATTTCGCCGTGGTTACGCATTAGTAAGTTAGAAGTCATTTTCTGCTCTTTTCGAAGGAAATGACTTCGTTAACGCACTTATCCTGTTTTTCAGGGTCAGGTGCATCCTCGATATCGTTAAATTCGGCATTCACCCGCATGCTCTCGCTGCGCACCTTCAGGCTGACCTCCATCAACCTTGCTCGGCGACGTTGAGCAGCAACCGCTGTGTTCATCTGCTCCAACGCTTTGCGCACATAGGCAGCTCGGGGGATGTGCAACTGCTCGGCAGAGGCGTCAACTTCATG
>Ga0154495_1032_pt4 | contig 13791 bp, 11 predicted proteins | sample RifGroD2_FD_115974 | JGI IMG/M metagenome (GOLD analysis project Ga0154495, IMG submission 115974) | Desulfuromonadales bacterium GWD2_54_10 | reverse complement strand
TGCAGGACGAATGGCAGCTGTTGGAACAGCTCAACCTGACGGTCGGCCTGCGCTACGATCATTACAGCGATTTCGGCGATACTGTCAACCCACGGGTGGGCCTGGTCTGGAGCTTTCTGGAAAACGCCGATCTGAAGCTGCTCTATGGTCAGGCATTTCGGGCACCCAACTTCCAGGAGCTCTACAACATAAACAACCCTGTTGTGGTCGGCAACCCAAACCTCAAGCCGGAACGGATCGAAACCTATGAAGCCGGCTTGGCCTGGCGCCTCAACCGCTTCTTTGCCGCCAATCTGAACTACTTTTTTAGCACCATCAATGACCAGATCGGCTGGAACACAGCAACTACGCCCGCAGTCAATGCAAATATCGGCAAGTCCGAGACCCAGGGGATTGAAATGGGGATAAGCGGTGCCTACGAGACCGACCTTTACTGGAAACTAAGTTATGCCTGGCAGGACCCGCGCGACGCCATCACCGACGAACGTCTACCGTATGTGCCGTCACACCGTGCCTCAGGAAGCATCAACTATGCCCCGATAAAATATCTGAACATGCACACCGACGTACTCTGGACAGGACCACGCCCACGCGAAAAAGGGGACAGCCGGCCCGAGATGCCCGATTATACTACTGTAGATCTGGCGGTAACACTCAAGAACTTTTTCAACACCCTCGAGATCCAGGCCACGATCCGTAACCTTTTTGACCAGCGCTACAAGGACCCGGATACCTCGGGAGCACAGATTAAAATCCCAGGTGATTTTCCAAGGGAAGGTATTTCCGGTTTTGTGACCGCATCGTACAAGTTTTGATTCTAACTAAACCGTTTCCCTCTCCTTGAGGGAGAGGCCAGGATAAAATTATTAAAGTACATTTTTCACATATGAGTTTTGCCCTGCACTTGCGCCGTAATCCCCTTTCTGCTGTGCTGCTCCTCTTTTTTCTGCTGGTGTTCACCTCCCCGGCTTGCGCCGCAAAGGTCCTTATTGTTGGTGATACCCATTATGCGCTGGTAGCTGAAGTCGCCTCTGAAATCCAGTTATCCCTGAAGTCAAATAGCAAGGTGTATGCGACTTCGGAGGTCAGGGGGAGACTTGCTGCGACAGTTGACCGGGAGGCTGCGCAGGTCGTGGTTGCGCTGGGCATGGAAGCAGTCGGTGAGGCCCTGCGACTGCCGCCGGCGATTGCCGTTGTATATGGCCTTGTAGTCGCACCGCCCCGAAACAACAGGCAAAATGTCACCGGAGTGTACATGTCCCCTCCGGTGAGCGAATATATCTCGACTGTCCGGCGCCACCTCCCTGCAATCAAGAAGGTCGCAGTTGTGGGAAGTCAGGGTTTGATGAAGAGCCTGCTTGGCGGCGATTCTGCCCTGGTTGAGGCCTATCAGGTTGCTAGTTCATCCGATCTGGTCAATACCGTCAATCGGCTTGTCGATACCAGGGCGTTGTTGCTGCTCCCGGATACCAATCTGTTGACCGCCTCAGCCATGTCAAGCATCTATCTGTTTTCCTTCAGACAAAATATCCCGCTGCTCGGCATCTCGGAAGCGAACGTAAAACAGGGATCGCTGTTTGCGCTCGTATTCGATCCCAAGGTGGTCAGCCGCCAGATTGGTGAAAAGGTGCAAACTATTCTCAATGGGGTCGATGCCGAGGAAATACCAGATTCGCCTCCCAGAAAATTCAATCTGTATATAAACCGTAAAACGGCACATAAGATGGATATTGAGCTACCGGATGAACTGCTGAGGAAGGCTAAGAAAATCTATCAGTGAGACGAGCCGGACTAGGACAAACGCAAACATGAACAGCGACAATTCACCACCGGATTATCCAAGAAAAAGTTTATTTGACCGGCTAAAGGCAATGACCCCCCTGACCTTCAGAGGACAGGCGGTTTTATTCCTGATTCCCATGATTGTCATTATCTCGACGGTTTACACCATTGAGTCGATCTATACCCAGCGAAAGATACTTAGGAATGAGATCATTAAAAAAGGAGAAACTATTGCCACCATAGCTGCCGGGAGTGCGGAGCTATCGCTGCTTTCCGAGAACCTGGAACAGCTTAAGAGCTCTGCCCTGCCGGTGATGGAAATAAAAGACGTTGCATTCGTATCATTCCTCAATAAGCGTTCCGAGGTACTGCTCCACGAAGGGAGACAGCACCCCCTGGCGGCAGTGCTGTCAACAACCCCCGAACTGACGGCCAACTTTTACGAACATGACGATGTTTTTGAATTCATTGTCCCGGTCGTTTCCGTAAAGGCACAGGAGGGGCTATTCCTGATAGAGGGAGCCGGTTCTGCGCCACCTATCAGTGAGCTTATCGGCTGGGTGCGCATCGGCCTTTCCAAGGAGGTCATGAGCAGGTCTGAACATAATATCCTGGTACGCGGCGGCCTGCTGGCACTTCTGTTTTCCACTATCGGAATTCTTCTGCTCTACATATTCGTTACCTTCATTACCCGCCCTTTATATGCCCTGATCAATGCGGTGAAAGGAGTCAGGGGAGGTGGACACCCCGAAGTGAGAGTCATCTCCCCCCGTAGTGAAATCGGAAAACTCTCGTCTGAATTCAACAGGATGAGCCGAGCCATCAAGGATCGGGAGGATGAACTTCAGGAAAACGTACTGGAACTTGAGATGAGCCAGAATGAACTTCAGGACAATGTTCAGGAACTGGAGATGCAAATTGATGCGCGCGAGGCTGCCGAAGCAGATCTGATAAAGTACCGTGATCATCTTGAAGATCTGGTCATCGAGCGAACAACAGCGTTGACGCTTGCCAAGGAGCAGGCAGAATCGGCAAACCTGGCCAAGAGCGATTTTCTTTCCAGCATGAGCCATGAGCTGCGTACGCCGCTCAATGCGATACTGGGCTATACCCAGATTTTGAAATTCCAGAGCAATCTGACGGATACCCAACGGCAACATTTGGAAATCATGCGCAGCAGCGGTGAACACCTGCTCACGCTGATTAACGACATATTGGACGTGGGCAAGATCGAGGCGTGCAAAATGGAGATCGAGAATGTTGCCTTCGACCTTCCCACTACTGTGCGCCAAGCCTTCAGCCTCACCAAATTACACGCAGAAGAAAAGGAGCTCCTCTTTCAGTATGAAGCCGACACCCCACTGCCGGCATATGTACGGGGTGATGAACGCAAACTTCGGCAAATCCTGCTGAACTTGTTGAGCAATGCGGTCAATTACACGCAACGGGGAGCCGTTACCTTGCGCGTGAGCTATGGCCTGGCCGGTCCGGACCTGTTACGCTGCGAAGTGACAGATACCGGGATCGGCATTCCCAAGGACAAGCTGAAGACCATCTTTGAACCGTTCACCCAATTGGTGGGCGACAGACAGTCCCGGCAAGGCACCGGCTTGGGACTGAACATCACGAAACGCCTGCTGGCACTGATGCAGGGCAGTATGGGTGTGGAAAGCGTTTTAGGCCAAGGAAGCACCTTCTGGATGGAGCTGAAGCTACCGATATTGATGGATAGCGAGGTTGACCTTGAGAAAACTGAATGCAATATCATCGGCTATAACGGAGAACGGAAAAAAGTTCTGGTGGTCGACGATACTATCGGCAACACCTCTATGCTGGTTTCGCTGCTGGAACCGTTGGGATTTGAGCTCGATACCGCCCAAAATGGGCAGGAAGCAGCGTTTCGGGCGGCGGAGCAACGCCCTGACTTGGTATTGCTGGATCTGGTAATGCCGGATATGGATGGGTTGGAGGCGGCCACGCTTATGCGAAACAACATTGACTTGAAGGGAATCAGGATAATCGGCGCCTCGGCCACGGCCACCGATAATGCTCACAAAGAAGCCTTTGTAGCCCTGTGTGACGATTTTATGGTGAAGCCTCTCCGCATTGATCTATTGCTGGAGAAGATCGGAACGCAGCTTGGGATCGAATGGAAAACGTCGTCCGGAAACACTCCCATACCGGAAAGCTGCCTGAAAACCGAGACACGCGATAACATGTTTGTGCTTCCCGCAGCGGATGAAATAGAAGAATTGTATGAATTGGCCCAGATGGGGGATATGTTGAAAATCGAGGTGTGGGCTGCTGAATTGGAACTCAAGGATAATAAGTTCAGATGTTTTGCAGACAAACTGCGTGAACTGGCCGGAGGGTTTAGGACAAAGGCCCTGTTGGCACTGGTTGAACAATATAGGGAGGTCAGGCAATGATCCCTGGCATTTATAATCCGAATAAATCCCGTGGACGGAAGCCCATAATCCTGACTGTCGATGACGACCCGAGAAATCTGGCCGTTGTGCGGGATTGTCTTGTGGAGTTCAATTACACCCTGCTTGCCTCCGAAGATGGTGAAAGCGCCGTCACAAGAGCTGAGTATTCCCACCCGGATCTCATCCTGCTCGACGTCATGATGCCTGGGATTGACGGGTACGAGACCTGCCGCCGGTTGAAGTCCCTGGAAAGCACGAAGGACATTCCTGTAATATTCATGACAGCGCTGTCGGAAACGGAACACAAGGTAAAAGGGCTTGAAGCAGGGGCTGTGGACTATATCACCAAGCCTTTTCAACGTGAAGAGCTGCTGGCTCGCATTGCCGTACATCTTCACATCAGGGAACTGACAAAAAAACTTCAGGAAGCAAAGGACTCCCTGGAAGCCCGTGTTGAGGAACGGACTGCGGATCTGGCGCAGGCCATCAGTGATTTGCACGATGAAATCATTGAACGCAAACTGGCCGAGGAAGAGCGCATTCGCTTGGCAACAGCCATCGAGCAGGCTGCTGAAGCGATATTTATTACGGATGCAGATTGGCATATCGATTACGTGAATCCGGCTTTTGAGGAGACAAGCGGGTATGCCCGGGAAGAGATCATCGGCCAGCACCCTAAGATCATGAAGAGCGGTACGCATGAGCCTCAATTTTACCGTCAAATTTTAGATGCGCTCCGATGCGATGACTTCTGGTCCGGGCGCATCACTACCAAAAAGAAAGATGGCTCAAACTACGAGGCGGAGGTCACGATTTCATCCGTTCGTGACAAAAATGACACGATTATCAACTATGTCAGCATCCACCGCGATGTAACCCACGAGATACGGCTCGAAAGGGAACTCCACCAGTCGCAGAAGATGGAGGCCATCGGTACGCTTGCCGGAGGCATTGCCCATGATTTCAACAATATTCTGACAGCTATCGTCGGTTTTTCGGAAATGGCCATGATGAAACTGGACGTTGACAACCCCGCGCTGCACGACCTTCAGCGTCTGCAGAGTGCCAGCTTCAGGGCAACAGAACTGGTGAAACAGATCCTTTCCTTTAGCCGCAAGAGCGAGCCGGAACGAAGACCGGTACAGCTGACCTCAGTAGTCGAAGAAGTGCTTAAGCTTCTGCGATCCTCGCTTCCATCCACCATTGAAATCCACCAGCATATTTCTACCGTTCCCAAAGGGGACATGGTTCTGGCAGATCCGACCCAAATGCATCAGGTCCTGATGAACTTGGGTACCAATGCGGCGCATGCAATGCGTGCCAAAGGGGGGATTCTGAGTGTGACCTTGTCGAACTTAGAGGCCGAGGCCTCCTTGGTCGCCCTCTACCCGGACTTGCAGTTGGGCCCTTATATCAGGCTTACTGTGAGCGATACCGGCCATGGCATGGAAGCTTATGTCAAGGAGCGGATCTTTGATCCTTACTATACGACAAAGAAGGTTGGAGAAGGGACCGGAATGGGCTTGGCGGTGGTCCAGGGAATTATCAAGAGTCATGGGGGAGCAATCCGAGTTTATAGCGAACCGGGGCAAGGAACCACCTTTCACATTTTTCTGCCGAAGATCGAAGGCGAATTACAGCGTGAGTCCAGGGTGGATGGATCCATACACTCTGGAACAGAACGCATACTCTTTGTGGACGATGAGGAAATGCTGGCGGAATTGGGACAGGAACTGATCGCATCCCTTGGCTACACAATCAAGGCTACAACAAACAGTCATGAGGCACTGAAACTCTTTCATTCAGACCCCAATGCATTCGATCTGGTCATAACGGACATGACCATGCCAGGGCTTACCGGCCTGGAACTGTCGGGAGAGCTTATGGCAATCAGACCGGATATTCCCATTATCCTCTGCACCGGGTTCTGCGAACAGATCAATGAAAAACAGGCCAAGAAAAGCGGGATTCGCAATTTTCTCATGAAGCCATACAGCTTAAGCACACTCTCAATAATCATAAGAAAGGCGTTGGATAACACCCAATAGACAAGCCCCGCCTTCCATCCCGGAAGCGGGGCTTGTTTTAACATCCTCAAGTAGCTTTCCCCTGTTACCCCTTGCCCAGCAATCCGCGAATGGCCGCCGGCAGATCTGACGGCAGTATCACCAGCTTTGAGTTCTGTGACGTCGCTATCTTTTGCAACGTATTGATATAACGATCCCCCAGCAGGAACACGGCCGGCAGGTCATTGTCCTTGATGGCCTCGCTGATGTCTGTGATGGCCTTGGCGGATGCCTCGGCCAGCCGGATCTGCGCCTCGGCCTCGCGCTTGGCGGCTTCCAGCCGGCCCTCGGCCTCGCGGATGGTCGCCTCGCGTTTGCCCTCCGCCTCAAGAATGGTGGCCTGCTTGAAGCGGTCGGCGCTGGCCTGCTGTTCCATGGCCTTCTGCATGGATTCCGACGGTTTGATATCCTGGATCTCAACCGATTGGACATAGATACCCCAGGCAGCCACCTCCTTGGAGATGTTTTCCTGCAGACGAGCCTTGATGTGCTCCCGTTCCGAGAGGGCGCTGTTCAGGTCCATCTGGCCGATAATGGCGCGTAGCGAGGTCATGACCAGGTTCTGGATGGCATATTCGTAATTCTGGATCTCGTAGACGGCCCGGGTCGGATCGGTGACCTTGATAAAGGCGATGGCATTGGTGATGATTACGGCATTGTCCTTGGTAATCACCTCCTGGGCGCCGACCGAGAGTACATCCCCCTTGGTGGAGACCCGGTAGGCCACGACATCGATATAGGGGATGATGAAGTTGAGCCCCGGCTTGAGCGTGACATGGTACTTGCCTAGACGCTCCACAACCCATTCCTGGCCTTGGGGAACGGTCTTTACACCGGCAAACAGGGTAGCAGCGACAACAACAAACAGCACTCCAAAGATAAATACTCCTGGCATGATCCCCCCCTAGATTTTTGTGACCTTGAGAATCTGACCTTCAATATCCAGAACCCGGACATTGTCCCCTACGTGCAACACATCGTCGGCATAGCAGCCCCACTCATCAGCCCCCAGCACGGAGATGCGGAATCTGACGATACCCTTGTCATAGCTGTCATCGGTTCCACGGATGATAATGCCGGTCTCACCGACAATCCCTTCCTTGGACATGCCGGCATGGGTCCGGTTTTTTCCGGGCTTGATAATCTTGAACCAGACAACAGTGAAACAGATTGAGGCAGCGCTCCAAAGGAGAATCTGTCCAGCCAGGGGAAAGCCGGGCCAGACGACTTTAAGCACACCAACGACCAGGGCGCCCAAGCCAAACCAGACGATCGTGAACGAAGGAACAACCAGTTCCAGCCCGATCAGACAAAAACCGGCAATGATCCAGTGCCACCACTCTATCTGCATAAGAACCTCATCTCCCAACCTGGTCTGGATTGAAGCATAGCATACGCCGGAAAACATGTATTTAACAGGCCGTAAAATCTACCCTTGCAACAATACTTTATTACTGCAATAATTAAAACTGTCAAGGAGGTGTACCATGGATACAACTGCCATTGCAGGTGCTTCTTTACTGGCAAAAACATCACAGACACAGATGGCCATGTCTACCAGCATGATTAAACAGGCAGCGGCACAGCAAGACCAGATGGCAAACCTGCTTGCTCAGAACGTTCAAAACGCTCCGCAACCATTGAAAGGGAGCATCTTCAACTTTTCCACCTATGCCTGAGTGAACTCTATTTGCAGCAACACAAAAAAACCGGCCTTCAACCAGCCGGTTTTTTTTGTGCAATTCATCATGTGTATTGCCCGGCATGATACGAGCTACGCACATAAGGACCGCTTTCAACATGGGCAAAGCCCAGGTTCATGGCTATTGCCTGCAAAGACTCAAACAGTTCCGGCCGAACATATTCCTGCACAGGGTAATGCTGCCGGCTGGGAGCCAGGTACTGGCCAATACTGAGATAAGCACAGCCAACTCCACGCAGATCACGTAAAACCTGCTCAACCTCACCCTCCTCTTCGCCCATCCCCAGCATGATACCCGATTTGACACGGATCTCCGGGGCCATCTCGCCGCACAGGCGCAGCACCTCCAGTGAGCGTTCGTAATCGGCGCCGCTGCGGATGTGATATAGCCGCGGTACCGTCTCCACATTGTGGGCGATGATGTCCGGCAGCGCGGAAACAACCATCTCAAGACTGTAGCGACTGCCCTGAAAATCCGGGATCAGCAGCTCAATCAGGGTGACCGGAGATGCGCAGCGGATGGCGGCCACCGTGGCTGAGTACAGCCCTGCTCCGCCATCTGGCAGGTCATCCCGGGTCGGGCTGGTGATCACCACATGGGAGAGCTTCAGGCGGGACACCGCCTCGGCCACTCTGCCCGGTTCATCCAGGTCAACCGGCAACGGCACGGTCTTTTCCACATTGCAAAAGCTGCACTGGCGGGTGCAGTTGCGCCCCAGGATCAGGAAGGTGGCCTGACCGCAGGCAAAACATTCAGAAATATTGGGGCAAAGAGCCTGCTGGCAGACGGTGTTCAGCCGCAACTCGCCCAACAGCCGGCGCATCTCGGACTGGTCGCCGGGGTTGACCCTTTTTTGCAGCCACTCTGGCTTACGTTCTATCTTCACTCCCCTACCCCTTCCAGGTTCCAGGTGTCGCTGGCATATTTCATTCGGCTCAACTGTTCGGCACAAGCCTGTTCATGCGCTGAAAGCTGGTCTTCGCAAAGCTTGACCGTGAAGCAATCGCTGAATGCAGAGATGAGATCCTGCCGCAAGCTGCCCGGCCCGGCAGCAATACCACAATCCGCAAGCGCAGTTGCACCATGGGCCAACTCAGCTTCCTGCTCCCGCATATAGCCCAGACCCGCATGCGCTCGATTCACCAATGGAATCGAGCCATGCTGAAAGATAAGCCCCTTCATCCGGCGCTGGGCATTACCGCCGATCTTGCAGCCATTGGCAAGGATATCAAAACTCTCCTTACCGGCAAAGCAGAAGGCCGTGCGCTCACCCAGGCGCGCGCCCTTCGGGGCAGCGTCCAGCGCATAGGCCGCATTCAGTCCGAGCCGGCAATAGAAGGCCAGCAGAAACCCGGTCAACACGCGGAAGGAATCCTTGACCGAGACTGTGGGTGGGATCTGGCCAGGGGCACACACGATCGAATAGGTCAGTTCATCGGCGTGGTAAATCACACCGCCGCCGGTGATCCGGCGGACAACCGCTACTCCATCTTCCTGGCAACGCTCCAGATTCAGAACTTGAGCTGCATTTTGGAAGCGCCCCAGCGACAGAGCCGGCGGAGACCAGCCATACAGACGTAATATCGGCGAAGAGGTGGTTGGATCGAAAAAACGTAAAAGCGCCTCATCGATGGCCATATTAACAGGGCCGGGCAGTGAGCCGGTATCGATGAGGCGCCAAGATTTGGCCGGATGTTCTGTCATAACCCACTCGCTTGATACCAGTACCAGAACGCCTCAGGGTTTATTGCTTTTAGCCGGTTGAGATGATGCATTCCGCCGGTTATCTCAAGGGGACGAATCTTTTCTGGTGCTGGAACTGCTTGACTTTCAAACAGCAATTCCGGCTTCGCTTCAGTCAGGATCAGTCGAGCAAGCAGACCAGCCTTGGCAGCAGCTATTTTGGCGGCTTGTTGATCAAAACGATGATCGACCAGATGGCCCTCCAGTTTTCTCCTGCCTTCTTCGAGTAATGTTACGTCGGCATGTTTTAGGGCGCCTTTATATCCGGAAAGGCAGAAGCGTAATGACATATCAAGAGTGTCTCTCAGAGCATCAATTTTGCTGAACTGCCCGTCGCGATAGCTGTTTTCCAGCTCGAAGACCCGCGTATAAACGGTACGCACCTCTTCCAAGTCGCGGGCCAATGAGAAAAGTTCCCCGACATCGAAGAGCTGTTTCATGATTTGCATGGTTTCAACAGCCTTGCCATCGGTTCGTGTTACCGGCACTCCAACCGTATGCGGCGCAAAAGCTGTTAGTTTGTCGGCAAGCAGGCTTTCTATTGTGGGGACGGTGACAAGTATCTCACGCCCGATTTCCAGAATCTGCGGGGTAATCGGCTTGGTCACCACTTCATGGGGCGCTTCGGGCTCTTCTACTACATCAAGGAGGACATAAGGGTCCGGATTTCCAGCAACAAGCGGTTTATAGAAAAATTTGAAATGACGCCTCTCCGGCAGGCCACGGGCACCCCGATTATGTTCTTCATAGTCAGTGAACGGCCCCACTTTCGCCACTTCTTTTAGAATTCGATCCAGTTCCGCAGCCGGGGCAGAGCAGAGGATGTCTATGTCAATTGACAACCTGCGGATCTTTGGCACATGCAGCAAAAGGCTCGTGCCACCCTTGAAGACGAACTTCAGGTCGCTCTCCGCCAGATGCCCCAGGAGGGCGAAGGCATGCAGTGCCCGCTCAAGCAGGGAGGGATCAACCCCCTTGAGTTCCTTTCTCTTTTTGTCCAGCCAGTCGGTGGTAAAACAAATTTCTGCGATCATGCTTTTAACCCATTAATTCCACTTTAGTGACGAAAGTGGAATTAATGGGTTATCTCCTGGCTTGTTAAGTTTATTCCGCGAATTTCAGAATAACCAATAATCACGGGCAATTGAATAATGCCTGCACGGAGCACAGCATCCAAAATCCGCTGCGCCTCGCCGAAATCCATGAGTTGGAGCTTTGCGGCTTCGACCATGAGGTCAACCAGTGCCTTTTCTATCGGTGCCGCATGATCTATTGCGGCAGGTTGTTTGCTAATGGCCGGGCGCAGTACCACGGTCTTCTCGCCGGGACGCACAAAGCGTTCAACGTCTTTTTGTTTGGGGTTGGACCAGGCATCCCAGCCATTTGCTTTCAGCTTTTCAGCCACCGTATTCAGGGCGTCACTCTCGGCATAAAGGAAGATCGTCGGCTGGGCGATAAGGTGCTGGGCAAAGGGATTGAACTGCAGCGTGCACCAGCAGCAGAAATCAAGCAGCGGGAATGCCTTTTTCACGTCCCGGATTATCTTGGCAACTGGCTTGGGGGCGAGGCTGACCGGCTTATCATGCCGGCTGTACCAGCCACGCCCGGCGTCAGACACGATGCCGGTGGCCATGGCCTCACTCATGTATTCGCGAAGCGTATCATCGGACAGTTCGATTTCAGCGGCGGAGCGCTTGATGGCAGCGAGGGAAAAGTAGGCGCTTTGCTCCTTGAGAGTAGGGAGGATACGGGTGAAGAGGAGCGATTTTTTGGAGGCAGCTTTAGTCATTTCTTCCCCTCCACCACGGCAATCTCTTCTTCAGTCAGGCTGTAGAGAGCGTAAACCAGGCGGTCGATTTCGGCCTCCAGGGCGGGGATGTCGGTTGGTGGAAAGACCTCCGAGGTTTTGGAAACCTCGGAGGTCTGATTTATATTATTTTTCGCTGCCAGCATCTGATCCACCAACACCACGATCCGGTCATGCCGGGCCTGTTCCTCGGAATTTGCGGAGTTGACGGGATGAATTGGAATGTGCCGGATGAACCGGGCTTCGTAGCTGCGCCAGCCACCCCGCATCTGGGTTGCGGTCTGGCTGATGAACCAGCCGCATAATCGGCTGTTGAGGATGCCGAGGATGTAGCGCCGGTCGTACCCTTGCTTGACGAGGATGCCGTAGCCACCGGCTGTCCCGCCCGTGAAGAAGCATTCACCGGTGGCGTCCAAGGAAAAACGCGGCTCCGGCGCCAGATCGGGGATAAATATCTTCGGCAGCGGCATGACCTCGAGTGCTTTAGGGTAGACGTATCCATACCAGCCGACATGGCGCATCTTGCCGTTTTCGCGATCTTCCAGATACTCCCGGTTTACCGTAAAATAGTCCCAGGTCAGCGGATATCTTTTCTGTAGGCTTTCGGCGGAGATCAGCGCCACCTTGCCGTCAGTCCCGGTTTCATAGGGAAACAGGATCAGGCGGCTGGTCCGTCCCAGGCGATAGGCGCTGCTGTCGCCACCTTTCACGAGCGGGTGCAGGAGGTCAGGTTCGAGCCGATACTCCGTCTGCTTCTCCGGCGAATAGATCAAGACCTCGTTTTCGGTTCGTTCCCGCTCCTCAACGATGTAGATCTTGTCCGCACTGGTTTTCAGGCCCTGAAAAATCCGCTCTGTTGCCTGCTCCAGGGTCAACGGCATCGCGGTAAGGCGCGCCAGTAAACTCCCGCTGCCGCCCACGGAAAAATTCCAGTCAGCCGCGGTTGCGGCGGATGAAGGAAGTGTTCCCGTCTTGGCGGAATTAATGGCTCCATTCCGCCAGCCTATTAGGTCTTCCACCTTGATGAATCGGAACTGCTTGCTTCGTTGCCGGTCCAGGAAGAGCAGACAGGTGTAGGCGGCTGCCTCGTCGAAGATCATCTCATGACCGAAGTGGACGATTTCAGAGAGGTGCCCTCCGGCAGAGACAAGCTTCCTAAGCGATTCGCCATATTGCGCGTTGAAGAACTTGTGCGGCAGTATGTAACCGAGCCGCCCACGCTCATTGAGCAGCGTCAACCCTTGTTCCACGAACATCACATAGATGTCGTAATTCCCTTTGGAGGCCGAAAGGTAGCGGTTCTTGTAGAGGGCGGCCTCGTTTGGCGCGCTTTCCTTCAAGTCCTGAATTCGAATATAGGGCGGATTGCCGATAATCGCGTCAAACCCGGCAAAATCACCATTTACGTCCAAAACCTCCGGAAACTCGAAGCGCCACTCGAAGGCGTTGCCGTAAAGGGTGCGCCGTTTCTCCTCGATTACCCGCTTCAACTCTTCTTCCTTCGCCTCCAAATCGTGGCGCTTGTCCGTCTCCTTCTTGGTGAAACCGAAGCCGAGTTGATCAAGCTCATTCTTCAATTTACGGAGGTCAATCAGGTCCTTGTCGGTGGGATCGGCGAACCGTTCCAATTCGAGCTTGATGTCCTCGATGAACTTCCTTTGGGTGCTCTTGGTCGTTGTGGCCGGAGTGGATATCTTGTAATTGGTCACATACATTTTGTATTTTTCCGTCAACTCCTTGAGCTTCTTGCGGTCGGTTGGGAGCACGTTCTGGTTGCCGCTCAGCGCAAAGCGACTCACCAGCGAATTGCCGCACTTGATGTTGATGTCGATGTTGGGCAGGGTCTCCAGCTCGGCGTAGCCGCTATCCCTTGTGTAATAGGTGTTCTTCAGCAGTTCGATCCAGAGCCGTAACCGGCAGATGGCGACCGACTTGGGATTGATATCCACCCCAAACAGGCAATTTTCAATGATGTTTTCTTTCTCGTGGAAAAGGGTCTCCTGGAGCCGCTGCAACGCGGCGATGGGACGGTTGTTGCGGTTGAGGGTATAGGCGAAAAGACTATCATCATCCTTGTCAATAACAATCAATTCGTCATTTTCAACGCTAACGCCGTATTCCTTGATCCTGTCGCCGTTGTCCCGGTAGCTGAGGAGCCCCATTTCGCTTTTTACTGCGATCAGCTCGTTGAGGGCCGAAACCAGAAAATGGCCCGATCCCACGGCCGGATCGCAAACCGTGACGTTGTTGATGATGGCATT
>Ga0154495_1239_pt1 | contig 14735 bp, 12 predicted proteins | sample RifGroD2_FD_115974 | JGI IMG/M metagenome (GOLD analysis project Ga0154495, IMG submission 115974) | Desulfuromonadales bacterium GWD2_54_10 | reverse complement strand
TCCGTAATAGCACCAGAGTTACCGGCACGGATTCAAGCCGTTCCGCCGATCAAGCACTCTGAGGTAAAGCGACCTGTTGCACCTACTCAGCCTGCAGCTATCCGACCGGTCGCAGTTATTGTACCTGCACTCAAGGTTAATGGAATTGCCTTTCAGGATGAGAGTTCGGACAGGGTGGCGATTGTTAACGGGATCTCTGTTTCCAGTGGTTCTATGATTGAGGGGGCCAAGGTTGAAGATATCCAGAAGGATCGGGTGATGTTCAGCTATGGTGGAGAAAAGTTTGATGTTGCCTTGGGAAAATCAAACCATTAGTGCTACTCAGCTCACCGCGCAATTACCCTGATAAACCTGACAAGATAATCCATGCCTGACCAGACGGTAAGTATCGTCGCAATCCAAAGATAAAACATACCAACATTGTGCATGTTGACATGAAACCATACATGCTCTATTCCGAACAGCCAATTGTAATCGTAGTGTAGCAGAAGCCCTAAAATGGCAACTATCTGGAAAATGGTCTTAAACTTTCCAAGGTCGCTGGCCTGAATAACAATCCCCTCACTTGATGCAATACCCCGCAATCCCGTGATGATAATTTCACGACCCAGGATAACCAAAACCATCCAGGCTGGTACCCAACCAAAAGGAAGAATCATGATCAGGGCCGCCATAACGATTAACTTGTCCGCAATCGGATCCAAAAACTTACCAAAAACAGTGACAATTCCCATGCGTCGCGCCAGATAACCATCAAGCCAGTCGGTGATAGAGGCCAGCGCAAAGACCGCAGCCGCCCAAAATCCGTTAGCTTTCGATGGAGACATTAGAAGCAGGGCCATAAGAGGAATAGCAGCGATCCTCATCATGGTGAGGATATTGGGAATATTTAGAATGGCGGGGTGTTCGCGAGTTGTCATCGATTAGTTCGCCTGGTAAGATTGCATATAGGATAGTACTCGATTCACATATGTACGCGTTTCTGCATAGGGGGGGATGCCACCAAACTTGGCGACTTTATTCAAGCCGGCGTTGTAGGCAGCAACGGCCAGGGAGACATCACCTCGAAAGGTGTCCAGAAGGAAGCGTAGATACTTTACGCCACCTTCTACATTGTCTTTAGGGTCAAAACTGTTGTTTACCTTGAGTGAACGAGCCGTACCGGGCATGAGTTGCATCAGGCCGCTGGCACCCTTGCGGGAGACAGCGTTTGGATTGTATCCTGACTCGGCATGTATGACTGCCTTGATAAGTGATGCACTTACGCCGTATTTTTCAGCGTTGGCCCTGATGATGTTCTCATATTCGGCTGGATTGGCGCTACTGGGTAACTGAAGTTTGGTACGCAACAACTTGTCTTTTTTGAAGTCCCGCATAAAGATTTTGAAGCGCCGATCCGTGGGGGCATCTGTAAAATGTATGATGCCTTCTTCATCCTCATAACGATAAATATCAGCGCGAATTGGCTGAATCGGAATCAGGACGATCAGCAATGCTTGTGTCATCAACAATACTGCTATGTAATGTCCATGGAGTCCTATCCGCATAATGTAACCAATAATCTCAAAACATGGTGTATTGTCAAGCTTAATCAACTTTAGCCCTGATTTGGCACCGTATTTAACCAGATTGAAATTGACATTTTGTTGTCCGTGTTTTACAAAGATTCTTTGTTTAAGGAGGAATTAGATTGAGCGATCAGAGAATAACTTACAAAGATGCAGGGGTAGACATTGAGGCTGGCAACAGCTTTGTCAACATGATCAAGCCCTTGGTCAAGTCGACCTTTCGGCCTGAGGTCATGGCTGAAATTGGCGGATTCGGTGGCCTGTTCTCACTGAACAGCTCCAAATACAAAAACCCGGTATTGGTTTCAGGTACCGACGGTGTCGGCACAAAGCTCAAGATAGCTTTTTTGGCTGACCGTCACGACACAGTGGGGATCGATCTTGTTGCCATGTGTGTCAACGATATCGTTGTGCAGGGTGCCGAACCTCTTTTCTTTCTGGACTACCTTGCAACCGGAAAGCTCCTGCCTGAAAAGGCCGCCTCCATTGTCAAGGGAATTGCCGAAGGATGCAGGCAGGCTGGTTGCGCCCTGATCGGAGGCGAGACTGCTGAGATGCCAGGTTTTTATGCTGATGGGGAATATGATGTTGCCGGCTTTGCCGTTGGTGTCGTCGAACGGGATAACATCATAGACGGCTCCAGTATTGCCGTGGGCAACCGCCTGATTGGCATTGCTTCCAGCGGTCTTCATAGCAACGGCTACTCACTGGCGCGCAAACTGGTTTTCGAACGCATGGGGCTTACCATCGATTCTGAGTTTCCTGGCACAGGACGGACTGTTGCAGATGAGTTGCTCGCGCCAACCCGTATCTATATCCGCTCGGTAATGAACCTGCTCAAAGATTTTAATATCAAAGGCATAGCCCATATCACGGGTGGCGGTATTCTGGAAAATATTCCCCGCGTTCTTCCCCATGGATGCCGTGCATCCGTCCATCTCTCCAGCTGGGAGCGGCCAATACTTTTCAATGTTCTGCAAGAGGCCGGTAATGTCGAGCGAGACGAGATGTATCGAACCTTTAACATGGGAATCGGCATGGTAATGGTCGTTGATGAGCACGAAGCCGAGGATATGATCTATCGCCTGAATGGGCTCGATGAAAAGGCCTGGATTATTGGAGAGATTACTGCCAGCCCAGACGGGTGTGAGTGTGTCGAGTTGGTGGAGGGGTGATGACAGCGAACCAGCCCATCAATCTGGCCGTTCTGGTATCTGGGAACGGATCCAACCTGCAGGCGATCATCGATAAGCTTGAGGCGGGTGAGATCAATGCCCGCATCGTGTGCGTCATCAGTAACAATCCTGATGCATTTGCAATCATACGGGCCACCAATCACCAAATACCTGTAATAGTACATGAAAATCGTGGTTTTGCCAGCCGCAGGGAATATGATGCAGCCCTGGTGAATATCCTGCAGAGTCATGAGGTTAAATTGATCATACTGGCCGGATTCATGCGGTTATTGTCTGAGGTGATGGTCACAGCCTTTCCCAACGCCATCATCAACATCCACCCTGCCCTGTTGCCGGCTTTTCCTGGCCTGCACGCCCAGCAGCAGGCGATTGACTATGGCGTCCGGTTTTCAGGTTGTACCGTTCATTTTGTGGACTGCGGAACCGATACCGGCCCTATCATCCTGCAGGCGGTTGTTCCGGTGGATCAAGACGATACCGAAGCTACGCTTTCAGCTCGCATCCAAAAGGAAGAACACCACGCATTCCCTGAAGCAATCAAACTTTTTTCCGAAGGTAAAATCAAGGTAGAAGGCAGGCATGTGCGGATCTTGCCATAATTTAACTTGACACCATCATGAATTGAATGCTATTAAAACTACTTTGACTAATTAATCAAGTATCCTACGTTATCTTGGAGGTGCAGTTTGGCTCATCATAAGTCAGCAATCAAACGGATCAAGCAGAATGCAAAAAGAAATGCTCGTAACAGGCACGTCTCTTCGACGTTGAAGACATATATCAAGAGAGTGCGCGAGGCTGTTGAAGCCAAGGACAAGGACGCGGCAACAGTTGCTTTGAATGCTGCAATCCCTGTTATCGACGCATCTGCTTCCAAGGGTGTCATTCACAAATCCAATGCATCCCGCAGCGTGTCGCGTCTTACCAAGCTCGTCAATACACTCGGCTGATACGCCACACATAAAAAAAACAAAGGGGGCTACCAATAAGGTATGTCCCCTTTTTTCGTCTCCGCGTCTTGCCACTATTGTGCGCCGACATTTCTAGTGTTCCTTCCGGATACAAGTTTTTCCACCTCCAGCACAACAAATACAACCACCCCTGGCACAAGCGCGGCAATCAGCCCATGCCCGAAAAGGGGTGCGGTGCGGAACCAGGGTTGCAGCGCAGGGAGATAGACAGCCGCTGCTTGCAACAACACGACACAGAGCGCCATTGCCAGAAGTACCGGATTTGCGAACAGTCCCATACGGAAGAACGTGTGCCTGAAGGAGCGCAACGCCATAGCTTGGCCGATCTGAGCGCAGGCCAGCGAGGTAAAGAGTACTGATTGCCAATGCTCTGAGGGGTGCAGATACTGATAACGCCAGAAATACCATGCCACTGCAATGGTCGAAAAACCTATGGTCATGCCGGTCAGTATCACACGCCGAATGGTTGGCCGGTCGAATATGCTGGAACCTGGTGAGATGGGCGGGCGGCCCATAATATCCGGTTCAGGTCGCTCCATGCCCATCCCCAAACCAAGCAGTCCATCGGTAAGCAGATTCAGCCATAGGAGCTGCAATGGTGTCAACGGGTTTGGAAGTCCTATAAAGGGGAGCACCAGCACGGCCATGATCTTGCCCATATTGCCTGATACCGAGAAGACGATGAACTTGCGAATATTATCGTAAATGGTGCGCCCTTCCTCCACGGCTGCCACGATAGTTGCAAAGTTGTCATCCAGAAGCACCATATCGGCGGCCTCACGAGCCACGTCGGTGCCGACCGCGCCCATGGCCACGCCGATGTCCGCCTTCTTCAGAGCCGGCGCATCGTTGACTCCGTCGCCGGTCATGGCCACCACCGCACCATTACGCTGCAAGGCCTCCACGATCAGAAGCTTGTGCTCGGGAGAAACTCGTGCGAACACAGATACATCACCCACCACGGCTCCCAATCCCTCGACACCCATCTCGTCCAGTTCTGCACCGGTCAGCACCCTGCCCCCATTACCGATGCCCACCTCTTGCGCAATGGAATGTGCAGTCAGAGGGTGGTCGCCGGTGATCATCACCGCTCGAATGCCAGCGCTTTTGCAGGATGCAACTGCAGCTCGCGCCTCGGCCCGCGGAGGATCCATCATGGCTACCAGGCCGATCAGGCCCAGGCCGTGTATATCATCCGTTGACGTCAGTCTCAGACCGCAGGCCACAGCTAGTACCCGCCGCCCCTGATTCGCTAACTGGTTTGCCGCAGCTTCAATGATCTGACGAGCCTCCGGGTCCATTGTTCGCCGTGTTGCGGCGTCCACGATATGATCGCACAGCTCCAAGACGGCATCCAGAGCCCCTTTTGTAACTACAAATTGTTGTCCGGCAGCATCCTGGACTGGGAAGCCAAGGGATGTACAGAAATCTGAATCCGTAAGGTCATGAATGGTTACCATGCGTTTAATTTTGGAATCAAAGGGGATTTCAGCACTGCGGGGTAAGCGGGCTTCCAACTCATGACGAAGGAACCCCTCTCCGGCAGCAGCAACGAGCAGTGCTGTCTCGGTCGGATCCCCGATCGCCTCCTGACCCGCCGCTTTCAGCACGGCGTCATTACAAAGACACACAGCGGCCAGCAGTAAATTTTCTGTATGCTCAGTTGCGTTGCCGGATGGGAATAGTTCGGAAGGCCTGAGCAGCTCGGTCACCGTCATGCGGTTCTGGGTCAGGGTGCCGGTCTTGTCGCTGCAGATCACTGTTACCGAACCGAGGGTCTCTACAGCCGGCAGTTTCCTTATCAGAGCATTTTTCCGGAGCATGCGCTGGGCACCGATGGCCAAGGTGATGGTGACTACAGCCGGAAGTCCTTCAGGAATGGCGGCCACAGCAACGCTGACAGCGGTCATTAGCATCTCGCGCAGGTCTTCGCCCCGCAGCATGCCCAATACGAATATGACAGCGGCAATTGCTACAGAGAGAATTGCCAGAACCTTGCCAAGCTGAGCCAGCCGCCGCTGGAGCGGTGTCCATTCAGCCGTGACTTGCTGAAGGAGATCGGCAATACGCCCTAGCTCAGTGTTCATACCGGTGGCAACCACCACGGCCGTTCCGCGGCCGTAGGAAACCATGGTTCCCATGTAGAGCATGTTACCGCGGTCCCCGATGGAAAGGTTGACGCCAACTAGTGTTGAACTTGATTTTTCCACCTCCTCCGCTTCTCCGGTCAGGAGTGATTCCTGGGTGCGCAAGGTGAAAGATTCTATGACACGGCAATCAGCCGGCACAAGATTGCCAGACTCCAGAAGGACGATATCACCCGGCACAAGTTCGACGGCCGGGATTTCGATGATTGCTCCTTCGCGACGGACCCGCACCACAGGCACAGCCAGTTTTTTCAAGGCGCGCATGGCCTGTTCGGCCCGATATTCCTGAAAGAAACCCAGCAAGGCGAAGAGGATGACAATGGCCAGAATAGTAATGGTATCTTTGAATGAACCGACAATAGCGGAGAGGGCAGCAGCGGCGATCAAGATCAACGCCATGGTGGAGGTGAACTGTTCCCAGAGGATGTGCCATGGTGATGTGCCCCCCCGGTCCAGCAATTCGTTGCGCCCTTGGGTGGCCAAACGGTGCTGGACTTCGGCCGAAGTGTGGCCCGTTACGGGATCGGTATCCAGTTCAGTAAGACAGTCTGCAATGTCGCGCAGGTGCCACTCCATCAGTACACCAGCGGGTCGGGGTTATCCACCATCGGGTTGAGGCGCACGGCAAGCGAGAAAAGATAGGGATAATCCTTTTTGAGATGTTGCATATAAAGAACCCATTCTCGAGAAAGGTAACCAAATGCTCGTTTTATATCGCCATTGATGTGATCAACATCGTTATTAGACATGTCATCCAAAGAAACTCTGGCATCCAACTCCTCAACCAGATGAAAAACGGCCCACAGCAGGTCTGTGAACTCCTCATGCTCCAGCAGATTCTGATTTTCCAGCAGTCCTACCAGAAAGCTACGCCTGGAAAGCAGAAAATCCTTCAGTTGCTGCTTGTTACAGCCCGAACAGTCGATGCTCAGGTCGTGTGTCTGCAGATAGGTCAGCGCACGCCTAAAATCCTCATCATTCCAGTGACCTGTGACTTGCAACTCGCGACGTAGATCAGTACTGATGATAACGTAGTTGGAAAGTTCCTTAAGCAGATGATTGCCGACCTCGCTAAAAAAAACGCCGATGACCATATTCAGCTTGCGCAGAATGGTCTGGCGTTCCCGCTCCTTCATAATTTGTTCAACCATTAGCGTTACAAAGATTACATAAACAGGTAAAAAAGCAAGGTTACCCAGAAAGCTTGAAACAATATCCCGTGAATTTCCGATAATCAGATAATCCACCAGGTAGAGCATTGTAGACACTATAGCCAATAATAGCAGCATGACATGTTTTCTCAGAAACGATAGGTACATTTTTTATAGCTCCAGATATAAATCAGGTTTCCCGCAGGGCATCGACAATCTTCATGCGACTGGCCCGAATAGCCGGAATAACACCGCCGACAAAACCCATCAATAACGAGAATAAAAGCGACTTATAGATAATTTCAATCGTCAGGGTAAATGAGAACGCCAGTTCGGAAAAGGTTTGCCAGTTCATAGTCGAGATCGTTATGAATTGCATGAAGGAAGCGAAAAATAAGCCGGTTATCCCGCCGATCAACCCCAGCAGCAAGGCCTCTATCAAAAAAGCAATCATAATGCTGGTGCCTTGGAAGCCGAGTGCGCGCAGGGTACCGATCTCTCTCACCCGGTTGGCAACAGCGGCATACATGGTGATCATGGCACCAATGATGGCGCCCAGCGAGAAGATCACTGTCAGCGATAACCCCAAGATACGGAGAAATTTAGCCATGGCCTCGGACTGGTCCCGGTAGTACTGGGTTTCCCGACGCACGTCTAGTGTCAGGCGTGGATCATTGTCCAATTTCGCCTTTACAGTTGAAAATTCATCCGTGTTGCGTAATTTAAAGGTGACTGATGAATAGACCGGGCGCCTGAAAGCCTGCATCAGTTGGATGGCATCGCCCCAAATCTCAGAGCTGAAGCCGGTTGATCCGGCGTCAAATACTCCGACAACAGTCCAATCGCGCATGCCGAAACGAAGTGTTTCACCAATCCCACCACCTTTGAAGCGCTGTGCAATGCTGCTGCCCGCCATGATTTCCGCTAAACCTGGGCGCGGCATTCGACCTTCGATAAGCCGAACCTGAGGCCTGAGAGCAAGTGAAGTTGAGCTTATACCCCGAATTACAACATTGGCAGGCTTATCGCTGCCACGCTTGACAAGGCTGATCAGAACTACCAGTTCTTTGGCCAAAAGTGGGAGACCGTCGCTTCCGCTTGCGATAAACGGAAGACTTTCTACAATGGCCACCTGCTGGCGCTCGACGCCGCTCTGTACCTCAGAATTGGCAGCCTTGCGGGTTACAATAATATTATCGTCAGAACCGGTTTCAACAAGAGTTTGTTCCAATCCTGCCGACAACATCAGAATCGAAGCGAATACAAACACAACCAGTGCCATACCGGATGCAGTCAGAAAAGTTGTCATACGGCGAGTTAACAGGTTGCGAAAACTGTATGACAGAGGGATGCGCATGGGATCACAACGGAAGCATGATCGTGAAGCGGCAGCCACCCTCGGGGAGTGATTCAGACGATATGGTCCCGCCATGGGCTTCTATGATGCGGTAGATGATGGCCAATCCCAAACCGGTACCATCAGGTTTAGTTGTCCAGAACGGTTCAAACAGGTGGACAGCCGTTACCGGGTTAATTCCGGCCCCGGTGTCGGAAACCGTGATGACGGAGACCGGGGCCTTCTGGAATCCTTCGGAACCGCTCAACTGATAGCGGCCTTCCAGTTCAACCCTGCCACCATTCGGCATGGCATCAGCAGCATTGTGGAGCAGATTAATCATTACCTGCTTCAATTGGTTTGCATCAGCTTGAACAATCAAGTGCGCAGGAACATGATTGCTTATTGAAACCTGTTTGAAACGCTTGTCAGCGGAAAGAAATGTGGTCGTATCTTCAATAAAAGAGCGCAACACAATTCGTTCTTTATGTGGAGAGGTTGGACGAGCGTACGCCAGAAAATCGGTGATCAGGGTATTAAGCCTGTCAGCCTCGCGTAAGACGATGGCCAGCAGCCGCCGATCATTATCTGCGATCGAGCCTTGCTCGGAAAGCAGCTGAACAGAGCCGCTCATGGCGGCCAGTGGATTGCGTATTTCATGCGCCATTCGCGCAGAGATCTCACCAAGAACAGCCAAGCGATCGGCCTTTTTAAGGGCAGTTTCCATCTGCTTTATGGATGTCAGATCCTTGAAATTAATTATGATGCCTGCTGGGTCGCCATTTAAATCGGTAAAATGCACGGCATTATAGCCCAGGATCAATGTATCACCGCTTTTCGCAATATACTTGAATTCCCTGGCCGCATCAGTGCTCAGATTGAAAATATCATCGGCAATATCAGGAAAAACCTGCGTAAGTGGCGTATCGTAGACCTCAGCTTGGCATATACCGGTCAGCTCTTCCGCATAGCGATTGAAGACCCGGATGTTTCCAGTGGGGGTTATGGTCAGCAGTCCGCTCTCCACGTTTGAAACAATGGTCATGCTCAGGCGATGCAATTCCTCGTAGTCTACTGTCTTGTCCCTGAGGGCATCTTCACTTTCGCGGGCTCTTTCGTAGAGATAGCCGGTAATGAAAGCCGTTAGATAGTAACCGATCAGGTTGAGAAATATTGTGTAAAAAACATGGGAAGCACCGATCTGCTGGGCATCATCCTGATACAGACCGATGCTGGATAGCAACCCGAAATAATGAAAGTCGACGATGGCGCCATAAAGAATACCGCATAAGGACGCCGTATAGAGAGCTTCTTTGCGTCCCAGCAGAACGCCGGCATTCATGATGGAAAGAAGATATAGAAATGAATACGGGCTTGATATGCCACCGGTAAACAGAAGCAGAACGGTTACAAAAAGGAGATCCCAGATTGTCTGGAGGTAGGTAACGAAGAAAAGATATTTAGGAAGCTTAATCGCAAAATGGGATATGGCCGAAAATATGAAAGAAAATGCCATCAGTCTGACCAACCCCATTTGGAGCTGGTCTTCGGCCGTAGCAGGATCCTGAAAAATCATCAATACGGTTGAAGCCAGAAACAGGAAGGAAACGACTATCCTGGCATAGATGAAGATCCTGAGCCTACTTTCAGAATCCATGTCTATCCGCCAACAGCCCCCGCCAGTTTGAAGATCGGCAGGTACATGGCAACAACGAGACCACCGACAGTGGTACCCAGAAAGACCATCAGCAGTGGCTCCATCATGGAGGTCATGGCACTAACGGCATCATCAACTTCGTCATCATAGAAATCCGCAATTTTGTTCAACATGGCGTCCATTGCCCCGGTCGCCTCACCAACGGAAATCATCTGAACAACCATGGGAGGAAAAACACCACATGCGGCCAATGGCTCAGCCATGGTTTTGCCCTCTGAAATGGCTTGGCGCACACCATAGATCGCCTCTTCGACAATCTTGTTGCCGGCTGTCTTGGCAACGATCTCCAGTCCGTCCATAATTGGCACCCCGGAACTTACCATCGTGCCGAGCGTACGGGTGAACTTGGCCACAGCAACTTTACGAATCAAAGGCCCGGCAATCGGGGCCTTAAGCGCCATCCGGTCGATGTTTTTCTGTCCGCCGGGGGTGGCGTAATATTTTTTGATACACCAGATAAGGCCATAGAAACCAGCAATAATTACTACTATGTACTTCGCCAGAAAATCACTTAGCGCGATGACAATCTTGGTGGGCATAGGCAATTCTCCACCGAAATCGGCAAACATCTTGGCAAAGGTCGGGATAACAAAGACCAGGATGACACCTACAACAACGACAGCTATGGACATGATGGTGATCGGATATACCATGGCGCCCTTGATCTGTTTTTTCAGTTTTTGGGCTTTTTCAATGTATGCAGCCAAACGCTGCAGGATTGTATCGAGAATACCGCCGATCTCGCCGGCAGCCACCAGATTGACATAAAGCTGATCAAAGGCCTTGGGATGTTTGCCAAGAGCATCAGCAAAGGTTGACCCGCTTTCGACACTCTCCTTGACTTTGTAAAGTATAACCTGAAAAGCCTTATTCTCCTGTTGGCTGGCCAGGATCTCAAGACACTGGACAAGGGGCAGGCCGGAGTCGATCATGGTGGCAAACTGGCGCGTAAAAATGACCAGATCCTTGCTTTCAATCTTAGCACCGCCTCCAAATTTGGGGAGTTTAAATTCAAAACCCTTAGAGACTTCTTTTATGGTAATTCCAGTAAAACCGAACTTTTTGAGCTGTGCTTCGACAACATCAATACCTGCTGCCTCCATGACGCCTTTCTGAGCGCCACCAGTTTTAGTTCGGGCTTCCCAATTAAATTTTGGCATTGTGTTCTCCTTAACCTAACCACGATAAACAGTATGTTCTTACGTCCTGTTCTAGATAGAACAGGATAAATGCTTAAACAAAATCAGCGTACAGGCGGTCTGCGCTGCATCGAAGCCGGATTGTTTATCATCTGTTTAAGTTCTTCAGGATCTTGAGATCTTCCCAAGGCCTCTTCTAACGATATGAAACGCTTGTGGAACAAGGTTAGTAGTGACTGGTTCATTGTCTGCATACCGAATTTTTCCTGGCCAACCTGCATCTGTGAATAAATCTGATGGACCTTGTCTTCGCGGATCAGGTTACGTATGGCAGCGTTTGGCACCATGATTTCAAGAGAGAGGGCCCTACCCTTTGAGTTCATCTTTGGTATCAGATTCTGTGACAATACCCCTTCCAGAACAAATGAAAGCTGCGCCCTGATTTGAGTCTGCTGATAGGGAGGAAAAACATCCACAATTCGGTTAATCGTCTGAACACAGGAGTTTGTATGTAGCGTTGCCAGACAAAGGTGGCCGGTCTCTGAAAGGGTCAGGGCCGCCTCGATGGTCTCCAGATCACGCAACTCGCCTACCAGGACGACGTCTGGATCCTGGCGCAGCACATATTTAAGGGCGTTTTTGAACCCCTTCGTATCAGCACCAACCTCACGCTGGTTAACCAGGCACCCTTTGTGGGGATGCAGATATTCAATGGGATCCTCAATGGTAACGATATGTTCACGACGGTTGATATTTATGTAATCGATCATCGAGGCAAGCGTGGTCGACTTGCCACTGCCGGTAGGGCCAGTAACGAGAATCAGACCGCGCGGCTTTGCGCATAGCTCAACAACTATGGGAGGAAGGCCAAGATCCTCAAAGGTTAGAATCCTGTATGGAATAACCCTGAATACCCCGGCTACGGCACCCCTTTGAATAAATACGTTACCCCTGAAACGAGATAGCCCCTTAACACCGAAAGAGAGGTCAAGTTCGTTTTCCTCCTCAAATTTATGTTTTTGGGCTTCGGTGAGCACGCTATAGCAAAGCTGCTTGGTTTCAACCTGATTCAAAGGTGGAAAATCCATTGGTGTCAGTTTGCCATCCACGCGAATTTGGGGCGGTGAATTAGTTGTAATGTGGAGGTCAGAGCCATTTGCTTCCACGAGGATTTTGAGCAACTGATGGAGATTTACCATTGATGTGTTTCTCCTTACTAATCGTCTGAGACTGTTACCCGCAGGACCTCTTCAAAGGAGGTAACTCCCTCCTTCAGTTTGGTAAGTCCGGATTGACGCATGGTTTTAATGCCGAGCCGCATGGATTCTCGTTTGATTTCAGCCGTATTGGCACCATTCAGTATGAGCTCTCGGATCTCTTCCAACATGGGCATAACCTGATAGAATCCGACCCTGCCCTTGTATCCGGTGCCATTACAGATTGAACAGCCCTTACCGCGATGACAGACATAGGAAGGGGCCTCATCAGGTGAAACACCGGCATCTATCAAGGCCTGAACAGGAATGTCCTCCTGCTCTTTGCATTCGCCGCAGATGCGACGTGCCAGACGTTGTGCAGTAATCAGATTGACCGCTGATGCAACCAGAAAAGGCTCTATGCCCATATTGAGCAGACGGTTGATGGTAGCCGGAGCATCGTTGGTATGAAGCGTGGAGAGGACCATATGGCCTGTCAGTGCTGCTTTAACTGCGATCTCAGCCGTCTCGAAGTCCCGGATTTCTCCGATCATGATAATATCAGGGTCCTGACGAAGAAACGAGCGTAGGGCAGCGGCAAAGTTCAGGCCAATATCCTCGTGCATCTGCACCTGATTGATGCCGGCGAAGTTGAATTCGACAGGATCTTCGGCTGTGGATATGTTTTCAGAAACCTTATTCAACTCGGCAATAGCTGAATACAGGGAAACCGTCTTTCCGCTGCCGGTAGGACCGGTGACAAGCACCATGCCGAAAGGTTTATGGATTTCATGCTGGAAATGCGCAAGAGCTTCCGGCTCGTATCCCAACTTGGTCAGATCAGTCTGCAGATTGCCCTTATCCAGAAGCCGCAGGCATATTTTTTCCCCGAACAGGGTCGGCAGCACCGAAACACGGAAATCCATGTCCCTGCCGCCACCCAGCTTGATTTTGATGCGTCCATCCTGCGGGAGTCTACGTTCGGCAATGTCGAGTTCGGCCATAATCTTGATTCTGGAGGTTATGGCATTTTTCAGTTTAAGAGGCGGCTTCATTACTTCGTACAACACGCCGTCAATACGATAGCGAACTCGAAACACCTTTTCGTAGGGTTCTATATGGATATCACTGGCTTTCTTTTTGATGGCATCCTGCAGAATCGCGTTAACCATCTTAACGACCGGGGCGTCTTCGGTTGCCCGCTCCAGAGAGCTGACATCAACATCTTCGGCATCACCAACGACTTCTAAATCCTCGACATCCAGGTCACCCATGACATCAGCCAGTGACGCTGATTGATCATAATGCTTGTCAATAGCGGCTTTGATGTCGCTCTCCGAGGCGACAACCATCTCCACGTTGTAATTGGTCATGAACTTGATGTCTTCGATGGCGAACAGGTTGGATGGATCGCTCACCGCAACAATCAAGGTTGCACCGGCTCGATTAACAGGAATAAGCTGATATTTCTGTACAACTTCCGCTGGAATGATTCTGGTGATCGCCGGATCAATGTCGTAGTCGGCAAGGCTGATTGTGGGAACACCGTATTGTTTTGACAGGAACGAGGTGAGATCCGGCTCCTTAATAAGGTTTTGTTTGACCAGGATGGTGCCCAGACGAAGCTGGCCACCGGAGAGTTTTTGCTCTTCGAGCGCTTTGATAAGCTGCTCTTGGGTAATTAAATTATTTTTAACCAGGATATCTCCCAGCCTGCTTGACTGCATACACCCCCCCAAAAGCACATCTTCCTGATATTATGCGGACCAACACCCGTTGTCAAGCTGTTGTTGGGAGCAGATTCTTACGATCCTGATATCCATGATAAGTGTTTTAACAAAATCATTTTCCGGCCATAAACGCAGAAAATGATTTCTACCCTGCTCTAATTACCGTGTCACACCATAACGCATGAGAACCTGTTGTACGGCTGGCTTCATCTCAGGTGAAATCAGTTCTGCTTTTTGGATCATTGGTATTCCATATTGCTGGCGACCAATGCTCATAAGAAACTCTCCCGCTTCCAGATAGCTGTTGGCGTAAATCATGATGGCCTTGCCTGTATCCAGATCCAGGAACGATATCTTTTCCAATATACCCCGATTATTGTAGTTATCCCAGACGGAAAGATCCGGCAATCCACCCGGCTCGCTGATGCGCCGCATGCGATACACAATCCCTTTCTGAACAGGTATATAATCATTAAATACAACGGAGTAGCGTGTCGAAAAATCTATATAGGTCGGCCGTTGGTCGATAATATCTGTGATGGCCATGCGCAGGCTTGCCTCAGGACCGGAGGACTGCATATCGA
>Ga0154495_1011_pt2 | contig 24303 bp, 27 predicted proteins | sample RifGroD2_FD_115974 | JGI IMG/M metagenome (GOLD analysis project Ga0154495, IMG submission 115974) | Desulfuromonadales bacterium GWD2_54_10 | reverse complement strand
AACCTTTTGTAACACCTATGACCATGTTATTGATCAACGTACGCGTAAGTCCATGAGCAGCACGTGTTGAAGTATTATCATCGTTTCTAGTGACCAGAATACTCGTCTCAGAAATGTTAAGCGTAACACATGTCATAATCTGACGGTTCAATTTGCCATTTGGTCCCTGCACTGAGATGACAGAATCGTTAAAAGTGAGCTTAACACCCTTAGGTATTTCTATGGGAAGCTTCCCTATTCTCGACATTGATTCATGCTCCTTAATTTCAATGGGTTACCAGATCGTGCAAAGGATCTCACCGCCAACACCAGCTTTTCGAGCAGCATTGTCTGTAATAATCCCCTTAGAAGTGGAAAGAATCGCAACTCCCATGCCGCTTTTAACGACCGGGATATCTTCTGCCTTCTTATAAACCCTGCCACCTGGCTTACTAACGCGCTTGATCTCATTTATAACACTATCTTTTTCATCAATATACTTTAGATAAACCCTAAGGACACCCTGAAGATTATCAGAGATAACCTTGTAGTTTTTAATGAAACCTTCTTGCTTAAGAACAGTAGCAATGTTGACCTTAAGATTAGAAGATGGAATATCTACCTTCTGAAGCTTGACCATGTTTGCGTTTCTTATTCTGGTTAGCATATCGGCAATTGGATCTGTCATGGACATTGTTTGCGACTCCTGTCTATTTCTTCATTCGTTATTGATTACCAGCTGGATTTGATCACGCCAGGTATCTGTCCCGAGGAAGCATATTTACGGAGGCATATCCTGCACATCTGAAACTTGCGGTAATATGCTTTCGGTCTGCCACATACCTTGCAACGACTATGCTGTTGCACTTGAAATTTTGGCTTACGCTGGGATTTGATAATCATTGAAACTTTTGCCACGGAATCCTCCCGAATGTTCTTAGTTCCTGAACGGCATGCCCAGGTACTTGAGCAACGCCCTACCTTCTTCGTCTGTTTTGGCGCTTGTTACTATAGTTATATTCAATCCTTTGATCTTATCAACCTTGTCATAATTGATCTCCGGAAAAATAAGCTGTTCCTTGATGCCAAGGGTATAATTACCTTTTCCATCAAAAGCCTTGGCGGAGACACCTTTAAAATCGCGTACCCTGGCCAGTGAAACATTCATAAGACGATCAAGAAACTCATACATTCTATCACGACGTAACGTAACCATACATCCAATCGGCATACCTTGGCGCAGCTTAAAAGTTGCAATGGATTTTTTTGCCTTAGTAATTACAGTTTTTTGACCAGTAATTGCATTCAACTCGGCGCTTGCAGAATCAAGTATTTTTATATTCTGAATCGCTTCACCAAGACCCATATTAACTACAACTTTTTCTATACGCGGAACTTCCATAATATTTTTGTAACTGAAGTCTTTGCGCAACTTTGGAACTACTTCAGTATCATATAGTTCTTTAATTCGGACCATTGATCACTTCCTCCTATCTATTTCTCAAGAGAACTGCCACATTTTACGCAGATTCTCTGTTTTTCGCCATTCTCAAGAACTGTTCTCCTGATTCTTACCGGTTTGGCACACTTGGAGCAGAACAGCATGACGTTGGAGATATGGATCGAGGCCTCTTTTTCTTTGATCCCTCCCGCCTCATTGCCACGGGCTTTAAGATGGCGCTTAACCATGTTAAGGCCTTCAACTATTACACTATCCTTCTTGGGTAACAGTTGAAGTATTTTACCGGTTTTGTTCTTTTCTTTCCCGGCAACAACCATCACTGTATCACCCTTACTGACATGTGATTTTGTAGCTTGCATCTTTGTTTCTCCGATTCGGATTAGAGTACTTCTGGTGCGAGGGAAATAATCTTCATAAACTTTTTAGCTCTAAGTTCCCTAGCAACAGGGCCAAAGATGCGGGTACCGATTGGTTCTTTCTGGTTGTTTATAACTACGCCAGAATTGTCATCAAAGCGGATAAAAGAACCATCAGGACGACCTAGTTCTTTTGCTGTTCTGACTATGACAGCTTTAACCACGTCACCTTTTTTTACTTTCGAGTTCGGGAGAGCCTCACGTACAGAGGCTACAATTATGTCTCCAATTCCGGCATATTTACGTTTAGAACCACCTAGAACCTTAATACAAAAAAGTTTCTTGGCTCCGGAATTATCGGCAACGTCTAGTATTGACTGCATTTGTATCATTACTGAGTTCCCCTGTCCTAAGAGATGCTTTCGATGATCTGTTTCAGGTTCCAGCGTTTGTCCTTACTTAATGGACGACACTCAATGATCTGAACCCGATCTCCCATCTTGCAACTGTTTTTTTCGTCATGAACCTTATACTTAACGCTACGCTTGATGTATTTATTATATACCGGATGCTTGACAAGGCGATCTACTCTGACAACAGCGGTCTTTTCCATCTTGTCGCTTACCACGGTACCTACCTGTAATTTTCTGTGACCACGTTCACTCATCTGTTACTCCCTATGGCTTGTTTCGGTAATAATAGTGCTTACCCTGGCAATATCTTGACGGAGGCCCTTGAGCTTGGCTGTATTTTCAAGCCTGCCAGTATGCAATTGAAACTTTAGGTTAAAAAGCTCCTGAGTAAGTTCGACCTTCTTATTAACAAGATCCTCAGTAGACATATTACGTAATTCACTAGGCTTCATGGTTATCACCTCTGGCAACAAACTTAGTGGAAAGAGGTAGCTTATGTGCAGCTAACCTGAGTGCCTCACGAGCAATTTCCTCAGTGACACCTTCCATCTCATAGAGAAGAGTGCCCGGCTTAACAACCGCAACCCAGGAATCTGGTGAACCTTTACCTTTACCCATCCTGGTTTCCGCTGGTTTAGAGGTTAGAGGCTTATCAGGAAAGACCCGAATCCAGATTTTACCACCCCTCTTAATATATCGAGTCATGGCAATACGTGCAGCTTCTATCTGACGGGAATCTAACCAGCCACACTCTGTAGCCTGGAGACCAAACTCACCGAAGGAGAGTGTTGTACCACGGCAAGGTTTGCCGTTCATGCGCCCCTTCATTTGTTTTCTATGTTTAACCCGTTTCGGCATTAACATTGAAACTTACTCCTGTTCTGCAATGAATTGATTTATTGGCCGGGAAGTATTTCGCCCTTGAATATGAGTACCTTGATGCCAATAAGGCCGTACGTTGTCTTTGCTTCAGCAAAACCGTAATCGATATCAGCGCGAAGCGTATGCAGAGGAACCCTTCCTTCACGATACCACTCTGTTCGAGACATCTCTGCTCCACCCAAACGCCCTGAACATGTGATCCTGATCCCTTTTGCCCCAAATTTAAGAGCAGACGTTACACTCTTTTTCATAGCTCTGCGAAATGCGATTCTGCGTTCAAGCTGAAGTGCCACATTCTCAGCAACTAGCTGAGCGTCCAATTCCGGCTTACGCACCTCACTAATATTGATAAAAATCTCTTTCGAGGTAAGACTTGCCAGCTCTTTTTTGATAGTTTCTACTTCAGAGCCCTTTTTACCGATAATCAAACCAGGTCTCGCCGTGAAGATATTTATTTTTGTCTTGTTGGCAGCCCGCTCAATTTCAATTTTTGAGACACCAGAACTATAAAGGCGTTTTTTTAGGTAGGCACGAATTTTGAGATCTTCATGCAATAACTTTGCGTAATCTGCTTCCGCATACCACTTTGAGTCCCAGGTTTTTATTACACCAAGCCTGAAACCTATCGGATTAACTTTTTGTCCCAAACTACACCTCCACGTTATGAAACTATTTCGAGTCTGAAAGTGTTACGTTGATATGGCTGGTTGGCTTACGAATCTTACTTGCACGTCCCATAGCACGAGGCACAAAACGTTTAAGAACTGCCCCGCCATCAACAAAAATGCTCTTTACGAACAATCTGTCTACATCAGAAACGCCCTTCTGTTCAGCATTTGCAACTGCAGACCTAAGCAATTTAATAATGAGTTTTGCAGAAGGCTGTGGCATGAATCTCAGGGTATTGAGAGCATCTTGAATGCCCTTACCCCTGACAAGATCAACCACAAGGCGTGTCTTACGCGGAGAAAGACGTATAGATGTAAGTTTTGCGCTGGATTCCATTTAAAGCTCCCTTGCTACTTCTTAACTTTGCTTTTCTTGTCGGCAGCGTGGCCGTGAAAAGTCCTAGTCGGGGAGAATTCACCCAACTTATGACCAACCATATTCTCAGTAACGTATACCGGGATGAACTTACGGCCATTATGCACCGCAAGGCTGAGCCCAATAAAATCTGGAGTAATTGTTGAACGACGCGACCAAGTCTTAATAATTTTTTTTGAATTAGGACCTTCGGACTGGACCTTTTTAGCCAGGTGACCATCAACAAAAGGACCTTTTTTAATTGAACGTGCCATTATTCAGCCTCTCACGCGTTATTTGCTACGCTTCTTAACAATGAAGCGATCAGATGACTTATTAGTTCTAGTTTTATACCCCTTAGTTGGAATACCCCAGGGAGTAACCGGATGACGACCGCCAGATGTACGCCCTTCACCACCACCGTGTGGATGATCCACAGGGTTCATGGCAACACCACGTACCTTAGGCCGGTTACCAAGCCAGCGAGACCGGCCAGCCTTACCTATACAGACCTTTTCATGGTCAAGATTACCCACTTGGCCGATGGTTGCATAGCAGTCCTGAAGAACCATTCGCACTTCGCCAGAAGGGAGCTTAACTTGTGAGTATCTACCCTCTTTAGCCATGAGCTGTGCAAACGTACCAGCACTTCTTGCAAGCTGAGCACCTTTGCCTATTTTAAGTTCAACGTTGTGAATAATTGTACCCAGAGGGATTGCCTTTAATGGCAATGCATTACCTGGTTTAATATCTGCCTCTGGTCCGCTGAGCACAGTATCGCCAACCTTCAGATCAAGAGGCGCTAGTATGTACCGTTTTTCACCATCCACATAATGGAGCAAAGCTATACGTGCACTCCGGTAAGGGTCATATTCAATGCTAGCGACCTTAGCAGGAATACTGGTTTTTTCACGACGGAAGTCGATGATGCGGTATGTCTGCTTATGCCCGCCACCTTTGTGACGAGAGGTAACACGACCATACGAGTTTCTGCCCCCGGTCTTCTTTAACTTTAAAAGAAGAGACTTCTCAGGAGTAGTAGTTGTGATTTCTTCGAACGTCGAGCAGGTCTGATGCCTACGCCCTGCTGATGTCGGCTTATAACTTTTGATTCCCATTGTGAACCCCGAAAGTGTTAATTAAACCTCAAAGAAATCTATGGATTGCCCCTCATGCAGCGATACATAGGCCTTTTTCCAGTTGGACCGTTTACCAAAGTTACGGCCGAATCTTTTTACCTTGCCGGAAACGTTTACGGTTCTGACATTAGCAACCTTAACCTTGAAAAGAGCCTCTACCGCTTGCTTGATCTCGATCTTGTTGGCATCCCTATCAACAACGATAGCTACCGTATTGGTTACGTCGCTGCCAAGAGATGTCTTCTCGGTTACATGTGGTTTCTTAATTACAGAATAAATATTCATTTCTGTAGCGCTCCTTCAACGAATTGTATCGCGCCCTGGGTAATGATGATGTTTTTGTACTTGAGCATGTCATGTATATTTAATGCGTCATGCTTTAGCATCTTAATATGTGGCACATTACGGCACGATAGGTGCAAATTATTGCTAGGAAAATCAGTAATGATTAGTGAGCGCTCAATCTCAAAACGCTTCATGAATCCTACAAATCCCTTTGTGGAGATTGCTTCAAAATCAAGCTTATCAAGCACCGTAATCCGATCACTCTTAAACTGTAGTGACAAAGCAGAGCGTAATGCAGCATTACGTGCCTTCTTATTCATACTAAGATTGTATTCCTTGGATTGGGGACCAAAGGCAACACCACCACCAGGATACTGAGGAGCTCTACGGCAACCCTGTCTTGCTCCGCCTGTACCCTTTTGTTTAAAGGGCTTCTTTCCACTACCAGCAACCTCCGAACGAGTCTTGGTACCAACAGTACCTGCTCTTCGGTTAGCCAGTTGGATGCGAAGAGCCAAGTGCATCAGATGCTCTTTTACCTCAGTGTTGAAAATTTCGTCAGACAGCTGAACTTCCCCAACCTGCTGCCTGTCCATGTTGAAAACTGCTATCGAAGGCATACGGATACTCCCGATGATATTATCTTAGGCTTTGACGCTATTTTTAATAAGGATGACGTTATTGCGGTGCCCTGGAACAGCTCCTTTAATCAGAAGCAGGTTCTCAGATGCATCTACACGAACAACCTGTAGTCTTTGCACAGTGACACGCTCGTTTCCAAGTTGTCCGGGCATTTTTTTGTTTTTAAATACTCGGGACGGAGTAGCCGATGCCCCAATAGAACCTGGTGCACGATGAAAACGAGAACCATGTGATGCTCGCCCTCCACTGAAGTTCCAACGCTTAATTACGCCTTGGAATCCCTTGCCGATACTGGTACCGGTTACATCTATATAATCACCAGGCTGAAACTGCTCAACTGTCAGCATATCGCCAACAGACAGCTCTTGCATACTGTCTAGCTGCAATTCTCGCAAGTGCCTGAAGACTCCCTGTCCAGATTTCGTGCAGTGGCCAAGCTGTGGTTTTGTAGCAGCAGAAGCGCTCATTGACTCAAAACCAACCTGAACCGCGCAATAACCATCAATATCTGTGGTTTTTTTCTGAGTTACAACACACGGACCGGCCTGTACAACCGTAACCGGTATGCGGGTGCCATCTTCCATGAATATCTGGGTCATACCCAGTTTTTTGCCGATGATACCTTTCATCATATCTGTTCCCATTCAAGAAAAGTACGTTACAGTTTAATTTCGACGTCCACACCAGCAGACAGATCAAGTTTCATAAGAGCATCCACCGTCTGCTGAGTGGGATCCAGGATGTCAATAAGTCTTTTGTGAGTCCGAATTTCGAACTGATCACGCGACTTTTTATCGACGTGAGGCCCACGAAGCACACAGTACTTATTGATTACTGTAGGAAGCGGGATAGGGCCTGCAACACGGGCTCCAGTTCTTTTAGCTGTCTCGACGATCTCACCAACAGAAACATCCAGCAGTTTGTGGTCATATGCCTTTAGGCGAATTCTGATCTTCTGGCTCTGCATTGATATCCTCGTAACGTTTTATTCAATAATCGAGCTGACGACGCCGGCGCCAACGGTACGGCCACCTTCACGGATGGCGAAGCGAAGTCCTTCGTCCATGGCTATCGGGGTGATCAGATTAACGGTTACTGCTACGTTATCACCTGGCATAACCATTTCGGTTCCAGCCGGGAGATCGACGATACCGGTTACATCTGTTGTCCGGAAGTAGAACTGGGGACGATAGCCGTTAAAGAACGGGGTATGACGACCACCCTCTTCCTTGGTAAGTACATAGGCTTCGGCCTTGAACTTGGTATGAGGGGTAATTGAACCTGGCTTGGCAAGTACCTGACCACGCTCGATGTCTTCACGCTTGACACCGCGCAAAAGTGCACCAATGTTATCGCCGGCACGCCCTTCGTCCAGAAGCTTACGGAACATCTCAACACCGGTTACTGTGGTCTTGGTAGTGGCCTTCATACCAACGATCTCAACCTCTTCACCAACCTTGACAATGCCACGCTCGACACGACCGGTAGCAACAGTTCCGCGACCGGAGATCGAGAAAACGTCTTCTATCGGCATCAGGAAAGGTTTGTCAATTGCACGCTCAGGGTTAGGAATGTAACTGTCAACAGCGTCCATGAGTGCAAAGATAGCCGGCTCAGCCAACTCACCCTTCTCACCATTCAATGCCTGAAGAGCAGAACCCTTGATGATTGGAATGTCGTCACCAGGGAAGTCGTAACTGGAAAGAAGCTCACGTATTTCAAGCTCGACCAGTTCAAGCAGCTCTTCGTCATCAACCATGTCAGCTTTGTTGAGGAACACAACAATGTAAGGTACGCCTACCTGACGAGCAAGCAGGATGTGCTCACGGGTCTGTGGCATCGGGCCATCAGCAGCAGACACAACGAGAATGGCTCCATCCATCTGGGCTGCACCAGTGATCATGTTCTTGACATAGTCGGCATGACCCGGGCAATCGACATGGGCGTAGTGGCGCTGGTCGGTTTCGTATTCGACATGGGCGGTGGCAATGGTAATACCGCGCTCACGCTCTTCAGGGGCGTTGTCGATCTGGTCGAAGGCCTTGAATTCAGCTTGACCCTTACCTGCCAATACCTTGGTAATAGCTGCGGTCAAAGTGGTCTTGCCGTGGTCAACGTGGCCAATCGTGCCAATGTTTACATGCGGTTTGTTGCGTTCAAATTTAGCCTTCGCCATGATAACAGGCCCTCCTCTTCAGTGTATTTCTTAACCTTTTACTTTTGCTATGATTTCTTCAGCAACCGACTTAGGCACCGGCTCGTAATGATCAAACGTCATCGAATAGGTTGCTCGGCCCTGCGTACCAGAGCGGAGATCGGTAGAGTAACCAAACATTGCTGCTAAAGGAACCATTGCAGATATCACTTGAGCACCACCGCGGCTATCCATCCCCATAATTCGTCCACGACGGGAATTCAGGTCGCCAATTACATCTCCCATATATTCTTCAGGGACAACAACCTCAACCGACATAATTGGCTCGAGGATAATCGGAGCTGCTTTTGAACAGCCCTCTTTGAAACCCATGGAACCAGCTATCTTAAATGCCATTTCAGAGGAATCGACCTCGTGATATGAACCGTCGATCAAGGTAACTTTTACATCAACTACAGGGAAGCCTGCAAGAACACCATTATCAGTAGCTTCAAATATTCCTTTGCCAACTGCAGGAATATATTCACGCGGGACAACACCGCCCTTGATAGCATCTACAAACTCAAAACCCTTACCTGCTTCCTGCGGCTCAACTTCAAGCCAAACATGGCCGTACTGACCGCGACCGCCAGACTGGCGAACAAACTTGCCTTCAACCTTTACTTTCTTGGTGATGGTCTCACGATAAGCAACCTGAGGTTTACCAACATTCGCATCCACCTTAAACTCACGCTTCAGCCGATCAACAATAATCTCAAGATGCAATTCACCCATGCCGGAGATAATTGTCTGACCCGTTTCCTCATCCGTCTTGACTCGGAAGGAAGGGTCTTCACTGGCCAGTTTTTGAAGGCCGAAACCGAGCTTTTCCTGCTCAGCCTTAGTTTTAGGCTCAATTGCAATAGAAATAACTGGTTCAGGAAATTCTATAGATTCAAGTATTACCTGGCTTTCCTCATCACAGAGCGTATCGCCGGTAGTTGTATATTTAAGCCCTACAGCAGCCGCAATATCACCAGCATACACTTCTTTAATCTCTTCTCGCTTGTTTGCATGCATCTTTAGAATGCGGCCAAGACGCTCTTTTTTACCCTTGGTTGAATTGTAAATATATGAACCGGCAGTGGCAACTCCGGAATACACCCGAAAGAACGTCAACTGGCCTACAAAGGGATCGGTCATAATCTTGAAACCTAGGGATGAAAAAGGTTCAGCATCAGATGCCTTTCGTTCAATTTCTGCACCGCTATCAACATCCACTCCTTTAATGGGCGGGATGTCCATCGGTGAAGGCATATAATCAACAACAGCATCAAGGAGGTTCTGCACACCCTTGTTCTTAAAAGAAGAACCGCAAATGACTGGAATTATTTTTATAGCAATAGTGCAGTCACGTATTGCAGCCATAATTTCAACATCAGTCAGAACTTCACCACTTAGATACTTCTCCATGAGAGCGTCATCATGACTAGAGATTTCTTCAATCATTTTCTCGCGATACTCAACTGCTTGATCAAGCAAAGCTTCAGGGATCTCTTCTTCATGGTAATTCGCACCCAAAGCTTCATCTTCCCAAATAACAGCCTTCATACGAACCAAATCAATAACACCCCTAAAGGTATCTTCACTACCTACCGGGAGCTGAATCGGAATGGCATTAGCCTTCAGACGATCCTTGATCATATGTACACCACGAAAGAAATCAGCACCAACGCGGTCCATCTTATTTATGAACGCAATACGAGGAACACCATATTTGTCAGCTTGACGCCAAACGGTCTCGGACTGCGGCTCTACACCACCAACCGAGCAGAAAACAGCCACTGCCCCATCAAGTACTCTTAAAGAACGCTCCACTTCAATAGTGAAATCAACATGGCCAGGAGTATCAATTATATTAATATTGTAATCACGCCAACTGCAGGTTGTTGCTGCAGACGTGATTGTGATGCCGCGCTCCTGCTCCTGTTCCATCCAGTCCATTGTGGCAGTGCCTTCATGGACTTCACCAATCTTATGTGAAACACCAGTATAATAAAGGATGCGCTCAGTGGTCGTCGTCTTACCGGCGTCGATGTGAGCCATAATCCCTATATTTCTATATTTTTCTAAAGCAACTAAACGGGGCACAAAATCCTCCAGAAGCAATCAAGCATTTACCAGCGATAATGAGCAAAGGCGCGATTAGCCTCTGCCATTTTATGAACATCCTCACGTTTTTTTACTGCAGCACCACGGCTGTTATAAGCATCAAGAATTTCACCAGCCAACTTATCCTTCATGGTTTTCTCACTACGAGCAGTTGAGTACCTTATCAACCAGCGCATAGCAAGAGATACACGGCGATCGGGACGAACCTCAATCGGAACCTGATACGTAGAACCACCCACCCTACGGGACTTAACTTCCAACATGGGTTTAATATTATCAAGACTCTTCTTCAGTACCACGACCGGCTCGGCATTAGCTTTTTGAGCTACAATGTCTAGTGCGCCATAAAGGATCGATTCAGCGATACTTTTTTTACCTGCAAGCATCAGTATGTTGATCAGCTTGGCTACAGTTTTGTCGTGAAACATTGGGTCAGGCAGTATATTTCTTTTGGGTACTTCTCTTCTTCTTGGCATAATCTATCCCTTCAACAGAAATCTGTGCGTATTACTTCGGTCGTTTAGCGCCGTACTTAGAGCGACTCTTCTTACGATCCTTCACACCCACGGAGTCAAGCGTACCACGCACAATATGGTAACGCACACCAGGAAGGTCTTTAACTCTGCCGCCGCGAATCAAAACAACTGAATGCTCCTGCAAATTATGACCCACACCCGGAATATAAGACGTCACCTCGATTCCATTTGTCAACCTAACCCTGGCAACCTTGCGGAGAGCGGAGTTCGGCTTCTTAGGCGTCGTAGTATAAACCCTAGTACAGACACCGCGCTTCTGAGGACAGCACTTGAGGGCGGGCGCAGTCGACTTATCCCTCTTGCTTTCTCTGCCTACACGTATCAGTTGATTAATTGTTGGCATAATCGTCGATTTCTCCCAGCTAAAAAATATCCGCACGAACCCACTAAAGAGCCGAACCGCGAAATTAACAAATTTATTACTTCTATGTCAATACATTTCTTCGCCACAAGCAAGAAAAATACTTTATCTAACATCAACAAAACATAAATCCAAATTTACAGAAAAACAAAAAAAGAACCATCCGTGACATGAGAGAATTGCCGACTTATGGCGCATAGCGCCAAAACAAGAGGGGGAACGGAATAGGTGTAGGGCCAGGATTAAACTGGCATCTCCATTCATGTGTCAAAGTGCCAATACACTTTGGGCAATCTCTCTCAAAAGAGTAAAGATAAATACAGTTTATTTTTCACTGTGTCAACTATTAATTTCACTTTGCACTTTTTTATTGATGTTTAACAGGGATGAGAGTGTAAATCTACACACCCTCATCCCTATATCTGATAATACTAAGCTGCTTCCTGCTTGTCTTCAGATCCTTCAGCAGAACGATCAACGTTTTGTGATCCCTGCTCAGGTACATCTACAATCAACCGGAGATTGCGATAACGCGCAAGCCCGGTACCGGCAGGAATAAGCCGCCCCATGATGACGTTTTCCTTGAGGCCGCGCAGATAGTCAATTTTACCTTCAATTGCGGCTTGAGTAAGCACCTTGGTAGTTTCCTGGAAAGATGCTGCCGAAATGAAAGACTCAGTAGACAATGATGCTTTAGTAATGCCAAGCAGCAAAGGCTCGGCGATGGCCGGGCGCTTTCCTGCTGACAAGACCTTTTCGTTTTCCTCTTCGAACACAAAACGCTCAACCTGATCATCAACTAGGAGGGTCGTATCGCCAACATCCTTAATACGAACACGCCGAAGCATCTGACGCACTATAACCTCGATGTGCTTGTCGTTGATCTTGACCCCCTGGAGACGATAAACTTCCTGGACCTCATCTACTAGGTACTTTGCGAGCTCTTTGACGCCTAGAACCCTGAGAATGTCATGTGGGTTTGAGGAACCATCCATGAGTGCTTCGCCTGCTCGAACTTGATCTCCTTCATGAACACTGATGTGTTTCCCTTTGGGTATCAAGTACTCCTTCGGTTCGCCAACCTCAGGCGTGACGATGACTTTCCGTTTACCCTTGGCGTCCTTACCGTAGGAAACGCGGCCATCAATTTCTGTGATGACTGCATAATCTTTAGGTTTACGAGCTTCGAACAACTCGGCCACTCGTGGCAGACCACCGGTGATGTCCTTAGTTTTAGTGGTCTCACGCGGGATTTTTGCGATAATATCGCCTGCACTAATGACAGCATCATCTTGGACAGATATATTGGCGCCAACAGGGAGGAAGTAACGGCCGATGGTACCACTTCCCTCGCCACTAGCGTCTTTGATGGCAATCCTTGGGCGTTTGTCACTATCTTTGGACTCTATGATAACCTTACGAGAGAGACCAGTAACCTCATCCAACTGTTCTTCCATGCTAACACCTTCGATGATATCACCGAATTTCACCTTACCGGCAAATTCAGTGAGAATCGGCATGGTGTAGGGGTCCCATTCTGCGAGAGTTGCGGCAGGCTTAACCTTGCCACCCGGTGCGATCTTGATTTTTGCACCATAGACTACTCCATATTTCTCACGTTCGCGTCCGGTATCATCAATTACTGCAATCTCACCATTACGATTCATAACGATGTGGTACCCTTCTGCGTTTACAACCGTGTTCAAATTGATAAATTTAATAGTACCATCGGTGCGGGCCTCCAAAGAGGTCTGCTCAGCATGACGGGAGGCAGTACCACCAATATGGAAGGTACGCATGGTCAGCTGTGTACCAGGCTCTCCAATTGACTGAGCAGCAATTACTCCCACCGCCTCACCTTGGTTTACACTATGACCACGAGCAAGGTCACGACCGTAACATTTGGCACAAATACCTCTTCGACTCTGGCAGGTGAGAACAGAACGGATCTTGATTTTCTCCAAACCAGAGTCTTCAATCCGCTTAACTAAACTCTCGTCTATTTCCTGGTTGTCCTCAACCAATACTTCTCCTGTAATAGGATCAAGGATATCATCCATGGCAACACGCCCGAGAATACGGTCACCAATGTGTTCTATAATTTCACCACCTTCGGTCAATGAGGAGACGACCAAACCATCTAAGGTGCCACAGTCATCCTCAGTAATGATAGCGTCCTGAGCCACATCAACCAATCGTCGGGTCAGGTAACCGGAGTTGGCAGTCTTGAGGGCTGTATCAGCAAGACCTTTACGAGCACCGTGAGTGGATATAAAGTACTGCAAAACAGTCAAACCTTCACGGAAGTTGGCCGTGATGGGGGTTTCAATAATCTCGCCTGATGGTTTGGCCATTAGGCCTCGCATACCAGCTAATTGTCGGATCTGCTGTGCAGAGCCCCTAGCGCCGGAATCGGCCATCATATGAATAGCATTAAAAGATGGTTCTTTCCTCTCGGCACCTGTCTCATCTATAAAGGTCTGTATTGAAAGATTATCAAGCATTTCCTTGGCAATCTCCTCAGTAGCCTTGGCCCAGATATCAATAACCTTGTTATAGCGCTCACCATCGGTGATGAGACCCTCGGTATACTGATTCTGAATTTCTTTCACCTCATCATCAGCTTTGGTTATAATTGCAGCCTTACCCTCGGGAATAACCATGTCATCAAGACAAATGGAGATACCTGCCAGATTGGCGTAGCGGAATCCAATATCCTTCAGTTTGTCTGCCAGAATCACCGTCTCTTTACTATCAGCCATACGGTAGCAGGTATCAACCAGGTTAGAGAGTTCCTTCTTATTCATTACCTTGTTGACTGCACTGAACGGCACCGATTCAGGCAATATTTCGCGAAGAATTACACGTCCAGCGGTGGTATCAATAAGTTGTGGGCGTTCATCTGATGCAAGATTCCTCATGCGAACCCGGATGGTGGCCTGCATATCAACCTCACCCGCATCAAAAGCAATACGCACCTCATCAGTACTTGAAAAAATCTTGCCGGTACCCCTTACCCTGCGATAGATAGGCTTCCCGCTCTTCTCGTCAATTTTTTCCTTGCCGGTAACCTCGTCGACATCCGGTTCGAAATGTCGGTCTCGAGTCATATAGTATGCACCTAAAACCATATCTTGGGATGGCACAATAATCGGCTTACCGTGAGCCGGCGAAAGAATGTTGTTGGTCGACATCATCAACACGCGGGCCTCAACCTGACTTTCAATAGAAAGTGGCAGATGCACTGCCATCTGGTCACCGTCAAAGTCAGCGTTGAAGGCTGTACAAACCAGCGGGTGAAGCTGAATAGCTTTGCCCTCAATCAAAACCGGCTCAAAGGCCTGGATGCCAAGGCGATGCAAGGTCGGAGCTCTATTGAGCATAACTGGGTGTTCCTTAATAACCTCTTCTAGCACGTCCCAAACTTCGGGTCGTTCTTTCTCCACCATTTTCTTGGCACTCTTTATGGTGGTAACTAGGCCTCGCTCTTCAAGCTTATTGTAAATAAAGGGTTTGAACAGCTCAAGTGCCATCTTCTTGGGAAGACCACACTGATGCAATTTTAGTTCAGGACCAACAACGATGACAGAACGCCCAGAATAGTCAACACGCTTACCTAGCAGATTCTGGCGGAAACGGCCTGATTTACCCTTAAGCATATCAGACAGTGATTTGAGTGGGCGCTTGTTGGGACCGGCTATGGCACGACCTCGGCGGCCGTTGTCAAAGAGGGCATCAACCGCTTCCTGCAACATACGCTTCTCATTGCGGATGATAACTTCTGGGGCCTGCAGTTCAACAAGGCGCTTGAGACGGTTGTTGCGATTGATCACCCGACGGTAAAGATCATTCAAATCAGAAGTGGCGAAGCGGCCTCCATCAAGAGGCACCAATGGACGTAACTCAGGCGGCAGCACTGGAATACATTCAAGAATCATCCACTCTGGCTTGTTACCAGAGTTTTTGAAAGCTTCAACAACCTTGAGACGCTTAGCGTTTTTCTTGCGCTTGGCTTCACTGGTTGACTCCATCATGTCTGTTCGCAGTTGGACAGCCAACTCATCCAGATTAAGAGCTTTGAGACATTCCCTGATCGCCTCGGCTCCCATGCCGCCTTCAAAAGCGTCGTAGCCATATTCCTGTTGGGCTTTGATGTACTTGTCCTCAGACATGACCTCACAAAACTGCATGGGGGTATTCTTAGGATCACTGATGACAAACGCCTCAAAATAGAGCACTTTTTCCAGATCCTTGAGGGTAATATCAAGAAGATTTCCAATCCGCGAAGGCAGCGACTTGAGAAACCAGATATGTGCAACAGGTGTGGCCAGATCGATGTGACCAAGCCGTTCACGACGTACCTTGGAAGGAATTACCTCAACGCCGCATTTTTCACAAACAATGCCACGATGCTTCATACGCTTATATTTGCCGCAGTTGCACTCGTAATCCTTGGTAGGTCCAAATATCTTCGCACAGAACAAGCCATCACGCTCCGGCTTGAAGGTACGGTAATTAATTGTCTCCGGCTTCTTTACCTCGCCGTGAGAACGCTCCCGAATCTTGTCCGGTGAGGACACTGATATCCGTATAGCTGAAAAATGGAGTGGATCTTTGGGTTTATCAAAGAAACTGAAATAATCTTCCACGATGCTCTCCTCCGTTATTCTGAAGCCTTGCGTCTTTGCCAAAGTGGCCGACAGCAAAGGTCTGCGGTGTGCTTGTGGCGCGCAGGAAATCCCGCCCGCGGCGTCTTAGTCTTCTTCCCCTTCCAACAATTCCACATCTAGGCAGAGCGATTGCAATTCCTTGATGAGGACATTGAAGGATTCAGGCAGGCCAGGTTCCAGGGTATGTTTGCCTTTGACGATCGCCTCATACATCCTTGTACGTCCCGAGACATCGTCCGACTTGACTGTCAGGAATTCCTGCAGGGCATAGGAAGCACCATAAGCCTCCATGGCCCAGACCTCCATCTCGCCAAGCCTTTGCCCACCGAATTGAGCCTTTCCTCCCAGAGGTTGCTGGGTCACCAAACTGTAGGGTCCGATAGAACGGGCATGAATCTTATCATCAACCAAGTGATGCAGCTTGAGGACATACATCACACCCACTGTAACTTTATGCTTGAAAGGATCACCGCTTCTACCATCAAAGAGGGTTACTTGCCCCGAAGAATGAAAACCTGCCTTTTCCAACATACCCTTGATCTTTTCCTCGCTGGCCCCTTCAAAGACTGGCGACGCCATGGGAACACCCCGCTGCAGTCGGCGACAGACCTTCATCAGTTCTTCACGATCCAAGGTATCCACAAATCGGCTCACCTCTTTATCACCATAGACATCTTTCAGATACTTTTTAAGGTTCTCTTCAGAAGTCTGTTTCTGAAGCATTTCCTCGATTTTCCAGCCAATACCCTTAGCAGCCCATCCCAGATGGGTTTCCAATATCTGTCCAACGTTCATACGGGATGGAACACCAAGTGGATTTAGAACGATCTCGACGGGTCGGCCATCATCCATATATGGCATGTCCTCTTCAGGCAAAATCCGGGAAACAACACCCTTGTTGCCGTGACGGCCAGCCATCTTGTCACCAACCTGCAGCTTCCGTTTAATCGCTATATAGACCTTGACCATCTTTATCACGCCTGGTGGCAGATCATCGCCACGCTTGAGCTTCTGCACCTTGTCATCGAAGACGCTTTGTATCAAGTCTATCTGGCGGTTAAGAGTATCAAGAACTTGGCTGACTTTGTCATCTGTCTCGCCTTCGTCACTAACGGAAATGCTCCCCCAGCGGGATATTGGCAGTGCTTTAAGGGACTCATCAGTAATTTTCTTACCCTTTGCCAGTATGAGGGTTCCTTCGGCATCTTCAAGCTTGACGGCTAGAGTTTTATCTAGCAGTAGACGCTTTAGCTTACCTAATGCCGAGTTTCGAATGATCCGAATTTCATCTTGCTCATCCTTACGCAGCTTCTCTTCCTCGGCTTTTTCAATTAATTCTGTACGAACGTCCTTGTCGGAACCTTTGCGAGAAAACACCTTGGCGCCGATTACTGTTCCCTCAACACCAGGTGGTACAGTCAGGGAGGTATCACGTACATCGCCTGCTTTTTCGCCAAAGATAGCACGCAAAAGTTTTTCCTCAGGAGATAATTGGGTCTCACCTTTAGGTGTGATTTTGCCAACAAGTATATCGCCCGGCTTAACTTCAGCTCCTATCCGGATAATTCCTGATTCATCCAGATCCTTAAGCGCTTCTTCTCCCAGGTTGGGAATATCGGAAGTTATATCCTCCTTACCAAGCTTTGTATCACGGGCAACACATTCGAACTCCTCAATATGAATTGAAGTGTAGCGGTCATCTTTCACCATCTTCTCAGACACCAGAATCGAGTCCTCGAAGTTGTAACCTCCCCACGGCATGAAAGCTACTACTACATTTTGACCCAAAGCCAGCTCGCCCATCTCGGTTGAGGGTCCGTCAGCTATGACCTCAGTACGCTTGACAGCATCTCCTACCTTGACTACCGGTTTGTTGTTAATACAGGTGTTTTGGTTGGAACGGGCAAATTTAATCAGGTTGTAAATATCTACACCTGTACCTGTTTCGTCGTGTTCATCCTCGTCAATTTTTACTACGATACGTGAAGCATCTACCGACTCTACGACACCATTGTGACGGGCAATAACCGACACACCGGAATCCTTGGCAACAATACGTTCCATACCAGTACCCACTAGCGGTGAATCGGCACGCAGCAGAGGCACCGCTTGGCGCTGCATGTTGGAACCCATCAGAGCGCGGTTGGCGTCGTCGTTCTCCAAGAACGGAATTAGCGCGGCAGCTACGGATACAAGCTGCTTAGGCGCCACATCCATTAATTCGATTTCGTCACGGTGGACAAGAATGAATTCACCACTCTTGCGTGCCGAAACATAATCATTGACAAAGCGGCCATTCTTGTCCACCTCGGCGTTAGCCTGAGCAATGGCATGACCCTCCTCTTCTAAAGCCGAGAAAAAGCGTACCTCGGCGGTCAACTTACCATCCTGCACAATGCGATAAGGAGTTTCAACAAAACCGTGCTCATTAATGCGAGCATAGGTAGAAAGAGATGCAATCAAGCCAATATTCGGACCCTCCGGGGTCTCAATGGGGCAAACTCGTCCATAGTGGGTCGGATGAACGTCACGCACTTCGAATCCTGCTCTTTCTCTGGTCAGACCCCCTGGTCCTAGGGCAGAAAGACGACGTTTATGAGTAACCTCAGAGAGCGGATTGGTCTGATCCATGAACTGGGAAAGCTGCGATGAACCGAAAAATTCCTTAACCACGGCAGAAACCGGTTTAGAGTTAATTAGGTCATGAGGCATGAGATTCTCAACCTCCTGCAAACTCATTCGCTCTTTAATAGCCCTCTCCATGCGAACAAGACCAATACGGTATTGATTTTCCAACAACTCGCCCACAGCCCGTACTCGACGATTACCAAGATGATCAATATCATCGATGGCACCACGACCATTTTTGAGTTCAATCAAATAGCGGACAATCTCAAGTATATCGTTTTTAGAACTAGTATTAATTACAGAAGCATACAAATCTTCGAAGATCATTCGATTACGGCGAAGCATCTCAATTGATCTGCGATTCTCATCAAAACCGCCTTGGTCAATCAATTCGGACAATTTGACAGTTGCATCACTAAGCTGAAGACTAGCAAATACATCTTTTTGAAAGAAATCCTGGTCCTTGACGAGATTGTTGAATTCATTTATCAACTGCTCGCAAAGTTTCTCTGAAACTGGCTGTGATGAATCATGTTTAGTTATGATTTTAACGAAGTCACTCGGCAACTTCATCAATAGATACTGTGAAAACGGGTTACTACCTTGGGATACTAGCTTTACAAGTTCTTCAAAATTACTTACGTCACTGGCCGAAAACATGCAAGGCGCATTAAGAACCTTACAATCGGGCCAAACCTTAAGGTTAAGTTTGTAATTTAGCTTAAGACGACCAACAGCAGAGAGATCATAACGTTCGGGGTTGAAAAAGAGATTGTCAAACAGTGCCAGCGAACTCTTCAAGGTGGGTGGATCCCCAGGGCGTAAACGGCGGTAAATCTCGATCAAAGCCTCATCAGTAGTGCTGATTTTATCAGCCAACAATGTATCGCGGAAAGATGAAGTGACATGCAGGTTGTCAATAAAGAGAACTTTAAAGCTTGTAACCCCACGAGATTTAATCTCATTAAACTTATCTTCAGTAATTTCTTCATTACATTCAAGGAGAATTTCACCTGTAGCAGGGTCAACGATATCTGAAGAAACATAACGACCAATGATACCTTCGATATTCACCGGCACAGCTTTAATACCGTGTTCAAGCATCTTCTTAATAGAAGCCTTGGTGTATTTTCGATTCGCTTTAACAATGACTTCGCCGCTTTTTGGATCGGCAACATCAACAGCAGCCTTCTGGAGGGTGAGCAGTTCGTGGTCAATACATTTTGACAGGATCTCCCCCTGAATATTGACCTCTTCACTCTTGTAATAGTAGTTTAGAAGTTGTTCTGTTGAATAGCCCAAAGCTTTCAGCAATACCGTGGCCGGCATTTTGCGACGACGGTCTATACGTACATACAATATGTCCTTATGGTCAAATTCAAAATCAAGCCACGAACCGCGATAGGGAATCACTCTGGCAGAATACAGAACTTTGCCACTGGAATGAGTCTTCCCCTTGTCATGATCATAAAACACACCTGGAGAGCGATGTAACTGGCTGACGATAACACGTTCCGTTCCGTTAATGATAAAAGTACCATTATCTGTCATTAGTGGTATCTCGCCGAAGTAAACCTCCTGCTCTTTAATATCCTTAATCGCCCTGACACCTGTCTCTTTGCCAGTATCCCATATGACCAAACGCACTTTAACCTTCATTGGTGCAGCGAAGGTCATACCACGCTGATGACATTCCTCGACATCATACTTTGGCTTGCTAAGAGAATATGAGACATATTCCAGCGACGCGCTCTCACTAAAGTCCTTAATGGGAAAAACACTTCTAAATACAGCTTCAAGACCACTGTTTTTACGTGATTCGGCAGAGGTCTCCTGTTGAAGAAACCGTCGGTAAGAATTTTTTTGTATGTCAATGAGGTTTGGGATATCAATGATATTCTTAATTTTAGCGAAATTTTTTCGCAACAGGTGGTTATTGGCGATCGAATAAGCCATAGCTTCTCCTTTGGCATGTATCGTAAAGACATCCAACCTTATGAACTAAACGGTCGGAATTACAGGCTGTTGTTGGATGTGTGGGGCAGTCGAAACAGGACAAGCCAAGGCCGCGCCAGGCGACCTTGGCTTTCAAAATCTTTACAGTAATAATCGCTATTTGACTTCGACTTCAGCGCCGGCTTCAGCAAGCTGTTTTTTTGCGTCTTCGGCCTCCTGCTTGGAAACACCTTGTTTAACTGCGCCAGGAGCGCCGTCAACCAAATCTTTAGCTTCTTTCAAGCCAAGGCTAGTCAGGGCACGGACAACCTTGATAACGTTGATCTTGTTTGCACCAGCAGCCTTAAGAATAACATCAAACTCCGTCTGCTCTTCAGCAGGTTCAGCAGCTGTGGCTGGGCCGGCTGCAGCCACTGCCACCGGTGCTGCAGCAGAGACACCGAATTTTTCTTCCAGTTCTTTCACAAGCTCAGCAAGGTCAAGAACTGTCATCTTTTCAATAAAACTAATAACATCTTCTTTAGTAATTTCTGCCATTGTCTCATTCCTCCAAAAATTGATAGTGATGTTTTGTCAAATTAATTATGTAGCTAATTACCTTCTTTTTTGGCGCGAATTGCATCTAGAGCACGCACCAGTGAACCAGGCAGCGCAGCAAGCACACCAACAAAATTGGTGGCTGGAGCCTGCATGGAACCTAGCATTTTAGCAATTAGAACCTCTCGCGAAGGCAGATCGGCAAGGGCCTGAATCTGCTTTACGTCAATCAGTTTGCCGGAAAGAACACCAACCTTCAGAACAAATTTGCCCTGTGGATCTTTTGCAAACTTGCTAAGTACCTTTGCAGCACCGACTGGATCGTCATACGTGATTGCTATGGCAGTTGGTCCAGCTAGATAAGGGCTCAGACATTCTATATCTGTGCCCTTTGCAGCCAAATCAAGCAAAGTATTTTTAAAAACTTTGTACTCCACCGAAGCATTACGCAATTCATTGCGAAGACTAGTTGCCTGGCCGACATTCATACCACGAAAATCAGCCAAGAAAACTGCCTTTGCGCGCACTAGCCGCTCATGCATCTGCACGACTTGTTCTTGCTTGTTTTCCTTGTTCAAGCGACTTCCTCCTTTCATTTGGTATATGGGGAATCCCCCTGGCCAAAGTCAGGAAGCGTAAGTGACAACTTACGAAACCCAAGTCTCGGCAGGTCCGAAATGTTTCCGGTTATGCAACCATAGCACCTGCTGTCTTTGACTTTGGCTTGACAATATATCTTTTAAATTTGAGCGGTTACATCTGCTATATCAAGATTAATTCCGGGCCCCATAGTAGAAGACATGGATATTTTCTTGATATAAGTTCCTTTGGCAGCAGAGGGTTTAGCTTTAATCAATGCCTCAACAAGTGCCAAAATGTTACCTTTTAGCATCTCAGCATCGAAAGAAACTTTCCCTACTGGGGCGTGCACAATTCCAGCTTTTTCTACACGGAATTCCACTTTGCCGGCCTTGGACTCCTTAACGGCTCTTCCTACGTCGAAAGTAACCGTACCAACCTTCGGATTAGGCATGAGTCCGCGAGGACCGAGAATTTTACCAATCTTCCCAACAACGCCCATCATATCAGGAGTAGCAATTGCAGTATCAAAATCAAACCAACCCTCTTGAATCTTAGCCACTAGATCTTCAGAGCCAACATAGTCCGCACCGGCATCAAGTGCCTCTTTTTCCTTCTCGCCCTTCGCAAATACGAGAACACGAATGGTTTTACCTAAACCATTAGGAAGTACAACCGCACCACGTACCATTTGGTCCGCATGCCGTGGATCCACACCAAGACGAACAGAAACATCCACTGTCTCATCAAATTTGGCAAACGCACCTTGTTTAACGACATCAAGGGCAGTCACGAGGGGATATACTTTAGCCCTGTCGATCTTTGCCGCTGCTTCGTTATGTTTTTTTCCAGTCTTCGACATGATGCAACCTCTCTTGTATCGTAAATAATTAGGACTTTAGACGATATCAACACCCATTGAACGGGCAGTTCCTTCAACAGTTCTCATAGCAGCCTCTACAGAAGCAGCGTTAAGGTCAGGCATTTTTTTCTTGGCAATTTCCTCAACCTGATTTTTTGTCAACTTACCAACTTTAGTTTTGTTTGGAACAGCTGAACCGCTTTCAATCCCCAATGCCTTTTTAATTAAAACCGGAACTGGTGGAGTTTTTGTAATGAATGTGAAGGAACGATCTGCATAAACTGTAATGACAACAGGAGTAATTGTACCTTCATCAGCCTGAGTCTTAGCATTAAACGCTTTACAGAACTCCATGATATTAACGCCGTGCTGGCCAAGGGCCGGACCAATCGGTGGAGACGGATTAGCCTTGCCTGCAGGAACTTGTAGTTTGATATAACCTGTTATTTTTTTTGCCATTATTGCGCTCCTTTATGTGACCATATGCCGTTTTATACAATAAAATATTAACTTTTCTCTACCTGCATAAACTCCAGTTCTACAGGTGTTGCCCTACCAAAAATGGTTACAGTCACCCGCAACTTACCTTTATCTGGCTTGACATCCTCTACCACGCCGGAGAAATTAAGAAAAGGCCCATCAACAACCCGGACTGTCTCACCAATTTCAAACTGCACCTTGGGTCTTGGTTTTTCCGCGCCCTCTTCCATGCGACGAGCGATTTTGTTGACTTCGTCATCTTGGATAGGAAAGGGGGTATTGCCACCTACAAAACCGGTTACTTTGGAGGTCTCTTTGACGATATGCCAAGTTTCATCGGTTAGTTCCATCTTGATAAGAATATAGCCTGGAAAGAATTTACGGGATGAGGTTTTCTTTTCGCCTTTCTTCAACTCAACTACAGTCTCAGAAGGAATAAGTATTTCCTCAAAAAAATCTTCTACCCCTTCATTCTTTATTCTCTCAAGCAGGTTAAGCCTGACTTTATTCTCGAAGCCGGAATATGTGTGAACTCCATACCACTTTTTGGACATATATATTCCTTTAACCTAATATCAGTCGCATCATTTTGGCCAGGACAATGTCACAGGCACCTAGGTAGATTGAGATAATGAAAACAATAACCACTACAACACCTGTAGTAGCAACTGTCTCTTTTCGTGTTGGCCAGGTAACCTTGCCAAGCTCAATCTTTACTGATTCAAGAAAGGACTTCACTTTTTGCACGTGTCTCTCCCAGCAGTTTACCTGCGCTTATTCAGCAGCATCAATTATGCATTTGAATGAAACCGTCAAATGTGCAGGCTTTAAAATGGCAGGCCAGGAGGGATTCGAACCCACAACACCCGGTTTTGGAGACCGGTGCTCTAGCCGTTAGAGCTACTGGCCTGCATGCCTATAGAATACCCAAATACATTATCGTTATTTGGTTTCCTTGTGTGGAGTGTGCTTGCGGCAAAATCGGCAGAATTTGCTAAACTCCAGTTTTTCTGGTTTAGTCTTCTTGTTTTTTGTGGTTGTATAATTCCTCTGTTTGCACTCGGTGCAGGCGAGGGTAATGATGTCTCTCATTGCAGCATCCTTTTATTTTACAGACTGTTGCGAATGGTCCTTCGCACCAGCTGTTTAATTTATTCAATAATCGAGCTGACGACGCCGGCGCCAACGGTACGGCCACCTTCACGGA
>Ga0154495_1120_pt6 | contig 27109 bp, 25 predicted proteins | sample RifGroD2_FD_115974 | JGI IMG/M metagenome (GOLD analysis project Ga0154495, IMG submission 115974) | Desulfuromonadales bacterium GWD2_54_10 | reverse complement strand
CCGATAATGGAGACAAATCCGGATTTAAAGTTTTTATTTATCATTTAGTTATACACACTTCTTTCATGGTTTACTTTGTTGCCCACACGTCTCGGAGGGTCACAATGCGATTAAAGACAGGTTTTTCTGGAATTGAATCCTTTGAGTCGGGGCAGAAATATCCCAAGCGCTCAAATTGGACACGGGTAGCGCTGTCTGCTGTGGCAAGGCTCGCCTCCAGCTTACAGGATGACAGGGGTTCTATCGAAAGCGGGTTAAGGAACTGCTTATAATCGCTGCCGCCTTTATCCGGGTTGGGATCGCTGAAGAGCCGGTCGAATAAACGTACCTCTGCGTTTATAGCATGAGCGGCAGAGACCCAGTGGATGACACCCTTGACCTTGCGACCGTCGGAGGTGTGGATACCTTCCCGTGAAGCGGGATCGTACTCGCAGTGCAGTTCCAGTATATTGTCCTGCCCGTCCTTGACAATACCGGTACATTTGACGATGTAACCAAAGCGCAGCTTGACCTCACCCCCGATGACAAGACGGTGGAATCCCTTGGGGGGATCCTCCATGAAATCGTCTTTCTCAATCCAGAGCTCACGGGAAAATTGGATGGCACGGGTTCCCAACTCCGGCTTCTGAGGATGGTTACTGGCGACAATCTCTTCAAAGTGCCCCTCAGGCCAGTTGTCAATCACAAGCTTGATCGGCCGCAGCACGGCCATGGCTCGCGGGGCGGTTTCATTCAAATCGGCTCGAACGCACTCCTCAAGGATCGACATATCGATCCATGAATCGCTGCGACCTACGCCGATCCGCTCGCAGAAGGCCCGGATGGATTCCGGGGTATAACCGCGACGCCTGAGCCCCATCAGGGTCGGCATGCGCGGGTCGTCCCAGCCGTTAACGATCTTCTGCGTCACTAACTCGTGGAGCTTACGCTTGCTCATCACAGTATAGGTCAGGTTGAGCCGGGCGAACTCATATTGTTGCGGTCGGCTAGGTACGGGCAGGTTCTCCAGAAACCAGTTGTAGAGCGGCTTATGGGCCTCGAACTCCAGTGTGCAGACGGAATGAGTGATACCCTCGATGGCATCCGATTGGCCATGGGCAAAATCATACATGGGGTAGATACACCACGCATCACCAACGTGCGGATGCGGGGCATGGATGATTCGATACAGCACCGGGTCACGCAGGCTGAGATTCGGGGAGGCCATGTCGATCTTGGCTCTGAGCACCATGGAGCCATCCGGGAATTCACCTGAACGCATCTTTCGGAACAGCCCCAGATTTTCATCAATAGAACGGCTACGATACGGGCTTTCTTTCCCTGGTTCAGTCAGGGTACCGCGGTATGCGCGGATCTCTTCAGCGGAAAGTTCCTCTATGTATGCCTTGTCTTGCTGAATCAGATATTCGGCCCACAGGTAGAGCTGTTCAAAGTAGTCCGAGGCATAATACAGGTGCTTTCCCCAGTTAAACCCGAGCCAGCTTACGCTCTCCTTGATGGATTCAATGTACTCCAGTTCTTCCTTGGCCGGGTTGGTATCGTCGAAACGAAGGTGACAACGACCGCCAAAGTCGCGGGCCAAGCCAAAATTGAGGCATATTGATTTAGCATGCCCGATGTGAAGATAACCATTCGGCTCTGGTGGAAAACGGGTGACGATAGTAGTGTGCTTGCCGCTCTTCAGGTCCTCTTCGATGATGGTGCGGAGGAAATTGTTGGCAATGGGTGCGGATTCGGTTGTCATGTAAACACCTCATAAAATTGTTAAACGAGCTCTCCCAGCAGCGAATTCTGGTATGCCGCGGTGATGCGGACCTCGACAAAACTTCCGATGAGGTTCCTGTCGCCAAGGAAGTTTATGAAGCGCCCACTGTCGGCTTTGCCGGAAATCTGGCCGGGGCGTTTTCCCTCCCCTTCGACCATGACCGATTGCAGTGTGCCGAGGTAGGACTGGCTAAGCTCAAGGGTGATGCGCCTCTGGAGATTCTGCAGCCGTTCCAGACGGATCTGTTTTTGTTCCCTGCCAAGCTCCTCGCTCAGGTCCGCCGCCTTGGTTCCCGGACGGGGTGAGTAGGCAAAGGAGAACACATCCGTGTAGCGCACCTCTTCCATAAGTGACAGGGTTTGTTCAAAATCATCTTCGGTCTCGCCGGGGAACCCGACAATCATATCGCTGCTGACAGCGATTCCCGGCCGGGCTGACTTGAGTGCCTGAATCAGACCCAAATACCCTGTGCGGTCATAACCGCGGTTCATGTGTGCCAAAACTGTGTTGCTACCAGACTGAGCCGGCAGATGGATTTGGCCGCAAAGTTTGGGAATATCGGAATAGCAGGCGATCAGCTCCGGGGACATATCCTTGGGATGGGAAGTGTAAAAACGGATACGGCGGATACCCTCTATGTCGGCGATCAACCTGATCAGCTCGTCAAAGGTTGGTTCACTACACGTCTTAAGCCCGTAGGAGTTCACATTCTGACCAAGCAAAACAACCTCTTTCACACCATTATCTGCAAGTTGTCCGACTTCAGTTAGAATCTCCTCCGAGCGACGACTGATCTCCCGGCCGCGCACATATGGAACAACGCAATAGGAACAGTAGTTGTCGCACCCCTGCATGACGGTCACAAAAGAGCTCAGGCGGGTATTGCCCCTGATCTGCGGAAACAGGTCAAGGCGCTGGTCGTTATCGATAAAGGCAGTTTCGCAGCATTGCTCGCCGTTTTCAGCGCCACGCACCATCTTGGCAAGCAGATGCAGATTGTGGGTTCCAAAGACCAGATCCAGCCATGGGAATTTATTTAGAAGCTCTTGCCCCTCCTGCTGGGCGACACAGCCGCCGACACCGATGATCAGTCTCTTGTTAGCCTTTTTCAAGGCACCCAGGTTTGAAAGGCGCCGGTAAACCTTTTCCTCGGCCCCGCCCCGGACGCTGCAGGTGTTCAACAGGATCAAATCGGCAGATGTCAGAGTAGTGGTCGACTGATAGCCAACACCAGCCAACATGGAAACGATCCGTTCGGAATCGTTGACATTCATCTGGCAGCCGAAAGTTTCTATGTAAAGTTGTTTGTCATCCATATCGAAATACATAAATATATACAATCATTACTGCTAAAGTCAATCTATTTGGGAAGTTAACACTGGCCAACACATGGAGCAGCAGGGGTTGGCCTGGCAGCTGCTGACATACTGAATAAATAAATCTTCCAAATGGCACAGACATGCTGTAAAAATGCCGCGAGCTTACTCTCACCAACGTATCTTTAATTTTCAGTAGAGATTCCCATGATTATTGACTGGAACGCCATCGATACTGTCCTGCTTGATATGGACGGTACTATTCTGGATAGACATTTCGACGACCATTTCTGGCTTGAACATGTACCCAGGCGCTGGGCAGGTCTCAACGGCACCACATTGGAATTTGCCCGCAAGCATCTATATGCCTTGTTCAGATCCCAGGAAAACACCCTCAACTGGACCGACCTGGATTACTGGTCCGATCGCCTCAAACTTGACATTCCGCTTCTTAAAAAAGAGATCGAACATCTCATCGCTGTTCATCCCTTTGTTGTCGAATTCCTCCTGTTTCTGAAACAGCACCGCAAGGCGGTCTGGCTGGTTACCAATGCCCACTCCAAGACCCTTGACCTAAAACTTAAGACCACCCGCATCGGACCTTATTTCGATGGCATCATATCAGCTCACCAGGTGGGCCTGCCCAAGGAAGATAACCGCTTTTGGGGAGCACTCCGGAAATTTATCGACTACGACCAATCCCGTTCCATGCTGGGTGAAGATAGTGAGACCAACCTGACTACCGCGGACAGTTTCGGTATACGATATCTCGTTTACATCAGCCGATACAGTTCCAAGATTCAGCCACAAGCTTCTCTGCGTTTTGCTTCGATCGAATATTTCAGCTCGCTGATTCCAGCTTCTGGTGAAATGACTGTTGATATTTGCCGAGGTTGACAGCGTTTTAATATTCGATACTATCCTTACCATTAACTCAAACCATTGAATCCTGATTGGATATTTTCATGAACTCCACCTTTCTCTGTTGTATTTTTCTTTTGCTGTCAGCACCCGTCCTCAGGGCCGAAAATGAGATTCAAATCGGTAAATTCAGTTCCGGCGACCTAACCGGCTGGAAAGACCAGACCATTTTCAACACAAAAAAAACAATCTATTCTTTTGTACAGGACAACGGCAAGACCGTGCTTATGGCTAAAAGCAACAATTCAGCCTCCGGATTGGTCTATAAGTTAAACCTTGACCCCAAAACTTATCAAACTATTACATGGTCGTGGAAAATTGAGCACACTGTCAAAAAAGGAAATGAAAAAATAAAGGTGGGGCATGACTTTGCAGCTCGGCTCTATGTAGTATTTCCTCGGGGTTTTTTTTCGCGGACACGGGCCATCGAATATGTATGGGGCAATGTTCTGCACAGAGGGGACACGCTACGCAGCCCATATTCTAAAAATGCAGACATGATCGTGTTGGATGCAGGCGAGGAACTTGCGGGAAGCTGGACCTTTCACCAACGCAATATCTATGAGGATTATCGGAACAGCTTTGGCGAGGATCCACCCAAGATAGGGGCGATTGCCATCATGACCGACAGCGACAACACCCATGAGTCCGCGGTGGGATACTACGGTGATATAGGCATATTGCCTGCACCTCAAGAAAAGGAGCAGAAAAACAAGGAACAGCTGCAAAAGGAACTGAAAAACAAAGAGCAGCCCAAGAGCAATGGTTTACCATTGCCACCTGCGGCTGCTCCACTGCCTGTGCAAATCCACTAATTACATCCTGCTCAGCTTGGTTCTGAATTTCTCCAGTCGGGAGGCACCTTCCTCAATCAGTCGGATCAAGTCTTTGCGCGCGCTGCCGGCGATATCCTTGCCCTTGTCGAGGAGATCGTCGGTCTTGTCGCCGATAGTTTCCACCAAGTCATTTATATTCACCGACAGATCATCCACTGCTTCTTCGGCCCGCGACTTTACCCTTTTGGCACTTCGCATAATATCCCGCCGTGTCCGCTGACCGGATTGGGGAGCGACTAATAGAGCTATTCCTGCGCCAACTATCCCCCCTGCCACCATTAGCAGAGCTGCAACTGCAACTTTCTTATCCTTGTCGCACATAAACGATCCTCCTTTATTTGATTTGAATATTTCTTACACCCCAACCTTACAAGAATAATATCATTTTTATCTGCTCATGCAATAAGTTGTAATGCCTTTATCTTTGCGCATGGTCATGGTATAAAATTGAAATTAAATGCATTGAATTGAGCAAAGGGATTGAACATGAGCGGCATTTATGACGTCCTAATTATTGGTGGTGGACCGGCTGGACTGGCCACTGCATATCTGTGCCATAAACACGGTCTTTCCTATTTGGTGCTCGAATCCGGCAAGGCAGTTTTTCAGGGGATCGCCAACACCTACCCTGAAGGGAAGCACGTCTACGCCTCCAAACCCAAGGATGCCCCCGAACCCTTCCTGGTGGAGGAGTTGCGTCCTCCTGACAAGCCGGTTACAGTTGAGAGCTACATCCAGTATGTCCAGCATTTCGTGCAGCATGAAAACTTGCATGTACAGACCGAAGTGGCTTTCGAGGATATCCGCGATGAGCGTGAAGGCCTGGCCGTGCTGACCGACAAAGGTGTTTTCAAGGGGCGTAAGGTGGTGCTTGCCTTCGGGAGCAGCATCCCCCGCGAACTGTCGGTCTATGGCGATGCCAAGATGGTGGCCAAGAACGTGGATGACGCCGGCAAGTACATCGGTGTCAAGACCTTGGTGATCGGCGGCGGAAACACGGCAGCGGATGTGGTTATTGCCGTACTCAAGGCTAAACGCGAGGTCAATGATACACAGCCGGTCTACTGGGCACACAAGTCGGAGAAGTTTGACGTCAACAAGGAGACCGCGCAGCGTCTCGGCGAAGAAATTCTGCTGGGCGGCAATATCCGCCTGTTGCCGGGTGCCATGCCGCGCATCGGCGAAGTGGATGAAGAGGGAGTTGATCGCCTGGTGATCCGGATCAACGAGTTCAAGCAGGCTGACGGTATCGACCTATACCATGCTCTGAGCTTTCCCATGCAGAATGTCATCGCCTGTATCGGCTCCCAGGGTCCGATGCCGATCTTTGACAAGATCGGCATCCAAATGATTGCCTGCACGGCAGGAGTGTGCAAGATCGCCAAGGAAGGTGAACGCCTGGTGTTGTTGACATCCGGCTTCGAGTCCACCCGCAAGGGTGTTTACGTCATCGGCGGGGCCATCTCCCCCTCTTACATGAAAATCAGCGAAGGCTCCATAACCGAGGCAAAGCACCCGAACCTGATCTACACCGCTATCAATGACGCCTATCACGTGGTTGAGTCCATCAGGATGATGATCGGCAAATAGTCCGCAGTTTAGTGAAAAGCATATTTTACCCTCTCCCCCTTGAAAAATTCCCCCCCCATGATTATCTTATAAAAATAATTCCATCAAAAGGAGACGCTCAATAATGACCAAAGCCACCAAACAATTTCAGACCGAGGTAAAGCAGCTCCTCGACCTGGTGATCCACTCGCTCTACTCAAACCGCGATATCTTTCTCCGTGAACTGATTTCCAATGCGTCCGATGCCATTGACAAGGTTCGTTTTGAGGCCCACTCCAACGAAACCATTCTGGAAGGCAACAGTGACTGGAAGATCAAAATCATCCCCAACAAAGACGCCGGCACGCTGACCATCCGGGACAACGGCATCGGCATGAACATGGCCGAGGTCGAGGAAAACATCGGCACCATCGCCCGCTCCGGTACCAAGGCCTTCATGCAGACCCTCAAGGACCAGGCCGCCAGCGACAACCCCGAGCTGATCGGCCAGTTCGGCGTCGGATTCTATGCGTCTTTCATGGTTGCCGACAAGGTCACGCTGTACACGCGCACAGCCGGTTCCATGGAAGCCGGATGTTGCTGGGAATCCAGCGGTGATGGATCCTACACCATTGAAGAGTGCAGCCGCGAACAGCGCGGCACCGAGATTACCCTGCACCTGAAGGAAGAGTTCAAGGAGTATCTCGATGAGTGGAAGATCCGTTCCATTGTCAAGAAATACTCGGATTACATCCAGTATCCGGTGGTGATGGACATCATTCGCAGTGAAGTGCCCAAGGGTGTGGACGGCAAGGAAATCGAAGGGGCCGGCACCATTGAGACCACCAAGGAAGAAACCTTGAACTCGATGAAGGCGATCTGGGCCAGGGCCAAGAGTGACGTGAGCGAAGAGGAATACAACGAGTTTTACAAACACATTTCCCACGACTTCGAAGCGCCGTTCCGCACCATCCACTTTTCGGCCGAGGGAACCAGTGAATTCAAGGCACTGATCTATCTTCCGGCCAAGAAACCATTCGACATGTTCATGGCCGACCGCAAGAAAGGTCTGCAATTATACGTCAAACGCGTCTTTATCACTGACAAGTGCGAAGAGCTGATCCCTGATTACCTGCGTTTCGTAAAAGGCGTGGTCGATTCATCCGACCTGCCGCTCAATGTCTCCCGCGAGGTTCTCCAGGAAGACGTGCAGGTCAAGCGGATCCAGAAGGGTCTGGTCAGCAAGATTCTAACGACACTCTCAGAAGTTAAGGACAAATCGTTCGATGAGTACGTGAAGTTTTGGAAGGAGTTTGGCCAGGTCATCAAGGAAGGGATACACTTTGACTTTGCCAACAAGGAGAAGCTGCAGGAGTTGATGCTGTTCGAAAGCACCTCCACCGAGGCAGGCTCCTTTGTATCGCTGAAGGAGTACGTCGCCAGGATGCCGGAACCCCAGAAGGAGATCTATTTCATCACCGGCAACAGTCGCGATGCACTGGAGCAATCACCTCACCTGGAGGTCTTCCGTGCCAAGGGCTTCGAGGTGCTGTTCCTGACCGACCCGGTGGATGAATGGGTTGTACAAGCCCTGACCGAATACGACGGTAAATCTCTGAAAGCAGTTGACCGGGGCGATATCAGTATCGACACCGAAGAGGAAAAAAAGGAGAAGGAAAAGAAGCGCGAAGAGGCCCAGAAGGAGTTCTCCGACCTGATTTCATTCCTCTCGGACAGGCTAAAGGACAAGGTCAAGGAGGTGCGCTTCTCCAACCGTTTGACCGACAGCGCCTGCTGTCTGGTGGCCGAAGAGTACGGCATGAATGCCAACATGGAGCGCATCATGAAGGCGCTCAACCAACCTGTGCCCGAGTCGAAACGCGTCCTGGAGCTTAACCCTGATCATGCCATCCTTAAGGCGATGGCTGCTATTCATACCCAGGACAAGGCAGCTCCTGTTCTGGCCGATTACGCCGACCTGCTCTACGATCAGGCCATTTTAACCGAAGGTTCCCCTATCAAGGATCCATTGCGATTTACTCGGTTGGTAAGTGAACTAATGGTCAAGGCGGCCGGGAAGTAATTTACCCGGATTATCTGTGTTATATTAGCTAGTTATAGCTACGGATCGGCATTCAACCCTTGACAGACCATCTGTGCTGGGCTAAGGTTGGGTAATAAATCACACATAGAAATTTACGATAACCGATAATACTAAACCATCCGCGAGGATGGGACGGAAAACCTAAAGGGTCTTTCAGAGACAGCCGGGTCGCCGAACTATCAATAACTACGATAGCAAGCGACCCGGTTTTTTTATGTGCGTAGAACAAATGCTATATTGAGCAATAGTGACAACTAGGAGTAACTGGCATGAAATTCAGCAAAAATATCCACAATATGGCGGTGCTAATTGAATTCCTGGCCGGTGCCGGGCTCGCCATCTTTTTCCATTTAGTGCTTCACTCTCCTGAGGTCGCCTACAGTATTTTCGGTATCGGCATCCTACTGTCCCTGGCCACCTACCTGCTTCGCGAGGATCTGGAAAAAACCCGCCATGAGCTAATCGGCCAGTATCACCAAGCCCATGAAATCACCTTTGCCATTGCTCAGATCTGCGATGCGGAATGTCACAGTAAGGCAGAGACAATGTTATCCGGTATCAAACGAACCATTGTGCAATTGCAGCAGGGTTTCATCCCGCTTGACGAGACTGAATTCTACCTGGAAGGCGCCAAGTGCTCCGACCATGCTATTCGCAGGATAAAGACAGTTGATCCTATCACCAATGGCTGGCACATACGGGGGGCATTGGTCAACTACTATCAATCAAATCTGCGGGCACTGGAACGAGGTGTAGCCATCACCCGCATCTTTGTCATGAATCATGACGAGTTAGGAGATCCTGATTCACAGAAAATTCTGCTTGCACAGTGCCATGACGGTATCGAAGTACGAATCGCCTTTCGTGAGGAGCTTCCCAACGCCAGTAACATGAGTGGGCGCGACACCAACAGTTCCTTTGATTTTGCCATTTACGACGAGCAGTTGGCTACCGAGGTATTTCCCCAGAGCGGGACCTATTTTGGAAGGAAGACCAGTCAGGCGGTCAATGTGGATAAATTTTTGCGGTTTTACGAGCTGATTGAGCATAGCTCCCATGGTACAGCTGTTGAGAACGAGCGAATCATCCTCGCTTCAGATGCAATTAAACCTGCGGCTTAATCACCAATCAAATTATTTTTCACCCACGCCTCTCTCACTATCTCCGCATCTACAAACACCGCCGCCGGGATGATGGTGTCCAGTTCGCTGATCGTCTTGCCCAGCAATCTGCGGGTCAATTCATGGAACAGCAGCAACTCTTGAGCAAACAGTTCGTTGAACGGATAGCGGAGATCAACCAAAGACAGCGGATCGCTATCAACAAAATTAAGCGTGCACCAATCGTCGAACAGCTCCTCGCCAGAGATATCAATCAAAGGGATTCCGTTCAGGCGGCAGGTCATGGGACGATGGGCATACACCAGGCAGATGCCGGTGTCCGACAGAAGCGGACAGGGGGTCTCGTCATCTTCCGGCATCATGTCATCCCACTCGGCCTCGGGGATGGGGTTGAGTATCCAAGGGACGGTGAAGTCCGGCCAACGGGCCGTAAGTGGATCAAGCTGAGCTTTGGCTTTCAGGCGGATGCTGTTTTGAATATCATCCGGCAGCAGGTTGAATCCGCTTCGCAGATAGAGCGCATCCAACAGGGTGATATCGAACAGCCCGCGGCAGCAGGAGGAACAGCCTCGTGCGCAAGTAATCAGCTCTTCGTGCCTCTGCACACAACCCGCAAACCAAGAGTCCACTTCCCGTAACAGGCTGCTATAGCGATCGAGAATATCCTGCACTAAACTACATGTAGATCATGACTTTGAGCGAAACGCGGCCGTCAGCGGTCGTAAAAGGGATGGTCACCCCTTTGCATTGGACATTGATACTGGATTGTTCGCCAGGACTTGGCGAATCGGAAATCATCCGCAGCTGACCGGAAACAACCAAAGGCAAGCCAAGGGCAACACTGCCATACTGCTCGTGATATTTGGTTTTGAAGACTCCGGCGATGTTATTGGTCAACTCGCCCACCGCATCCCGAATGCACTCCTCATCCGCCTCTTCTTCCATCAACATTTCCTTGGCTACTATCTGGGCACTCGCCCTGTCAGTGGCAATGATGATATAACCAACCCGGTCTCCTGCCACGCCGACAATGCCGGTCACATCCGAATCCACCGTGTCTACGCGCTTATCGACCTTGCCGGCCAGCAGATCAATGCTCATGTAGCTCTTAAATGTGTCCTGAGTGGCGGACATGATGGTAAACATGATCTCTTCAAAACTTATAACTGACACGATATTCCCTCCATAGGATGTTGTTACGCCGCAAACAGCCTGGATTCATTTACCAGACTGCTGCCAGCCAGGCCGTTAAATCGCCTTGCCCGCAACCTTGAAAACAAAATCAAAATTAAGAATGTCCTCCCACTGGAAACCCTTTGCGGTAGAGCGGGTATCGTCGCTATCGCTGTAGGGTTTACCAGGGATGTAAAACCAATTCATGATCGCTTCACCGGAATAACGAAGTACAATCCAGTATTTGCCAGGCTTTAACCGGCTCTGGTCGTCATGGGGGAAACTGAAGTCAACCCAGTAGTAACCAGGCTTTCTGGATATTTTTTCCAGTGAAACCAAATCGGAACGCATTCCGGCCAGGATATTCGGTTTACCACCTTCGTCTTTGACAAGATCGAGGTAAACTGTTCCATCCCCTCCAAACTTGCGCATGGCCAGAGAAACCTTGTCCAGGTCCAGAGCATCTTTAAGGTTAAAGGCCTGGGCAAAAATATACTGGGAGGTGACATATTCAGAGGTTTCTTTATCCAGTATGCGCGTTCCGGTGTCGCCCTGAACGGAATAGCCGTTGACCAGATTGGGAAATTCCATATTACCGAAAACAAGTTGAGTTCCCTGCGCAGGCTTTTTAATTTTCAAAGTTTTAATACGAGCTGTTTCAGCGGCCAGATGTTCGGCTCTCAACTTAGCCACGCGCTCTTTTTCAGCCTTATCGCGAGCACGTTTTTCAGCTTCGGTTTTTGATTTGGCTATTCGCTCTGATTCAACCTTTTCTCGGGCAAGCCGTTCTCGCTCGACCCGTTCACGAGCTTCACGCTCTTCAGTCGCCCTGAGCTGTGCCTGCCGCTCTGCCTCGGCACGCTCTTTTGCTGCACGCTCCCTTTGGCTCCTTTCCAGAGCCTTGCGCTCCTCTTCAGTTTTCTGTTTGACAAGTTGCTCGGCCTTGAGCCGCTCTTTTTTCAGACGTTCCTGCTCAGCCTGTTCCCTGGCAACCCGGTCGCGATCAGCCTTTCTCTTTGCAGTCTTTTCCTTCTCCTGATCTTCAATGGATGGAATTGCATCATCATTAGGCTCCTGGCCGCCGGAAACCGCAGAGGTTCTGGTAGCCACAAGATTACTGATAATGTAAGGACGAGGATCCTTGCCGGAGTTCTTAACCTTCAGCTGGATATCATCCGACTTGAAAGAACCCTCAATCAGCTCAGAATATCTGGGCAAATAAGGAGCTCCACGCCACGTGTCGTTGATATCACGGGAATCCAGGCCATGGGTCTGTTTGATATGACGTGAAGAAGTGAACTGACGCGACTGTTGCGGGTCATAGGACAGCCAGCCCAAATCCGGGAAATAGATCTCCATCCAGGCGTGTCCGCCCTGTCCCATGCTCTGGACGATGGAGCTCCTGGCATCAATTGGCACCTTCCAGGAATCCTTGAGAGTGATCCCTCCGACAATGCGTGCCGGAATGCCGACACTGCGCAGCAATGCAATATTTAGATGGGCAAAATTCTGGCAGTTACCGCTTTTGGTTTGCAGTGTGTAGAGGGCATCGTACTTGGGTGGATTAAAGGTATATTTGATGGCATCAGCCACATGGTTGGTGATTGCCGTGACTGCTTCATACTCATTTTTTGATCCTGATGTCAGACGCTGGGCCAGCTCGCTGATTTCAGGGGACTCTGACTGTACCATCTCTGTGGATTTCAGGTAAACGGCATCTCCACCCGCTACCTTGCCGATAGGAAATGGAGTGCGGCTCTCCATGGCGGAAAGTTCGGAATGGATATTGGCGGTATAGCTCAGATTAATGCGGATGTTATTGGATATATTGTTCCAGACGACCTTTTGAAATTGGTTGCCGAATCTGTCTTTTTCAACTGTAGAAGTTGTGGGTTGCGGATCGAAACGGGTGGACAGCGCATTAACGTTCTGATTTACGCTTTTGTTCTGAAAATCAGCCGGCAGGGCAAAACGGAAAGTGAAACTTTGGACCGAGCCCTGGTCAACACTGAATTCCATCTGCTGGCGCATGGCAATTGCGCTATCCAGCTTTCCTTCCAGCATGAGAGTCTTGGCAAAAGCAGATCCAGCGACAAGCAGCACCATAACGGTTGATACAACAGAGAATCGTTTCATCCGTGCTCCTCCCGATATCACTCCCATTCAATTGTAGCGGGCGGTTTGCTGGAAATATCATAAACAACCCGGTTGACCCCTTTTACCTCATTAATTATCCGGTTACTGATGCGGGCCAGGTCTTCATATGGCAGCGGATACCATCCGGCAGTCATAAAATCCTTTGTTTCAACTGCCCTCAGGGCAATAACGTACTCATAGGTACGGCCATCTCCCATGACGCCGACGCTCTTGACCGGCAGAAAGACGGCAAAGGCCTGGCTGATCTTGTGATAGTTGCCGGACGCATAAAGCTCCTCAATATAGATTGCATCAGCCCGGCGCAGTATTTCCGCATATTCCTTTTTGACCTCGCCAAGGATACGGACCCCCAAACCCGGTCCGGGGAAGGGATGACGCCAGACCATCTGGTGTGGGAGACCAAGTTCTTCTCCGATAGCGCGGACTTCATCCTTGAACAGTTCGCGTAGCGGTTCCAGAAGCTTGAGCTTCATATGTTCAGGCAGACCACCCACGTTGTGATGGCTTTTTATGTTATGTGCCTTGCCGGTCTTTGCCCCGGCCGATTCGATGACATCGGGATAAATCGTTCCCTGAGCCAACCAGCGGGCGTCTTCGATCCGGTTGGATTCATCGTCAAAGATATCGACAAAGAGACCACCGATGATCTTGCGCTTCTTCTCGGGATCACATTCACCGCTAAGTGCATTCAGGAAACGCTCTGCAGCATCGACCCGGATCACCTTAACCCCCAGGTTTTCGGCAAAGGCCGCCATTACCTGATCTCCCTCGGCCAGACGCAACAGGCCGTTATCGACAAAGACACAGGTAAGTTGATCGCCGATAGCCCGGTGGATCAAGGCCGCAGCCACCGATGAATCAACACCGCCCGAAAGTCCCAGGATTACACGTTCCTGGCCTACCTGTTGGCGGATACGTGCAACTGCATCTTCAATGATGTGCCCTGGGGTCCACTGTCCGCTACAACCGCAGATTTTGCGGACAAAGGTATCGATCAACTGTTCACCGCGGGGAGTGTGGTTGACTTCAGGATGGAATTGAACTCCATAGAGATTCCGAGATATATCCTGTATGGCACAGACTGGGGCGTTGGCGGTCTTCGCCACTACATCAAATCCATTCGGCACACGGGATACATGGTCCCCATGGCTCATCCAGACCGGGCTTTTACCTTCCATGAAGAATCCGTCAAACAACTCGCCAGGCTGAGCACAGGCGAGCAGATCGGCATGGCCGAATTCGCGCTTGCCGGCCGGCACAACCTCCCCGCCGAAGTGACGGCTCATCAACTGCATACCATAGCAGATACCCAGAACCGGCACACCCAATTCAAAGAGTTCCTCGGTTATTGCCGGCGCCTCCGGCTCATAGACCGACTTGGGTCCGCCGGAAAGGATTATCCCGGAAGGAGCAAAGGTACGGATTGTTTCCAGATCCATGTCAAATGGATGCAGTTCGCAATAAACGTGGGCTTCACGCACCCGCCGTGCAATTAGTTGTGTATATTGGGATCCGAAATCGAGGATGAGGATCTTCTGGCTATGGATATCGGTCATTATCAATCTTTCTGAAATATATGGACTTTTGTGCTTCCATGAAGCGAGGATTTTTTCGTCCTGGCAAGGCTGTCGAGGGATTGTGCGGAGGCGTAGCAGCGCTACGCCGCACAAGGGATCCCGAAGACTTACGCAGCCAGGGCGGAAAAAGACCGCTTCACTTAGTTGCCTACCCGGTAGTTTGGAGCCTCTTTTGTTATGGTCACATCATGTACATGGGATTCCTTCAGGCCCGCTCCAGTGATGCGGATGAAACGTCCCTTCTCCTGAAGTTCCTGGATCGTGGCGCAACCGGTGTAGCCCATGCCTGAGCGAAGACCGCCCAGCAACTGGTGGATATTGGCCGAAAGCGGCCCACGCAACGGCACCATTCCCTCGATTCCTTCGGGCACCAGCTTGACATCGTCCCCGACTTCCGACTGGAAATAACGGTCTTTGCTGCCATCCTTCATGGCGCCAATGGAGCCCATCCCGCGATAGGTCTTATAAGTACGGCCCTGGTAAAGGACCGTGTCCCCAGGTGATTCCTCGGTACCGGCGAACAGTGAACCGATCATGATGCAATCTGCGCCGGCTGTGACTGCCTTGGGCAGGTCACCGGAATATTTGATGCCGCCATCGGCAATGACCGGCACGCCATGCTTGTGGGCAACGCGGGAGCACTCGTGAATGGCCGTAATCTGCGGCACGCCTACACCGGCCACAACGCGGGTTGTACAGATAGAACCGGGTCCGATACCAACCTTGATCCCGTCTACGCCAGCCTTGATCAGTGCCTCGGCTGCCTCGGCCGTAGCAATATTGCCGGCAATAATCTCCACGCCCGGAAAGGTTGACTTGGCCCGCATGACAGCCTCGATCACCCCTTGGGAATGGCCGTGGGCCGTATCAATAACAATGACGTCAACACCGGCACGGATGAGCGCCTCCATGCGCGCCTCCATTTCAGCTGTCGGACCAACAGCTGCTCCAACCCTCAGTCGCCCCAGGCTATCCTTGCATGAGTAAGGATACTTTTTTACCTTCTCGATATCCTTGATGGTGATCAGACCTTTGAGGAAACGGTCATTATCCACCACCAGCAGTTTCTCCACCCTGGTATGCTTGAGGTGTTCCTTGGCCTGTTCAAGCGTTGTCCCCACTTCTACCGTGACCAGATTGCGCTTGGTCATGCGGGCCGAGATGGGCAGGTCATAATCGGTTTCAAAACGAAGATCCCGATTGGTCAGGATGCCCACCAGCTTGCCATTTGCCTTGGTGACCGGAACACCGGAGATGCGGTAGCGTGACATGATATCCAGCGCCTCGCTGATCTTCTGGTGGGGGCGCATGGTGATCGGATCCACGATCATGCCGGATTCACTTTTCTTGACCTTGTCAACTTCGTAAGCCTGTTCCTTAATCGAAAGATTTTTATGGATAATGCCGAGACCTCCCTCACGCGCCATGCAGATGGCGGTGCGCGCCTCGGTTACAGTATCCATGGCGGCGCTGACAAGCGGAATGTTCAAGGGGATGTTACGGGACAGGCGGGTGGTGAGGTTTGCATCGCGGGGTAAAACCAAAGAATGGGCTGGAACAAGGAGGACATCATCAAAGGTCAAGCCTTCCAGCAGTTTCTCGTAGGGCATATGTGGTTCCTCGCGAAAGAAAATTTTATAAAAGTTAGTACAGTGCACCAGGCAAGTCAAGGCAAAAGGGGCTCATGAGTGTTTAAGGCCGGTTTTTTCATGGCAATGCGCTAATTATCCATTTATCAACTTGTTTGCAAACGAGACCTATGACCTTTAGGCCGGGATAAACTCTTCCCGCGATGTGATCTGTCCCAATGTTGCAACAATAAGTTTTGCAGCGTTTTCCAAGTCAGCCAGGGAAACGGTTTCCACGGGTGTATGCATGTAACGCAAAGGAATTTTTACCAACGCCGTGGCTACACCATTTCTGGATATCTGCATGACATTGGCGTCCGTTCCGGTAGCGCGAGGATTGGCGGTGTGCTGTATGGCAATTTTTTCCTTTTCGGCAGTTGATGATAAGAGTTCAAATAAATGAGGATTGATGTTGGCGCCACGGGTCAGGATTGGCCCTTTGCCAAGCCCCACCTCGCCGTTATGTTTTTTCTCCACGTCCGGTTGATCGGTGGCAAAATCCACCTCTACGCAGATGCCGATATCAGGGTTGACTGTGTAACAGCTGGTTGTACCGCCCCGCAGGCCAATCTCCTCCTGGACAGAGGAAACTCCATATAGATCGACAGCCAGTTTTTTACCGGAGGCGGCAACCAGGCGCAGCACCTCGGCTACCACAAAGCAGCCGGCCTTGTCGTCAAAGCCGCGTGAAGCGACCCGATCGCCGGCAAGACGTGTAAAAGTGCTGTCAAAGGTTACCGCGTCCCCTACCCTGACCAGCTTCTGAGCCTCTTTCTTGTCCCTGGCGCCGATGTCGATGTACTGAGCCTCCAGCTTGACAACGGTTTCCCTGTCTTTATTGTCCATCAGGTGAATCGGCTTCTTGCCGATAACTCCGGCCAGCGAACCGGTGACGGTGTGAATATTGACCCGCTTGCCGGGTGTCAGATGGGCGTCCACCCCGCCGACTGCTGCGAAATACAGAAACCCTTTGTCGTCGATGTATTTAATCTGCAGACCGATTTCGTCGGTATGCCCAACGATCATCACTCTTGGCTGATTTTTGCCCTTGCCGGCGATACGGCCAAAGACATTGCCCATTACGTCGGTGGTCAGTTCATCGCAAAAAGAGGCGACATAGTCGCGGAAGACGCGCTGTGCCGGTTGTTCATAACCGGACGGACTGGGTGCATCCAGGAGCTTTTCCAGAAATTTCAGTGATTCTTTGCGCATGGCTTCATACCTCATTAATATTGAAATGAAGGTCACTAACTATGTGACCCTTAATGCGTTGATCAAGGCATTGTACGGCAAGTTCTTCTTGTAACAGGGAAACGTCTGGTTTGACTTCTAGCTCCCTGCACTTTTTACTTAAACGTATCAGGTTTACCCTGCCCTGACCAATAACATCTGAAATACGCGATGGATGGCAACGGATCGAGAACGGAGCAGCATCAGGCAGATCAGCCGCAAGCAGGCACAACAAATCGTAATACAGCTCAGAACGAACAAGCTGTCCAAAGGCGGGATGATAGCAACCAGCCTTTACCGAACCGGAATTCAACCCTTCATCAGCCTGCAAACCTATACGGACAACACCAACTCCGGCCTTAAGAGCTGTGTGCAGAAGCACCTTGCAAAGGCTGATACCTTTATCAAGGCTTAACGGAGAATATTCCCCAGCCTCAAACCGGCGGGCCAGTTCTGTTCCTCGCAGGACAAGCGCGGGATATATCCTCACAAAATCGGCGCCGGCAGCCATCACACATTCCAGAGACCGGAGCGAGTTGGCGGGTGTGTCTCCCGGCAAGCCAGGCATAAGTTGGGCACCAACGGAAAGACCATGCTTGCTGACACAACGAATAGCTGCGTCGGATGCTGCAGCATCATGACCGCGCCCTGCGGCTGCCAACACATTATTATCCATGGACTGAACGCCCAGTTCGATGATTCTGACTCCCCGCTCTGTCAGCCAGCCGACATGGTCAGCGTTTATGCAGTCCGGGCGGGTGGAAATTCTGACCGAATTGATTTCTCCGGCTGCCAGCAGCGGCTGCAGCGGCCCAAGCAGTTGCTCTTGCATATCAACCGCAAGCGCGGTGAATGTTCCGCCAAAAAAAGCCACATCCAGAGTGCAATGGCCTGCTGAGCGCTGCCATGTGCGTACCTTGTCTATAATTTCGTAACCGGTCGGCAGTTGGCCAAACGCTCCGGAAATGATCCGCTGGTCGCAGAAGATACAGTTATGCAGGCAGCCTTGGTGACTGATAAAGAAAGGAACCGTGACGCTCTTCATGCCAGCTGTCTGGAATTATCCGTTAAGTGTTCCAGTGCCTGTGACGCAGCAGCCTGCTGGGCCGTCTTTTTTGATTTTCCTGTACCTTCTCCGACTATTTCATCATCCATGAGCACCTGAAAGTGGTACAGACGAGAATGAGGCGGGCCGAATTCCTCAACAAGCCGATAGCAGGGGGGCGGCAACCGCCTGGCGGACAACAACTCCTGTAGTTCGCTCTTGGCATCATTGATTTTCAGGATGGCCACGGGTGTATCCAGCAGATCTTTGAACAGTCGCATCACCAGTCTGTGCGCCGAATCCATTCCACCGTCAAGATACACCGCGGCAATCAGCGCTTCGAGTACATCGGCCAGAATGGAATCCTTGTCGCGGCCGGTACTCTGTTCTTCGCCACGGCCAAGACGGATGAATTGACCAAAACCACACTCTCTGGCAATGCCCGCAAGGGTATCCTGATCAGCCATCTGGGATCTGAAGCGGGACAGGTCGCCCTCGCTGGCCTCGGGAAAGCGGAAATACAGTATTTCGGCCAGCACCATCCCCAATATGGCATCACCAAGAAACTCAAGCCGCTGGTAATCTCCAACTCCTGCCTGTTCATGCTCAAAGGAAGGGTGTGTCAGGGCTCGCAGGGCAAGGCCTTGCTCAGTAAAACGATAATCCAATAACTGTTCAAGCTGCAAAATAGCGATTGACACGCCCTGCCCCCTTTGGAAATAAAACTATAGCCACGCTGTTGGCATTTAGCAACAGAAAGTAAACTGACAAAACCCGATTCATCGTGCAAACAGTGAAAGAAAGCTAAATTCAGTTGCCAATTCAGGGTAGCTTGCCTATAATCAATCATTTAAGAAAGCCATGGAGATGTGAGTGGGCTATTTCATAACTTTCGAAGGCATTGAGGGCAGCGGCAAGACAACCCAGATCAAGCTGCTAGCCAACCATCTGGAATTACTCGGGTACCAGGTCGTGATGACACGGGAGCCCGGGGGGTGCCCTATTTCCGATAAAATCCGCTCGATTTTGTTGGATGCCGACAATCAAAACATGTGCTCCCTGACCGAACTGTTTCTGTATGCTGCTGCCCGAGCTCAACACGTTACCGAGATCATCAAACCGGCTCTGGAATCAGGTTGCATTGTACTGTGCGACCGTTTTACAGATGCGACCATTGCCTATCAGAGTTGCGGTCGTGGTCTTGAACGGAACGCAATCGAAACTCTCAATCAGCTGGCTTGTCAAACTTTTTACCCTGATCTGACGGTCTTGATCGACTGTGATCCGGATATCGGGCTAATGCGGGCCAAAAAACGCATTGAGGCTGCATCCGGCCCACGTGAGGAGCGTTTCGAGCTTGAGGCCCTGGAGTTTCATCGCCGGGTCCGGGACGGGTATCTCGGCATGGCACTGCAAGAGCCTCAACGCTTCCTTAAAATCGAAGGAAGTGGCGCCATTACTGATATTTTTGAAACAATTGCAGAACAGGTTCAGATCCGCCTAAAGGACGAAAACCGTGGCGTTTGCTGATATTCTGGGGCATGAACGCATCTTGGAGGTATTCAGGCGGGCCCTTAGTTCCGGGAAAACCTCGCATTCCTACATTTTTGAAGGGCCGCCAGGTTGCGGCCGCAGAAAAACCGCACTGGCGCTGATACAGGCCCTCTTCTGTGAATATAGAGCTGATGACGCTTGCGGAACCTGTTCCAGTTGCCTCAAGGTACAGAGTGGCAATCATGCTGATGTTAACCTTATAGAGCCGCTGCCCGACAAACGGGACATCAGTATCGATCAGCTACGTGAAATGCAGCGGGTATTGGCCCTGCGCCCTTACGAAGCACCACGCAAGGCCTGCCTTCTGGAGCCTGCCGAGCGGATGAGCGTAAACGCTGCCAACTCATTGCTCAAAACACTGGAAGAACCACCGGGCAACGCCATCATCATCCTGCTCTCAGAAAATGCCGACATGCTGCTACCGACCATCCGTTCCCGTTGCCAATTGGTCCGCTTTGCACCGCTGCCTCCCGAACATGTCAGGCAGCTTTTGGAACAAAACGGTATGGATCAAGCATCCGCTGCTACATTGGCCCAAATGGCTTGTGGAAGCATGCAGCGGGCACGGGAACTGGACAACGAATCGCTCACTGAGCGTCGCGATCTGCTGCTGAAACACCTGACACAGATAAATTTCGATCATATTGCAACCGTCTTCGACGCCTCTGAGGAGTTGGGCGGCAATCGTGACAATGCTTTGGAAACCCTTGATTTACTGCTTTCCTTTGCCAGGGACATGATACACCTTACTGCAGGAAGCAATGACATCATCAATACCGCCATCCGCCCATCACTTGAATCACTGACCACGGGATTGAATCTCGAGCGTGTATTGCAGCTGGCCGGTGATGTCATGGAGACCCGCCGTGCGGTCCAGCGTAATGCCAACGTAAAGCTCGCCCTTGACCATCTCTTCATCAAGATGGCTCGCAGCGCAGTCTGAAACTAATAGAATCATCAAGGAGGATTTCTTTGCCACGCATAGTAACCATACAATTTATCACAGCCGGCAAGCTGTACGACTTTGATGCCGGCGATCTTGATATAACCACTGGTGACAAAGTCATTGTGGAGACTGAACGAGGCCTCGGCATTGGTTCAGTTGTTAAAGCTCCGGTTGAGTGTACGGAGGCTGATCTTCCGGCAGGCCTTGTCCCGATCCGGCGCAAGGCCACCATGGAAGATCTTGCCACGCTTGAACGTAACGCCGCCAAGGAAAAAGAAGCCCATGATTTCTGCATCAAACGCATTATGGAGCGCGGCATGCAGATGAAGCTGGTGCGTGTGGAATACCTCTTTGACGGCAGCAAGGCGATCTTTTTCTTCACTGCCGATGGCCGGGTGGATTTCCGTGATCTGGTCAAGGACCTGGCGCATTCCTTTCATACCCGCATTGAGATGCGCCAGATCGGTGTCCGCGACGAGTCCAAGATGGTCGGCGGGATTGGCATCTGCGGCCGCGAACTGTGTTGCAGTTCCTGGTTGAGGGATTTTCAACCGGTATCGGTCAAGATGGCCAAGGAACAGAATCTGGCCCTCAATCCCAACAAGATCTCCGGCCAGTGCGGACGTCTGCTCTGCTGTCTGGATTATGAATATGAAACCTACTGTTGCCTGCGCAAGACCTTTCCCAAATGCGGAAAACGTGTGCGGACAGATTCGCTTACCGGTGTTGTCGATAAGCTGAACATTCTGACCGGTAACATCACGCTGAAATTGGACGACGGGAAACTTGTCGTGGTCAAGAAAATGGAAATAGTCGGTGATGCCTTAGCTGCTGAAACACCACCACAACGGGTAGAGGCGCCTTCCATCCCAGGACGCATTCCCCAGAAAGGTCGCGAACGGCGACCGGCACGCCAGGAGCGGAAAACAACTGAAACTTCGATCCAACAGAAAGAGCCTGACGTCGTTGCACCTGTTGGAGAAGTCGGGACTGAAAGCCCTCAGTCCGAAGGCCAGCCCCGTCAAGATCGTAAGAAAAAACGCTTCCGCAAACATGGGCATCGCAAAAACCAGGATGGCGGCTCCAGCGGCAACACGCCACCAGCAACAGGAGCGTAATTATGAAACCTGCATTCTACGTGACCACCCCCATATACTATGTCAATGATGTACCTCATATCGGTCATGCCTATACCACCGTGGCTGGCGACGTTCTGGCCCGCTACAAGAGATTGATGGGTTATGAGGTCTACTTTCTGACCGGCAGCGACGAGCACGGTCAAAAAGTGGAAAAAGCCGCCACCACAGCCGGCGAAACACCGCTGGAGCTTGCCGACAGGGTGGTAAAACGCTTTCAGGCTCTCTGGGAACGGCTGGGGATTTCACACACCGACTTCATCCGCACTACCCAGGAACGCCACAAAAATGGTGTTACCCATATCTTCAAGGATATCCTCGAAAAGGGTGACATCTACCTGGGTGAATACGAAGACTGGTACTGCACGCCCTGCGAAACCTTCTGGCCCGAAACCCAATTGATCGAGAACCGCTGCCCCGACTGTAACCGTCCGGTGGAAAAGCTCAAGGAGGAGTCCTACTTCTTCCGCATGAGCAAGTATCAGCAGGCACTGCTGGATCATATCGAGGCACATCCTGACTTCATCCAACCCAAGAGCAAGCGCAATGAGATCATCTCCTTTGTAAAAGAGGGCTTGCGCGATCTGTCCGTATCACGGACCACCTTTTCCTGGGGCATCCCGGTGCCGGGCAACGAAAAGCATGTGATCTACGTTTGGTTTGACGCCTTGACCAACTACATCAGCGCCTTGGGCTATCCCGATGCGACCCCGGAATACCAGCGTTTCTGGCCGGCCAGTGTACATCTGATCGGCAAGGACATCCTGCGTTTCCACACCGTTTACTGGCCCACATTTCTGATGGCTGCCGGACTGCCCCTGCCGGAAAAGGTCTTTGCCCACGGTTGGTGGACGGTCGAAGGTCAGAAGATGAGCAAGAGCCTGCAAAACGTGGTCGAACCCAACATGCTGATCGATAAATACGGCGTTGACGTGGTCAGATATTTCCTGCTGCGCGAGGTCCCTTTCGGCCTGGATGGCGACTTTTCCCACACTGCCCTGGTCCAACGCCTCAATTTCGATCTGGCCAATGATCTGGGCAACCTCCTCAGCCGCTCCACTGCCATGGCGGTCAAGTATTTCGACGGCGTACTGCCGCCAGCTGCCGAACTGACGGAAATCGATCTGGCGCTAAAGAAGAAGACTGAGGATATGGTTAAAAACGTGGCCGCCTGTATGGATGATCTGGCCTTCAGCAAGGCGCTCCAGGCGATCTGGGAGGTTGTATCGGCCGGCAACAAATACATCGACGACACTGCACCTTGGACTTTGGCAAAGGATCCAGCCAACCAGGAACGGCTGGCTACGGTCATGTATTGCCTGCTGGAGTCGCAGCGGATCGTGCACTGCATCCTGTCGGCCTTCATGCCCACTACGGCTGAAAAGGCATTGTGCTCTTTGGGCTGGATTGACGAAATCAGCCAGGAAGGCCTTGTATGGGGCGGGCTGCAGGCGGGAACGACAATAACCAAGGCGGAGGCGCTGTTTCCGCGCTTTGAAGAAAAAGAGTAGGGAAAATTCCCTACTCCCCTTGTTTCCTGTTGACGAGTGACAAAAAGAAGTCCTCCAGGTCTCTGCGTTTGGTTTCAACAAGAGCCACTTCCGTTCCGGCCTTGTTGACCTCGCCCATGAAAGCGTTAAAAGCATTGCAGGGCACATAGAATTCAGACACAGAGCCGGTGCGGCGAACCGCTTCGAGTCCAGCATAAGATCCTGACCCAGCATCCGGCAGTTGCAAATGGACCAGATACCCCTCTACTCCGCGCCTCAGGATATTTTCCACCCTGTCCACCGCCACCAAACTCCCCTTGACAATCACCCCTACCCGATCGCAGATCTTCTCAACATCGTCGGTAATATGTGTGCTGAAGAAGACGCATTTGCCACGTTTTTTCAGGTCAATGATGATATCTTTCACCAGCGCCCGGCCAATGGGATCAAGTCCGCTCATAGGTTCATCCAGGATATACACCTCGGGATCATGGACGAGCGCCTGGGCCAAGCCAACCCGCTGAACCATCCCCTTGCTGTAGCCACGCATCGGCCGCTTACGTGCCTCCCACAGGTCCAACCGTTTCAGCACTTCATCTGAACGCCGTTTGAGCAATGCAGCATCCATCCTGAATTGTGAACCGACAAACGCGACATACTCCTCGGCGCTCAGATAATCGTAGAAGGCTGGATTTTCAGGGAGAAAACCGACCTTACTCCGGGAATCGGTCACAGCTGAATCCACTCCCAGAATGCGGGCAGTGCCGGAAGTCGGTCGCAACAAACCCATTACAAGCTTTATGGTTGTACTTTTACCGGCACCATTCGGACCGAGGAAGCCGAACACCTCACCGGCCTCAATCTGAAGATCAAGGTTCTTCAGGGCATCGACCCGTGACATTTTCTTGCCCTTAAACTGTTTGCAGAGACCTGTTATTTCAATGGCATTCATTGTAACTCACCTATTTATTGTTATTTTCTTTTTTCACGCCAGCAAAGGCAAACTTGCTGGTAGTTGCTACCTTGCCATCCGGATCAAGGTAGAACCGCCCACCATATGGATCAACTGGATCTGGAGCAAGAAAACCAGCCTGGACCAATTGTTCAACCGTTGTCGGCAACTGCCCCCTCACCTCTTTGAAACGATCCCGAGCCAACTCGATTCGGCGAACCTCTTTAAATGCCGCAAGTCGAATTTGGTAGTTCTTTTTTACGGCCAGATTCCTCTCACCCTTTTCCATCGTGCTAAGATACACTATGGCAAGCTCTGTTTGTCCGGATTCCTGCATATAGCGGCCTGCAAGACGCTTCGACAGATCGGATCCGGAAAGCTCACCGGCTCGTTGATAGTAGCCAGCTGCGTTCTTGTAGTCCTTAAGGAAAAAGGCACTATTGAAGCCTGCAAAAAACGGCAGCATCCAATCCCAGGTCCGGTACTTCATTCCATAATCTAGAAGCTTATTAGCAATTTCAATTTGTCTAACCTCCCATGTCAGAAACGACTGGGCAAAATAGTAGGCATCCATATTGTAAGGATCCAACTTTACCGCGTCGAACAAAATACCTGCCATTCTCTGATAGTCTGGTGGTTGAACAATCACATTAGCCTGTTGTTTCTCGATAATACCACCGAAGTACATAACAGTTTTCATGACCAGCAAAGCACCTACTAGTTCCTTGTGATCAGCACAGGCATACCTTAGTACATTGATACTAGGCAGATAACCAAGTTTTTCTTCAATTGGCTTATGCTTCATATATGCCGTGAACGGACCAAGAATAGCTCCATAAATAAGCAATCCAACCAATAAAGCAGTTAAAGGTTGACGCAGGATACTCATTTCATCTCTCTCCGGGCAAATAGAATGGAGCCAATGCATAATAGTATAAAGGTATAAACTACGAAATACATTAATGTCAGTATAAGCCCATGAAAATCAAGTGGAATGGAATATATAGCTTGGACCTTGAGATCAAAACCGCTCAGATTGGGAAGAAGGTAGTACAGTACCATTGCAGCACTGCGAACAACAGTAGAGACAGCTGCCAGTGCCGAGGGGGTATGCAGATAGTCAAACACCTGCTGTGTAACCGTGCCTGCCAAAAATAAACTTATCGCCCCGAAAACCGGGAGGAAAAAAGAGGTGCTCACAGTTGCAAGCAACATGGCGATTGCAACTACAAGAATATATTTTAATGCATCAAAAAAAATTGTCGCAACAATTGCCGGCCAAAGCACAGGGCGAGCAGGGGGATATGCCATTGAAACAAGCTTGATTGAAATTATCGCGATAATTCCAAGAAAGGAAGCAGTAATAAACATGAACAGGGCAATTCCAAAAAAACGACCAATCAAATAAGTTGAGCGGCTGATCGGAAGGCTCAATACACTGAAGGTATAACGGCGTTCGATGTCCTTCCAGATTGATGTTGCTCCCAGAAACACCGCCAGGAGGAGCATGATGAAAGATATTAGCGACAGCGAAAGCGTAGTGGACAATTCCGTCACCTGACGCATGGAAAGTACTGCGGCTGATGGAATGAAGAGAATAAGAATCGCCAGCGCCATGATTCCCTGAAAAATTCGGTCGCGGAAGATGCCTTTAATGGTGATTTGTATGATGTTTGTCATGACCAACTCCTATAAGATCTAACAGGATAATGATTGATATAAGCATACTAAGTCAAGTCAGAAGGAGCATTCTGCTAAAGCTCCTCCAACTTTAGTTCATAAGCGGCTACCTTCCATTTCAGGTACGGATGCTGCCGGAGAGCCTTAAATCCGGACAGAGCTTTATCCCTCTCGCCGGTTAAGAAATAAATAACTGCTTGCTGAAAGAGCGGGGCATCCCATCCAGGATCATTGCGAGATGCTTTACAATAACATTCCAGAGCGTCAGTAAAATTACGTTGCCGTTGATATGTTTGTCCGGCACCGTAGAGCAATTTAGCATCTTCAGGCATCTCCTTAAGACAGAGAGAATAGTACAAGAGTGCCTTGTCTTGCATCCCCTGTGCCGCATACATGCTGGCTCTCATAAGATTTTCATCAAATCGGTCTTCAAGTTGTGGAACTGTATCCAGTTCCCTGAACGCGTCGTCAAATAGATGATATTTATAATAGAGACCCGCCAGGGCATGGTGTATCAAATCAGGCGTGTTTTTTTGCTTTCTTATTTCAATGGCCTGTTGCTCAACAAACGGCTTCACAATTTTCTCCAGCCCAAAACGTGCCTTCTGTTTCAGGCTATTGATGTCCGAATCCGGGGATAAAATAACACGACTAAAATAACGTGATGCGTTTAGCAGGTCACTAGATTTTGTATACGCCACGCCGCACAGAAACAGCGAAACAATGTGTGTCTCTTTCTTCATAAGGGCTTTGTCAAACCATTCAATAGCGCTGTTAAAGTTTCCAGCCTTCATTGCGCGGCTACCCATTTGGCACTCGTAGTCAGGTACCATAGGATCTAACTCTGCCGCTTTGTTAAAGAATTTGAGAGCTTCTTCAGGCTTCCATTCCTGTAGAAGTGTATATCCAAGACGTGCATACCCCATTGCC
>Ga0154495_1184_pt2 | contig 30567 bp, 28 predicted proteins | sample RifGroD2_FD_115974 | JGI IMG/M metagenome (GOLD analysis project Ga0154495, IMG submission 115974) | Desulfuromonadales bacterium GWD2_54_10 | reverse complement strand
CCGCACTTTCCCAAGGTCTGCAAACATTTTGGGCAAATATCGTTACACAACAGTTCGGCCGGGTACTGATCCTGGATCCTTTTCCCAACCACCCCAACCCCGGCAGCAATATCAAGAATTTTTGACTGTTGCCTGTCTTCAAAAACGGCAGGAAATATTCGGTGGCGTTCATGGTGGGCCTGGTAGTCGCTCAGGTCGTTGATATCCTGCAACCGCAATTCTTCCAGCTGAATAGCCTCGTTTCTCATAAAAGTTGCCCCTCATTGAAGATTTGAATTCTACTTCTTCTCTCAAGGTCTACTGATCAGATTTTGCTCAGACTGATAATTGAGTAACTATTGCATTAAAGGGATAGCTCTCTTATTTTTTAAATTTTAGGTACTTTTGCAGAATTATCTTTAACTATTAGTTTGTTATTGCTGCCAACTACCAATGTGTTCATCATATCAATGCAACGTTTAATAAAAGGTTTAAGATCCCGAAGATCAAAAACAGCAAAAACATTGCTTTTCAGATACGGTCGAATCTGGTGGATCAGTGAAAATCGTCCTTTTCTGCATTGTTCTACATACCGATAAGCATCCCTGAACTCATCAATCCAGTAAATTCCATGACTGTATGTGCTCACCGCAGGGGTTTTTCCATCAACCAGGTGTTGATACTCGATCCAGGGATAGTTAATCCCACACTTCATGGCCAGGGAAGCAGATCTATTATGCCTACCATTCACCTCCATAAACTTATAGACGCCATCCCGAGTGTCCTTCTTGAATTCAGTGCAGGAGAATCCGGAATACCCCATGGCTTTCAGTATCATTCGGCCTGCTTCAAGCACTTCCGGTATTTCCTTGCTGATTACGACGCTTGGCACCCCGAATCCCTGTGGGGATAACCTGACCTTCTCGGCAGTAAACTCAACTAGCGGCTCTCCATCACACCAATAAGAATTGTAATTAACACCGCGATCATCCTCTCCGGGGATGTATTCCTGCAACATGACCTCAAGACCCTGATCCGTTGCCTGTATATAGGCAGATACCAAATCAACGATATTCTCAACCCTGACCATTTTTCTTTTGAATACCTCATAATAGCGGTGGCTTTCACAAGGCTTCACTAAACAAGGGTAATCTATGGATTTGCCGTATTGCTCCAATTCGTCCAATGACTTCGGTACTATTGTTCTCGGCAGAGGTATTCCGATGCGTTCCGCCAGGGCATAGGTATGTTTCTTGTCTATAATCCGTTCGGTTATGTTCCAGTCAGGACACGCCACGATATGGTATTTCTCCAGAACGCTCTTATGTTTGGAAACCACTGAAAGTGTTGCGTCGTCAGCGGGAATAACCAGTCCTTTTCCTTTTTTTTTCGCGTAATCCATGAGCTGGCCAATAAAATGTTCTTCATGTTGTTCGGGATGCGCTGCCAGCACTCTTTCTTTCACATATTTAGATACATACCCCATATCGTTTTTGTCGTAATACACACTGACTATCGGTACGCCCTTGATTCCAAGAGCCCTGATTACTCCAAGACCTGCTGTATGACTTGAAAGTATTATTGCGGGTAGCATGTTCGCTCCGATTGCAAATTCATTCACTAACAGGCAAAAAATCGTCTATTCATTACAGCACAATGCCGACTTGATCCCCTTCTGCCTCAAATATATTTGCGCCTTTTTTATTCTTTCCTGCTTGACCGATTCCGGCACTTTCGGGTGTATTTCATATGATTCTGTTTTTTCTTTATCATCGTAGGGAAATAGAGTCACACTGCTGAACTGTACTTTACTTAATTGTCTGAGTGATTCCTCGAACTCAGGTTCGGTTTCTGTTGGAAAACCAACAATTATCTGTGTATTAAGTTCTAGTTTTTTATTTTTTTTATGTATTTCATTCAATATGACCATAAGCTTGTCTATATCGTCATTTCTGTTCATGAGCCCTAATATCCTGTTACTTCCGGATTGTATCGGGCAGAGTATGCTTTTGATGTTTTTGCTGGATAAGAGGCTGGTTAGTTCATCACCATATTGTATTACCCAGCGTGGATTAATCTCTTCCAGGTGAATATTGAAGTTGTTATTGGGTTTTTTATCCATTTCATCTAGAAGAGCAGAGATTAGTTCACATAAATTACTGCAGCAGTCCTGGCCATAACCTCCCACATCATCGCCAAGAACAGAGAAGTTTTTATATCCACACTCAACACCCTTGGAAAACTCGTTGAGCACTGTAGCAAGAGGCTTGCTTTTCAATGTTCCGACTGCGAAGCGAACGCCACAGTAACTGCAATTGCCAAGACACCCTCTGCTTGTAGAAATATGGAAATTTTGCTGTGTGTTGAAAAACTTATTCTTTACATAGCGACCAGACTTAACAATGAAGGGCAGCGATAATTCGAATTCATTGGTAAACTTTTTAATGGCTACCGGCAGGGGTGAATAATTTACCTCGCTCTCAATTACATTTGCATCATCGATTTGTGAGAACTTGATGGTTATTCCTTCAAAGTACTTGTCTATTTCATTGATATCTTTGGGTGCTATATTTATGTAATCGAACTTACAATTGTATTTAGTAGGTGCTATTGTCGGCAGGCAACCATATACAATCACTTTTTTATTGTATCTGCCTAAATTATCAATAGCTTTTATAGACTCTTCTTCTTCGTCATATTTAAAGGCGCACGTTGTTATAAGAAGGATGTCCGCTTTTGCAGGATCCTCTACGATCGTATAGCCATTAAGACTGAAATATCTATGAAACTTGGAAACATCCAGCTTCCTTCTAGAGCATCCATGACTTTCTATATAGATATTCATAGGCACCTCTTTGTTACAATTTTTCAAAACTGATCACCCATTGGCTGGAAAGCGTCTGAACCCATTCCAAACCCTTCAGATGAGACAAACGATCAAAAAGATCACTGATCCGGATCGAAGCCTGATTGGGCAGCAATTCTTTTTTCCAGATCGTCAGTGGACCAAACTCGACACTTGCTGTTTCTGTCTTTTGCAACCCGCTTTCTCTGAACAGCCGGTCTATCTGCGACAAAGTATATCGCCTGATACCGAATGCCCTGTTGTTGCCGAATACATTGGAATCAGCTGATTGACTTCCACCACTCAATGCACCGAGCAGGTGATACCAGAGATACTGCCAGCTGCGACATAGGTAATAGTAGGGATCCAGCAGGTTTCCGAGTTTGATGAGGTTTGGCATGACCACTATTGCCAATCCGCCTTTTCGAAGCACCCGGCTCATCTCGCTAACTCCATTTTGCTCTTCTCGCAGGTACGGCAGAACCCCCAGACATAGAACAACATCGAGGGATTCATTGGCAAAGGGTAGCGCCTCGATATCGCCTTTGACACAGAGCGAAAACCCAAGACGTTCATTTGCCTCCCGCACCATATCTTCCGAGAGATCTATGCCACTGACATTATGCCCACGTGCGAGCATTGCTTCCAAGATCACTCCCGGCCCACATCCAACATCAAGAATATTCAAGTGTTGGTTGATGGCATACCTGTCAACCATTTCAATAACAATGGTTTTTCTTTTGAGCATGGAAACATTCGTGAACTGGTCTGAATTATCAGGATTGGACTCATAAACACTTTTCCAGTAGTTGGTATTACGGGAAAAAAAATTCGCAACCGACCGTTTATGGGTTATTTCATGTGCGATTCCAGAATTTGGACTATTCATAACAGAGCCCCATCATACATCGGCATGGCGTACGTTTCGTCCCAGCGCTCCGCGCAGACATGGTCTCCTGCTGTACCGGGCTTCATCCCGGCAACTATCTTCCAGTATTCAGCCATGTCCCTCGGCAGAACCTGCCAATATCGTCCGGTGTACTTTTGCTTGATATATTCCAGTAATTCCAGATAGAAACCGACGGGGTACTGATCATATGCCGTTTTATTATTGTCAAAGTTCATGTAATCGGGATGTGTGTTCAAAAGGACCATGCCGCCATGCTCAGCAACCCAATCAAGCTTCTGTTTCCAGATATCAATGTTGTGCTCTTTGAAAAGTACAAACAGGGTAAAGTCCTGCGGAAGCGTGTAAGGCAATTCAACATACCCGCTTTGTTTACCTGCATCGGCAATGTACTTGGGAAAGATGGTTCCCAGACCATCAGGTTGGGGCTCAAATGGATCAGTGTCGAACGTGGATGCATCGTATGAGATATTCAGCCCGTGCATCCACTCAAGGTTGTGATACATACAGGGTGAACGAAACCCGACGGCGCCCCATTTGCTGAGATATTCGTTAATCAACACCGACTGGCGCTCGAATTCCTCTTTTGATTCAAACAAATCCCTGTTATGACGTAAGCCGTGAAGACCGATTTCGAAACCTGTCTTGACAAGATGCTGACGCAGATCAACAGAAACCTGATAATTTTCCGCCACAAAATTGAACGAAGAACGGAACCCCAGTTGCTGTTCAAGTGCCATTAGCAGCAGACAGCGGTCATGTCCCCTTTGTGTATCCACATCATGGGTCAGAACTACGGCGAACTGTTTGCCACCAGGCCATCCATGCCATTCTGCGGGTAATTTGCCGGCTGTGCGATCAATCGGCCAGACATCCTTGCACGACTGTCGCTTCCATACGGCAATCCACCTACGAATCAGAAGTTGCAGCCGTCTCGGGATAAGCGGCTTTATGCAATAATAACAAGTGATCAGCATAACTATCCCATGTGCCTGTAGAGTAGTTGACCGGTTAATTGCAGTATCGGCTTAGGCATTTTGCCTAATAACATTGTGCAATTTGATTTCTCAGCATCAATAGTATTGATAAATTTATCCTCACCAATATCGTATTTATAGTAGTTGATATTTCTTTCTACTGTACCCCAACCTTTTTTAAACTGGCGCAATCCTTCCCCATCACAATCTGATCTACCAAAACAAAACGTTAAGTAACCATTATGCGCGTACCATCTTATTGCTTCCCACATTACAAGATTGTTTGCCCGTGTATGCTGATATGCGTCATCCGATGCGCCAAACTTGTATAGTGCCCTGTTTCCAAAATGGAAATATATGGCGCCTGCGACCGTCGTATTATCATATGTGGCCAGCACAACGAATCCGCGGTTCTTTGAAATGATGTAATCATAAATGTTTCTAAAAAAATCAAGCGGTTGCGGGGGCAGGCAATGCCGTTTTCTTGTCATACAATGCAGCCGATAGTACTCACCTACAGATTGCAGAGTGGTGCAAATTTTTGTTTCCACGCCCGCATGAAACGCTTTTTTTATATTTCTTCTGGTACTGTCTCTGAAACCGGATAACAACTCCTGGTCGTTTTTGGAAAGGAGCAAAGCATGACCAAAATATTTGGCTGATTCCGGTTTACCGGAAAGAAACTTTTGCCCACCCCTTAACTCTATATGTTTCCAATCTGATTTTTTTCCGTGTGAAATTACGGCATCAAGCAGCACTTTGAAATATTCTTTATCTTCAATAAGTGGCTCACAGTAATCGCTAAAGCTGAGAGAAACACCTCTGCTGCCTGTCAAAAAACTTCTTACTTCCATAATTGGCAGCGCAGCCAACAGTTTTCCATGCTTTATCAACGCAAAATAGGCCGGTTTATAGTTGTATGACGCAGATAGAACATTCGCCCAGCTTGATGAATGAAAGAACGAATAATCATCCGTAGCCAACACCATTTCATCCCATTGCGGGTAATCGACAGGATTTACAATTTCCAGCTTCATGAAAACTCCTATCCAGCTTTCTCTTATGGTCGCATGAATACTAAGATCCGTTGCCTTTCTGCATCATTGCCGGTCAAGCCTGCACTACATTGGGATAGCATCCTCGATATACGCCCCGCGTATCTACTATCAACCGTGCGTGCTCCCGAATCATTTCATAATCGCAGTCGTCATGATTCGTAGCAATGAGGACACAATCATAACCCGTCAAATTATGCTCGTTGATCTCAACACTGGAGAGATCAAAGTGGAACGCCCGCATTTTCGGGAAGACCGGCACATAGGAATCACTGTAATCAACATGTGCCCCTTTCTTTATCAGCTTGTCCATCAGGGTAACGCTGGGTGACTCACGCATGTCGTCTACATTTTTTTTATAAGCAATGCCAAGTACCAGCACACGCGCCCCTTTAAGGGCCTTTCCACGATCGTTGAGGGCATCCATGACCTTGCCGATGACCCAATCCGGCATGGCGGTATTTACTTCACCGGCCAGTTCAATGAAGCGGGTGCATATTCCGTATTCACGGGCCTTCCAGGTAAGGTAAAAAGGATCTATGGGGATGCAGTGGCCACCAAGGCCCGGGCCTGGATAGTAAGGGGTAAAGCCAAACGGTTTAGTGGAGGCGGCATCGATAACCTCCAGGATTTCGATACCCATGGTGTCGCAGACAATCTTGAGCTCATTGACAAGCCCGATATTTACCGCCCTGTGGATGTTTTCCAGCAACTTGGACATCTCGGCGGTCCGGGTACAGGAAACCGGTACCACCCTGCTGACAACCTTTCCGTACAGCGCAACCCCGACCTCAAGACAATCCGGTGTAGTTCCTCCACATACTTTCGGAGTATTACTGGTTGAATAGAACTTGTTACCAGGGTCTTCCCGTTCCGGCGAATAAACCAAAAACAAGTCCTTTCCAACCTTAATCCCCTTGGATTGCAGACGAGGTAGTAATACTTCTTCGGTTGTCCCCGGATAGGTAGTGCTTTCCAGGCTGATCACTTGCCCAGGGCGAAGATATGGCAGGATTGCCTCCATGGAGTTGATGATGAATTTCATGTCAGGTTCGCGATTATTATTGAGCGGAGTCGGCACACAGATAATCAGCGCATCAGCCTCCGACGCCCGGCTGAAATCTGTAGTGCCGTCAAAGAGTCCGGCTGCAACTGTGGCTGCAATTGGTTCAGCAGGAATGTGTTTCAGATAACTGCGCCCTGCAGCCAGCTTATCCAGCTTTTGCTGGTCGGTATCGAAACCAAGTACCCGATAGCCTGATTTGGAAAAACTCAGCAGTAATGGCAGGCCAACATATCCAAGTCCAATAATGCCTATTACGGCTGATTTCTGTTCTATTTTGGAAAGAAGTTGCTGTTTCATAAGGATTTCCTTCCCCTGTTATGAATCAACCTGCCTACAAGAACACTACTTCCTGACGTCTTGTCTCCAGAGGAGCATCCCCGCCATTTCCACCCTCATCAGGGAGCTGATACGAGGAGCTGCGAAAATACCTTTTGATTTCTTGGGCAACATACTCAATCTGCTCTTCCTTGAGTTCGGGAAACATGGGCAGGGAGACAAGTTCTTCAGCACACTGTTCAGCTACCGGATAACTGCCTTTCCCTTTTCCCAGAGAAGCATATGCAGATTGAAGATGGATCGGAACCGGATAGTGAATTCCACAGCCGATCCCCTTGTCTGTCAATGCCGTCATAAAAGCATCCCGATTTTTGACACGAATGGCGAAGACATGGTTTATATGATGTGCATAATCCATATTTTTGGGCAATGTCACCTCTTCCACATCAGCCAGCATGAGTTTATATAACTCTGCATTGCGGATGCGCGCCTCATTCCAAGCGGTCAAATATTGCAGTTTCACACCCAGGACCGCACCCTGAAGACCATCCATGCGGCTATTTACACCAACTACTTCATGGAAATATTTTTTGGACTGGCCATGATCACGCAACATCTTCACCTTGGCTGCCAGGTCCGGATTATTGGTCACAACGCCACCGGCCTCACCATAAGCACCGAGGTTCTTACCCGGATAAAAGCTGAAACAACCTGCATCACCCATTGACCCTGCCCGCTTCCCCTTATATCCTGCCCCGTGTGCCTGGCAGGCATCCTCGATTACATAAAGCCCATGCTTCCTGGCTATGTTTATAATCGGGTCCATATCAGCCATCTGACCATAGAGATGCACCGGAATCACAGCCTTGGTCTGCGGAGTAATTGCAGCCTCCAGCAAGGCTGGATCCATGGTGTAACTATCTTCGTCAACATCCACAAACACAGGGCTTGCGCCACAGAGACTGATCGCTTCCGCAGTTGCAATAAATGTATTTGGAACGGTAATCACCTCATCGCCCTTACCAACGTCTAGAGCCAGGAGGGCCAGCCAAAGGGCCTCGGTACCACTGCCAACCCCGATCGCATGACTGCATTGGCAATACGAGGCAAAGTGTTTTTCAAAGTTTTCTACAAAAGGACCGCCTGAAAATGCACACGCACCAAGCACTTGCTTCAAGGCATCATCAATTTCTTCAGATAGCGGTAAATACTGGGCTTTCAGATCGAGAAACGGGATTTTCATAGTTTTCCTCCTCATGAGATATTTTCCTCATTAGTCTGGCAGGATTTCCTGCAACAATCACATTGGGGGGAACATCTTTCGTCACCACGCTGCCGGCGCCGACAATAGAATTTTCACCTATGGTCACTCCGCACAACAATGTCGAGCTTGATCCAACTGAAGCACCTTTTTTAATAAGCGTGGTTCCACATGTCCAATCTTCCTCAGTCTGCAGATTTCCATCGTTTGTAGTTGACCGGGGATAAAGATCATTTATGAATGTCACGTTATGACCGATGAAGACATCGTCCTCTATGATCACGCCTTCGCAAATAAAGGTGTGGCTGGAAATTTTACAATTTCTGCCTACAATTGCATTTTTTTGAATTTCCACAAATGCTCCGATTTTTGAATTATCGCCAATCTCACAACCGTACAGGTTGATGAATTTGGTCAACTTGACATTTTCACCGAGCTTTACGTCACTTGACACACATACATATTCACCCATGGCAAACTCCTTTCTTAGCTGTAATTACCATAACTACATATAAACAACTTCACCGCCCATTTTCAGTGACTTCATAGACGACTCCAGCATTCTGACAACCCGCAGTCCGGCAACGCCGTCATTGATAGGTCTTTTGCCAGTTTCCACACATTCCACAAAATATTCCGCTTCGCATTTAAGTGCCTCCACATCCTTAACCTTTGGTGACCACATATCCCCGATACGATAACTGGTGCGCAACGTATTCAATTTCTCCCTGGTTATACTGTGCCCGTTCTCAACGCCCCTGTCATAGACCCTTATCTTTTCATCAGATACAAGATCATTCCAAACGATCATCTTCTTATGACCGCCAATCAAAGTAGTCCGAATCTTGACCGGCGATATCCAGCTGACATTGAAATGGGCAATCAGGTTGCCGGAAAAATAAACCGTAATGTAAGCCACGTTTTCAATATCGTCGTTAAAGTGGGAGATACCTGTAGCAGCAACTGCAATCGGTTCCTTACCGATCAGATGATGCATGATTGATAGATCGTGAGGTGCCAGATCCCAGATAACGTTGACATCTTTTTGAAAGAGCCCGAGATTGATTCTTATGGAATCAAAGTAATACAGGTCACCTAGTACATCTTCCTCTATGAGCTGTTTGATCTTTTTAACCGCTCCGCTAAACAGGAAAGTATGGTCAACCATAATGGTAAGGTTTTTGATTTCAGCCAACTCGATCAGTTCCATGGCCTGTGCAGAATTTGCAACAAACGGCTTTTCTATGAAGACATGCTTACCGTTTCGCAGTGCGTTCTTTGCAAGTGCATAATGAGTCGAGACAGGAGTAATGATTGCCACTGCATCAATTTCCTTGGACTTGATGATGTCATTGCAATCGTTGGTTATATTGATTCCCGGATAATTATTTTTTACCTGTGAGAGGGCATTCTGCTCCAAATCGCACACAGAAACCACCGAAGCGCCCGGGATACTGTTGAAGTTTCTGACAATATTAGGCCCCCAATATCCATATCCGATGACCCCAATTTTCAACATGGTTTGGCCCTCTCTTTATTGTGAAATAGGTCTTATTTACTCCGACGACCTTGACTCTGATAACCAGAATAAGTGCGATAATGAACCTAAAGGTTTCAATAGGCCCCTTTACCCCGTAATACCGCCATCGGCGTTGCCAGGAGGAGCTTGATATCGAGCCAGAGCGACCAGGACCGGATGTACTTGAGATCAAGCCTGACCATACCGTCAAAAGTAGTAAGACTCCTTCCACGTACTTGCCACAATCCTGTTATTCCGGGTTTCCTGGCAAGAATCCGGAACCAGTGCCAGACACCATAATCTGCAACTTCATAAGGAATAGGAGGTCGCGGACCCACCAGAGACATGTCTCCCATAAGGACGTTCAACAACTGGGGCAATTCATCGATACTGGATTTCCTCAGAAAATTTCCTATAGGAGTGATTCGCGGATCGTTCCGGATTTTAAAAACAACTGTGCCGTCTCTTGATTCAGACTCATTTTTCAGATTGTTGTCGATGAAGTTCTTTATGAACTCGCGATGGATGGCATCATTGTTATTGGTGTGCATGGATCTGAATTTCAGAAAGACAAATGGTTTGCCGAATTGCCCGAGCCGTTCCTGCCTGAAGAACACCGGCCCATGGGAAGTTGCCTTGACAAGTATCGATACAATCAGGAATATCGGTGAAAATATTATTAATCCAATAGTGCTCCCAACTATATCCATAACCCTTTTGGCATAGTTGGCAACCCGGCTGCCCAGGTCTTTTTGAATAATCTCCGGATAGAAATACGGATTGAATTTATCTCCCCACTCCCGCCCTTCTTTTCCTCCTCGTTTATCGGGAAACACAAGAACAGACAGGTTGATCTTTTCATTAAGTGACTGAACTAGGTTCTTTTGAAGGTATTCCCTGACCTTTGACTCAACCGTGTCTCTGGAATGTTCCACTGCATTGTCAGGTATACTGGTAAAAACAATGCCCAGCAAAGAATCGGTCTTAAGCCAACCACAGGCATCTGTATCGCGTATATCGCTTAAGATTGTTTCAGACATTACGGCAAGAAAGTTTTCTCTGCCCGACTTGTCTTCTACTGCACCAATATCTAGCAGCAGTAGCAGCATGCTTTCCTGTGTGCGCTCAGACCTTTTTCGCTCACGACTGAGGACATGATGAAACAGATCTTCTTCGAGTATCTTTCCGGTGTTTACGGACGGAGTGTCTGTTGACCATAAGAAACCGTTATTAACGGTGATAATCTTTGACATCACAACCTCCTGTCGAGCAACTGCACTCCGACCGATCAATGCAATCTTTTATAAATAAAATCGGGTATATAAACCTTCCTTTTATTGAGTATGATGCCCAGGATTTTGCCGCCATTTCTCTCAATCTTGTTTTTTACGCTTTCAATTACATGCATCCGCGTCCGCTCTGCCTCCATCACCAAAACAACGCCGTCTGTAAAACGGGATATAGCCATACTGTCGGGTGATGTAATTGCTGGGGAGGAATCAATAAGAACGAGATCAAATTTATCCTTCAATTCTTCAAGAAAGCTGATTGCAGCGGAGTGGTCATACACCTGGGGAATCAGGGCCGGGCCCGGAAAGATCGGGGAGAGAAATACATTGGCATTACTTGCCTTATAATAGGCTTTATCAATAGTATCTCTGTCACCCATGGCATCTTTCCAGCCATAGCACCCTTTAATGTCAAAATACATGTGTTGGCTTGGATTATGGTGAGCAGCATCCATGATAAGAACTGTCTTATTAAGTCTGACAGCCGCCATTCGTGCAAACTCGCTGACAATTGTCGAAACACCTTCATCACCTTGAGGCCCTATGAATAAAATCGTTTTTTCTGGAGAATCCGGCAGAAGACACTCAATGTTTTGAAACAAACAGAACATTTCTGCTTCCATTGACAGAGTTGTATTGTTCTCTGAAGTTTTTTCAGACAAGCGGCTGTCCTTTGCTCGAGTCTTTTTCTTTGGCTGCTTTTCTTCCAGCACGGTGATCAATGGCGGGATATCAGAATCATTTTTTTCCCGCTGGGCCTGTTCCAGTGCCTCATAAATATTGCTCATAATTTATTCTCCCGTTTGCCTTGTCCGAGTATTTACCCCGCCGGCAACTAGTTTGTCCCTTTCCGGGAAATATATCTTTTCACCTTCCTGGATCTTATTGACATTGGCTATTTGGGGATTGTTTTTTACAACCATGTTAAGCAGGTCTTTATCAATAGATCCATAGCGTTGCAGGATAAGCCATGCAAGAGTATCCCCCTTCTTAACGACTCTATGGGCAAGCGCCACTTTTTCTACATGTTTTTCTCCAGTATCTGTTTCAATACGTTTCTGTTCCTCAATTTCAAGTGGCGCGGCCTGAACAACCTGAACCGTACTCTCATGGCCTGCATTCCCATTTGTAATAACAGCTGTTTTGGCTTGCTCTGGGGCAGGCAAAATATGGTTCATATTCCCGATTAGCCAAACAACAGAGACAGCAACAAGCAAACCTATGAGAACCGGCATTTTCCATCTTGGTGTAACGTGACTAACCATTCTGAAATCTGATATGATTTCTTTGGCAACCTTGGATGTAACTATTTTCTCTTGATTGCCAAATGAGGTAACAAGGCAATTATCACACAGAATATTGATGTTTCTTGGAATCCCTTCTGCCTCCCTTACAATTCGACTCAAAGCTCCACGACTGAAAATTTCAGGTTCATGTATTATCGTCCTGGACAGTCTGTGGTTGATATATTCAAAACTTTCGCTTCTGGAAAGCGGCAGGATCCTGACCCTGATTGCTATTCGTTGCTTAAGTTGCCTCAATGCGTGTTGGTTGAGTTTTTGTTCGAATTCCGGCTGTCCGGTCAATATCACCTGGATAAGTTTGTCTGTAGATGATTCAAGGTTGGAGAGCATTCGCAGGTTTTCCAGAGTCTCAATCGGCATATTCTGAGCTTCATCAATAATCAGAACAACGTTCCGGCCCGCCTTGTACTCGTCAATCAGTATCTGATGAAGCTGATCAACCATTGAACAAACGTCATCAGCTTCAGGAACGCACCCCAAATTCTGATAGATGGTTTTCAAAAGCGGCTTGAATGAAATATTGGCATTGAAAATATAGATTGTTTTAACGTTAAGTTTATCAATGCTGCCCAGAGAATTGATTCTTTCCAGAAAAGAACGAATGATTGTAGTTTTTCCAACTCCGACCTCGCCAATTATAGCGACGAAACCCTTTCTTCTATTGACGCCGCAGATGACCGCAGCCAAAGCTTCTTTGTGGCTGGGGCTCAAAAAGAGCAATTCCGGATCAGGCGTGATATTGAATGGTTCTCTTTTTAGATTAAAATATTTGAGATACATACATTCAACTTTCTTTAAAGGATATGGTTGCAAGAACCGGCATGCCAAGACGATTTTCTACTTTCTCGGGTGTAGAAAAACTCATTGAGGCAGATTCGCGTACAAATGCCAATCCAAGTCCTGTGACCAGGCCGGCTATGATGCTCAAGGCAATATTCATCATTTTTTTGGGTTTGAGTGGGCCTGCGGGAGCAGCGGCTTTCTGAATGACGCTTATATTAGCCATTTTAAGACGGTTCATATCGTCAGTAATGCGAGCCTCCTCAGTTTTTTCACTATATGTTTGATAATTTTTTTCATTGATTGCCTGTTCTCTTTTCAATTGTTGAATGTCTTTTTCTGAATAATCAAGTGCCCTAACCTTGCCATTCACCTCTGCAAGTTGCTGGCTTAAAACTGATGCTTTGCCTTTTTGTGCATTTAGTTCCGTTTCTGCTTTAAGTAATTCAATTTCTGTATTCTGGTAAACTCTGTCTTCAGTTTTCACCTTGCTGCTGATCTCTTCTTCCTGTTCTTTCAAATTATCCTTGACCATCTGTATTTCTTTACGTGCATTGACCACCAATCTGTTAGTTGCAGTATATTTTTTCGAAAGAGCCTGTTCATTCAATTGCAACGCCAGAAGCCTGGCTTTAGTTTCAACTATAATTCTGTCTCTCTCAGTACTTGTATGTCGAGTGTTGCTCTCAGACAGTGTTTTTATCTGTTCTTTTAGTGTTAATAATCTTTTGTGCATTTCAGACATGGTTTTTTGAGTATTTTTAAGTTCCGTATCCAATTCGCTGCGCTGCCTGAGGAGAAGAGTGCGCTGTTCATCCAGCGAGAACACACCAGCTTGCTGCTTGAATGTCTGTAGATTATTTTCAGATTCTTTCAATTTTTGGTCATAGGCCACAAGTTGCATTTCAAGAAATGAAGATTTGGGGTCACTGAAAACCTGAAGATGTTTTTCCTTGAACAAATCTACTAGCAGGTTAAGCGCAGCAGCAGCCACTTGTGGATCTTTATGCTGGAAGGAAACTTTTATGACGTTGGATTTCTTTACCCCTTCGATTGTGAGTTTTTTCTGGAATATACCTATGGCAACATCAATTGGTTTTACATTTTCTGGAGGATTTTCAAGCAATTCGGGATACATTTTTTCAACTTTAATAGAGGTAATTACTTTCTCGATCAGATCTTTATTATTCAATATCTGGATTTCCGAGTTTGTTATTTCCTGCTGACTAAGAGACATTACAGGCGCATTGTTTCCTACTACTGACCGATTCATATATTCAGTGCCGATTTTAACCAAGATAGTGGACTCTGCCTCGTAAACAGGGTCAATAAGGAATGAACCTATGGACACGGTCATAACGATTGCAATAAACACGCTTAAAATAAGTTTTTTGTGCTTAAAGATGACTGTAAGAAAATCCCTCAAATCATTTGAATTGCCGTAATAATTACTAACTGGATTTTCCATGATGTTTACCTCGCTTAATCGTTCTAAAGGCCATTCAAGCTATAGCTGAAAGGTATTGGAATATTTCTGCGTAAGTACTGATCGACCCACATATTCATGTTGGCAATACCGGATTTAGGCACATGGACTATGTCATTAGGCATAAGAACAATGTCCTGGGATATATCCGTGTTATCAATTGCATTTTTAAGGTTCACCATCATTGTGCTCAATTGGTTATCCACTGTTCTACGAACGATAATTATGTTTTCAGTACTGGCAGAATCCTTGAATCCACCGGCCTGTGATATTGACTGCAATATCGTCATTGGCGCTGTCAATGTAATGAGACCTGCCCTGTTCACCTCGCCGTCCACATAGATCCGCTGAGATGTAAACGTTCGAACAAAGACCGTGATTTCCGGTTTTTCAATATCTGCAGAATATTTTTTCCTGAGTTGTTCAGTGAGTTCGGATGGGGTAAGTCCGGCAACCATAATCTCGTTGGCCAGCTGGAGAGAAATGCGGCCGTCAGGGCGAACAACGACCAATTCGTTAAGTTCCGGGTTGTAAAAGAATTTTATTTCCAGTTGATCTCCGGCCTGAATCTGATAATCCTTCACAACAGTAGTGGTATTTAGGGACATTACGGGATGAGGGACCGTATTTTTCACTACAGGGGCGCATGATGACAACAAGAGGATGATAAAGAACGTTATACCTGCTCGAAACAGTTCCATTATGTAGCCCTCCCAATAAAAGTATTTATTTTATTAATTACAAACAATCATTCCACATTAACCAATACTGGCAATAACTCTTTATGGTTTTTTTTTAGAAATTAAGTACATTAATAATACAACCATAGTACTAGTACTTTTATATAATGTTACTGGATGGTTACCTGTGCAGACTCGACTATCCTGCACACGTTTTCATTATCCAGGCTGTGGTGTTGGTTCGTGTAATCGATCAAGAAGAATGTTTGTGCGGTTTTGAATGAGGACAGCTATAAGCGGGAAGGTAAGACGGAACCCTTTGGAAGCATACGACTGCTAATGAATGGAAAACTTTATACGAAATAGATGGTGCCTGATTATTCATGAAAAAACATAAGAATTAATGATTTAATGAGGTTTCGTACGATGGGCTCATGAGAAGAGAAATAAGTTGAGAACGGCTTGAAACATTGAATTTCTTGAAAATATGGCTTATGTGCGCCTTGACGGTCTGCTCACTCATAAAAAGGTGTTCTGCTATTTCTTTATTCTTTTTTCCTTTGGTTATATAGTCCAGAACTTCTTTTTCTCGTTTGCTTACGTTGTCAATCTTACCACTTCTTGAATCCGTACCAGCCTTGTACAGGAGCGCTTTAAGATTACTGTTGTTTATCCATATTTGATCTTCATACACCAGCTTCAAGGCTTTTTTCATCAATGTGGTATTCTCGTCAGTTGAAAGAACCCCATGAAGCTTGTGCATGAGAATCAACGTTACAACCTTTTCCTGCTGCAGGCCAGTGTCCAGAAGTATAATTTTCGATTCCGGCCAACGCTTTGCCAGCTGTTCATTCAAACTGCATTGATCGGCAATAATTATATCAGGGTTGTAATAGTGAATTTCGGTGCCCATATCATCGATAAATACAAGATCACCGCAACTTTCTTTCTTGATAAGCTCATAAAGCGCTTCTGCAATTACTCTACTTTTGAGGCTAATTAAGATATTCACCAGACATAATCCTTTCACACCTGAAATGGCGGCAATAATGGAATTATGTAATATGGGAAGAATGGAATGCTATCAGTTGTTTACATTTTATGGCACATGAACGTGATGTCAAGGCAGTGTCGCAATTTATTATTTTTTTTAGAATGTTAATCCAGGTACGCGCAATTATTACAGCATGTTGCACATTTTTTAATTAAGTTTACATTGCACCATAACCCCATGTTTTTATCAATGTGTATTGTCGCGCCTAATATAATAATACTACTACCCAGACAATCACTACCTACGCTAATTTGACCGGCATCGGTCAGATGCTATACTTTGAGAATTACAAGTTGGAGGATATCATGAAGGAAGCCATGTTCTATGTACGGGAAGCAGACGACCATGTACGGTGTGGTCTTTGCCGGTTCAGGTGCCTGATAAGCGATGGAGCACGCGGTATTTGTGCGGTTCGGGAAAACCGTGGCGGCATTCTCTACAGCCTTGTTTATGGGAAACTATGTGCAGAGCATGTGGATCCCGTCGAGAAAAAACCGCTTTTTCATGTCATGCCTGGCAGCACTTCATATTCCATTGCCACGGTGGGGTGCAATTTCCATTGCCGACACTGCCAGAACTACGCAATCTCACAGGTTTCCAGGAATGCTCCCATCCGAGGAACAGAGCAGACCCCGCAGGAGATTGTACAGAAGGCTATCAATAAGGGTTGCAGTTCGATATCCTATACCTACACCGAACCGACCATCTTCTTCGAGTTCGCCTACGATACCGCGCGGCTTGCCAAGGCAGCAGGACTTCGCAACATTTTCGTCACCAATGGTTATATCAGCAAAGAAGCCTTGGCAACTATCGCCCCCTTTCTGGATGCAGCCAATATCGATCTGAAAGGTTTTACCGAAGGGTTCTACCATGAAATTGTTCATGCCCGTCTGTCAGAGGTTCTCGATTCGATCATTGAGTATCGCAAACAAGGCATCTGGGTCGAGATCACCACCCTCATCATACCTGGCCTTAACGACTTCGACTCAGAATTAGAGGGGATCGCAGACTTCATTGCCAGCAACCTGGGGGTTGACACACCCTGGCATGTGTCCCAGTTTTACCCGACCTACATGTTAACCGACCGACCGCGCACACCGGTCGAAACCTTGCGAAAAGCTCGTGACATCGGCAAGGCTGCAGGGTTGCGTTTCGTTTACGAAGGAAACGTTCCTGGCGAAGGCGGTGAGAATACCTGGTGTCCGTCGTGCTCTGCCCTGTTGATCCAACGCTACGGTTTTCAGATTGAATCCAATAGAATCATCAGCGGAGCATGCCCGGATTGTGGTTGCACGATAGCCGGCATCGACATGTAACGCTGACATCAAGGATGAGTTCATAAATCTGTTTATCTGGACTATTCAAATGAAAATATATATTGTACGGGAAGCAAGCTTGGGTCCCGCCTTCCCTTACAGATGGCGGATATTTTATTCTGGGGGGTATTTGAGAAATGAAGGAGAGAATTACTGTTTCAATATTTGCAGGCGTTTTGGGAATGGTGATGTTACTTTCCGGGGGCTGCTGCCATATGCACCGGCACAATTACGACAAACCTGGGTGCAACGAACGGTTCTCAGATTGTGATAAACCCTGCTGTAAAAAGGTTTCACGGTGCGACAAACCTTGTTGCGATAAGCCGCCTGTAGATTGTCCCATGGCAGAGCAAAAGAAATAGTTCACTTTTTTCTGTAGACTCAAATTAAAGGGGGTGCCGGCTGCTTATGCAAAAACATCCGGCACCCCCCTTTAATTTACACCATCATTCAATGATCTTCATATCGGTGACATAATATTCGGTTTCACCAAAGCATTTGGTCGGAACACCTTTATGCTGCTCATAATACAGGGAAACCTTTTTACCCATGGCGCTGTTGAGCTTGTTGGCAACGTTATCCCCCCGCACACTAAATAAGAATTTTTCCGGGACAGCTCCAGGAACTGGGATCATTTGCAATTCACCTTCCCATGTCTTACATAACCATCCTTTTTGAGAGAACTTCTGAATATATCCGGCCCGTTCACCTTTTGAATAGCTCCAGTTCAGGGTTATCCATGTATATCCAGCAAAGATCGCCACGGCTAGCACAACAAGCAGACCAAATGAAATAATTATTTTTTTTACAACCATAGTCTTTCTCCCCCGGAAGTCTTGCCACTATTTACGGACAGCCACGAAAACTACATGCAACAGCCCCCCACGTCCTGGCCGTTTACAGGAAACCGAGAAACCAGCGGCACGCAGGCGCTTATCAAAACCTTCATCGTAATTTTCACCCCACACACCGAATACTCCACCGGACCTGAGAGCAGAGCGAGCAGCCTCGATAGCCTTACTGCCGTAAAGCGGATCGTCACGTTTGTCAGTATGAAAGTGAGGGCCTCTATAGAGATCAAGAACGATGGCGTCAAAGCCCGGTTCGGTTGCATTGACTGCTGACCTGCGAATGAGATCGGCTACATCTGCAATCTCCACAGACACACGGGGGTCTGCAACGGCGCTTGCAGTAAGAACCGCCAAAGGACCACGACACCACCCAACAACGACTGGATTCAACTCGGCCACCAACACTCGACTCGTTAAAGGCAAGGTATCAAGAACAGCCCTGAGCGTATATCCCATACCCAGGCCACCGACAAGCACCCTGGGACTCGGGTGATTTTTCAAGTGACTACAGGTTAGCTGGCCAAGAGCGACCTCGGACCTGTGTGTAGAGCTGTTCATGAGTACCTGTGAACCAACCGTGATGAGGAAGTCGCGTTCACCGCGCTGCCGCAACTGAAGATCACCCTCTTCGGTAGAGGCATTATCAACAATTTTCCAGGGGACCGCCATGGACAAAAACCTCAATCACGATTAATCTGAGAATAACATTTAACCGCAGATAATTCAGACTAATTAAAAAGCTTGCTGTCTCAGTTTTTCCATCCCCGCTGCCGGTTTTCTACGTCACTTGCCTCAACCTCGCCAAGAATTTCCAGGTAGGTTGCATAGCGCTCTGCAGAAATATGGCCTTGAGCAACAAGCCCGATGACAGCACATCCCGGCTCGGTACGATGCCGGCAGTTTCGAAAACGGCAGGTTTCATCTTTGGTCTTTTCAAAACCCGGAAAATAGTCAGCAAAATCCTGAGCTTCAATGTCTACCAGTCCAAAATCCTGAAAACCGGGGGTATCAACCAGTTCCCCGCCTCCGGGAAGAGAATGAAGAGTGGAAACAGTAGTTGTATGACAACCCTTGTCATTGTAATCATTGAGCGCCCCGACCCTGAGATTGATCTCCGGACACAAGGCATTCAACAGGGAACTTTTACCAACACCAGTCAAACCGACAAAAGCTCCCCTATGCCCCTCACCCAGAAGCTCCCGTAGAGAGCCCAGACCATTTCCCGTGACTGCGCTCAAAGGATACACACTAACCGAGCCGGAATAAATAGATTGCAGTGAAGCAACCCATTCTGCCACTGAATCCAGATCGCATTTATTAACAACCACGAATGGCGTCAGGTTTGCGGCTCGTGCAGCAACAATTGCCCGGTCCACGAAACCAACGGCCGGCATGGGCACAGGAGCAACAACAACACCAAGTACATCCAGATTTGCCCCAACCAGGTGAATACCACCCGTCGCATCCCGGCGGCGCAGTTCCGTTCTGCGCGGCAACCTTTTCAAAACTTCTCCAGTGACCAGCACATCATCACCAACCACATGCCCGGAGCGACGTTTGACTCGCACCATACTGCGTTCACCCGCATTGAATAAGACTTCAACGGCAACACCACGATGAGCAACAATCACGCCCTCACGCTCTTGTGCTGAGCTTGATGCATCCTTGTATTTACTGCTGTGATCAGTTTTGTAGCGCTTGTCCGTCAAAAGGGAACCGCCTGTTCAAGTAATAAAAAAGCCCCGGATTTCTCCGGGGCTTTTGTTTCAACGAGAGACTTTATTTAGACTCTTGTTACGTTCGCGGCCTGAAGCCCTTTCGGACCCTTGACGACTTCAAACGTTACGCTATCACCTTCGGAGAGGGATTTAAATCCGTCGCCGCCGATGGCTGAAAAATGACAAAAAACGTCTTCGCCACTTTCCTGCTCAAGAAAACCAAAACCCTTGCTGTCGTTAAACCATTTTACTGTACCTTTTACCATTTTCTACTTCTCCTGATTCTTCTTGTTAGTTTTATCACGGCACAAACGCCGGACATAAGTGACCGTAACAGCTTTACACCATCAAAGTCAAGATATTAATCAGTACTACAAACCAAGCTGACAAAAAGGCAGAAATCGAATATGATCTTTTCGCATCAAATCAGTCAATCTTTAACAATCATGATAAACAACGTCAATTCAACATTATTGGGGAAAGCGAAATGAAAGTAACAGAAAAACAGTTGAAGGCACGTACAACCGAGTTAAATCTCGGACAACTTAAAACCACCACCTTCGGCATCAAGGTCGAACGCACTGTCAAGGGATATGTCGTTGCTTTGGCTTATCGGGACAGCACACCATCTGAGATTTTACTTGCGGATGCCAGCGCAGCCGAGGCACATGCCTGCATTGAAGGTATAGCCGCATCAACAGCGGCAATCAGTGCTGCCGGGACAAGCAAACCGGAATTTATTACACGGGAGACATTTATCCGCCAGACAGGCGAACGATGTCCGAAATGCCAGACTCGCGACATACACGATGGTCGTGTAAAAGCATCAAATGGGATTTTGGCACAATTGTATTCTTGCTCCCGTTGCGGAATCGAGTGGAACAGTCTCTACCGCCTCGATGACTACATGGTGATCTGCAAGACAGAAACTGGGAGCAATGCATAGTATTCAGATTTTATTTCTTCGTTCCTGAGCATCGAAATTCAAAACATTTCTTCTTGTTCTGATGGGGTCAACTCCTACCGTTACCCACCCTGAACTGCGTCTAAATCTATGTATTCTTTGCATTTCCAGCAAGCGGTCGAGCTGAGAGTTTTTTACGAAATCGAATTTATTGTCCTTATATTCTATCTGTATGAGCATACATAACCTCCTTCCATAAGTTTTGTATCCTCCTGTTAAGTACAGTAAAGAATATTTAATTTAAATCTATCACTTAAGCATACAATTACAAGTCTGGCTCGGGAGATATCTTTAAATGCTGGCGTAAGCCAGCCAGAGTTATTTCCCGCCGGATTGTGCCTCCTTGATAGATAACGAAATTCGTTTGCGCTGCGGATCAACCGATAAAACCTTGACCTTGACCACCTGTCCCGCCTTGACCGCATCATTGGGATCCTTGACGTAGCGGTTGGCCAGATGACTGATATGCACAAGGCCGTCCTGGTGAACACCGATATCCACGAAGGCGCCGAAAGCGGTCACATTGGTGACCACACCCTGCAGGATCATATCAGCCTGAAGATCGCCAATTTCACGGATGTCGTCCCGGAAGCTTGCCGTCTGAAACTGGCTGCGCGGGTCACGGCCCGGCTTCTTCAATTCTTCGAGGATGTCGTTCAGGGTCGGCAGGCCGACGCTGTCGGTCACGTAACGCTGCAGGTCTATGCGGGATGCCATGGCCGGATCCGAGGTCAACTGTGCCAGCGAGCATCCCAGGTCAACGGCCATTGCCTCAACCAGCGGGTAGCGCTCCGGGTGTACGGCGGTGTTGTCCAATGGTTGCTTTCCGTTGCGTATCCGCAGAAAACCTGCGGCCTGCTCGAAGGCCTTGGCACCAAAACGCGGGACCTTAAGCAGCGCCTTCCGGGTTGAAAAAGGACCGTTCTCATCCCGGTATTTCGTAATTGCTTTGGCCAGGGCCGGTCCCACCCCGGAGACATAGGCCAACAGAGCCCAGGAAGCGGTGTTCAGATCAACTCCCACGTAATTGACGCACGACTCCACGACCCCGTCCAGGGCCTTCTTGAGCATGGACTGATTGACATCATGCTGGTACTGCCCGACGCCGATGCTCTTGGGATCGACCTTGACCAGCTCACCCAACGGATCCTGTAGACGCCGGGCAATGGAGATGGCGCCGCGTACGGTCAGATCCAGCTCAGGAAACTCCTCGCGGGCGATATCCGAAGCCGAGTAGACGCTGGCTCCTGCCTCACTGACCGAGACTACCGGCATGTGCCGCCCCACTGCGGCCAGGGTTTCTTTGGCAAAGATCTCCATCTCTCTGCCGGCGGTGCCGTTACCGATTGCGATCATTTCGATATCGTGGGTGTCTAGCATGCGCTGCAAGTTCTGGCGGGCCTGGGGAATGCGCCCCTCACCAATGTGAGGGTAGATCGTGACATGTTCCAGGAAGCGACCGGTGGCATCCACCGCTGCCAGCTTGGAGCCTGTGCGGAAACCGGGGTCGATCCCGAGCACCCGTTTGCCACCGGCCGGCGGTGCCAGCAACAGGTTGCGCAGGTTCTGGGCAAAGACCGCGATAGCAGCTTCATCAGCCCGTTCCTTTGTCTCCAGGCGCAGTTCCACCTCGATGGAGGGAGCGATCAACCGCTTGTAGGCATCCTCGGCCACCCGCTCCAGCAGCGGCGAAAAGATGCTTGGCACTTTGATCAGCCGTGATTTCAACCCTGCCATGATCTGCTCTACCGGGGCACTGATCGAAAGATAAAGCACCTCTTCCTTCTCACCGCGCCGCATGGCCAGCATCCGGTGGGAGGGAACCGCCTTAAGAGGTTCTTGATACTCATAGTACATCTCGAACTTTGTAACCTGGCCCTTACTGCCGGAGGCAACCCGCGAACTGATCACCCCCTGTTCTCCAGTCAGGCGCCGCACCATGGCACGGGCGTCGGCGTCGTCCGAAAGCCGTTCTGCCAGAATATAGCCAGCCCCTTCCAGGGCCGCGGCAACATCCGGCACATCCTTAGCCGGATCAACGAAGGCAGACGCCACAGCCTCAGGGGTCCCCGTGCTCAGGGTTTGGGAATACATGATTTCGGCCAGCGGTTCAAGGCCACGCTCTCGGGCAATGGTCGCCTTGGTGCGGCGCTTGGGCCTGTAGGGCAGATATAGATCCTCTACCTCAGTCTTCTGACGCGAGGCCTCGATGCGCTCTTTCAACTCCGGGGTCAGCTTGCCCTGCTCTTCAATGGAGTTGAGCACAGTCAGCTTGCGCTCCTCCAGCTCACAGAAGTAGCTGAACTGTTCTTCAACGGCGCGGATCTGCACCTCATCCAGCTCTCCGGTGCGCTCTTTGCGGTAGCGGGCGATAAAGGGCACCGTGCCCCCCTCCTGCAACAATTCCACAGTGTTTTCAACCTGAAAGGGCTTGAGACCGGTTGCCTCTACGATATATGGGATCAATTTCCGGATTTGTGCGTCAGTCAGCTTCATTACAACTCCAGTGTAAGTGGTGTAGGGGGTTGGCATACTACTACAGGGAAGGCAAAATGAAAAGGGCACAACTGGTGAGTTGGTTCCGGCAGATAATTGGCGGAAAACAGTTGGAGAAACAGTTAACCAGTTTTCTCCAATACTACAACATACTCAAAACCGAACCTGGAGCGAACAACTTCCCGTAAAGCCAAGTCCGTCAGATAATGTGCAACCAGATGATTCATAATGCTGACAAGCGATGACTTGGTAAAGACATGGAAATGTGCATCTACGGAGGATTGTCGCATCAACTTATCAACATAAGCGTTTTTATCCGCTTCAGTTCGATATGTCTTCAGGTTCCTGTGCACTTTTTTGAGATTGGGAATGGATATATTCACAAACTCCTTGTAATGCGCCCTGTTTCTTGCCGCAAAGGTCTCCAGCTCACCGACTTTTACCAGCTCATAATCCTCCACAATATGTTCGACTGTGGTAATCATGCGCCCTTTGTCAAAGCTTTTGTCGGCGTTTGGCAAGGTCATGAACAGGAAACCGTTCCTTTTCAGCGCATTGCTCCAATTCAAAAGTACTTGCAGCGGGTTTGGCGCATGCTCCAATACATGATTTGCGATTATGAAATCTTGTGAAGCAGCCTGGATGCACGACAATTCAAAGCCATCATCAACATGGTCGGTAACCACAATCCTGGATCCATCTATCTCCGGATATTTTTTTACATTTTCTTCCCTTGTCGCGTAATCGACATACTTTACAACAACCCCGGGAGGAACTTCCAGCGGGTGTTGTAAAGCCCCGATTTCCAGGCCTTGACCCCGTAAATAGCGAAAGGATGTTTTTTTTCGAGCCGAGTACGAAGGAAAGAATAGATTTTCTTTTATGTAATCCAGGAACAGCGTAAATGCACTTTCAGTCACAATCATCCTATCCTTTAAGTCTTGAGTATTAAATGGCTGTTAGCAGGTCACCATTTCAATCAACCTGCCAGGAAGGATCGGCTTTGAGGTGCGTAGGAAAGGAGACAACGGTCTGGATGATGGGGGGTGTCTGCCATAGACGAAGCCCTCGCTACACCTGTTAAAGGCCGGATGCTAAAATCGGATCAAGGCTCGCTTGCGGTATTTGCCATCGTCGCGCATGGCCAGCAGGGTCTTTTTCAGGCGGGTGCACCAGACGGTGATGTCCTTTTCAAAGGTCGGACAATCTCCGATTATCTCTAGAATCTCCCCCGCTTTCATGTCAGGAGAGATAACCGACAGCTTCAATACCGGCTGCGGGCATTTTAAACCGCAGGCATCCAGCACGCGATGTCCCTGTTGTGATTCCATGGCTGTACTCCTGATGCAAGGCAATTCTTTTCGGTTATGATGTCACTCCGCCGGATGCAGTAAATCCCTGACCTTGGCCATCAGACCATCGACGGTAAACGGCTTCTGCAGAAAATGGATTCCCTCTTCCAATTGCCCGTCACTAACGATGACGTTATTGGTGTAGCCGGACATATACAACACCCTGTTTATATCAGGCCGCTCAGTATTAATACGTTCGAAAAACTGCTGGCCGTTCATTCCCGGCATGACCACGTCGGTAATCAGCAGATCGATCTTCTCCGGGATTTGCCTGACAAGCTCCAGGGCATTTTCGGGGTGTTCCGCGACATGAACCCTGTATCCAAGCCCCTTCAGGAGATCGGTTGTCATGATTCGCACCATTTCGTTGTCTTCAACCAGCAGGATTGTCTCGCTGCCGGCATGATCCGAGCCTAAGTATTCAACGACGCCATTGGCCTCGCACGGCTGTTCTTTCACCAGCGGAAAATAAATCTTGAAAGTCGTACCTCTGCCAAGCTTGCTGACTGCCGCAATATAACCGTTATGCTGCTTGACGACGCCGTACACATTAGCCAGACCAAGACCGGTACCATGACCAACCTGTTTGGTGGTATAAAACGGCTCAAAGATATGCCGCAGGGTCTCATCACTCATGCCACAACCGGTATCCTTGAATGCCAGCAGAATAAATTCTCCAGCCCTCATGCCGGGATGCAGTCGAGCATATTCATCGTCAATCAGGACCTGTCCGCTTTCTATGATGATCTTGCCGGTCTCGCAAATAGCGTCCTGGGCATTGATGGCAAGATTGAGAAGGACCTGTTCGAGCTTGGAACAGTCGGCACGAATGATGGCAGCTTGCGAAGAAAGCTGCAGATTGATGTCGATGCTTTCGCGCACTGTTCGTCGCATGATGGAGTAAAATGATTTTATGGTGTCGTTCAGGTCGATGACCTGCATCTGCATGACCTGCTTGCGTCCAAAGCTTAGCAGTTGCTGGGTCAGATCACGCGCCTTATGGGAAGCGCTGATGATCCCTTCAATCTTGGGAATGAGTTTTTCATCGTCGGACAGGGCTCGTTTGAGTATTTCGGCGTAGATGATGATCGGAGTCAACAGGTTATTGAAATCATGGGCAACTCCACCGGCCAGCTGTCCTACCGCCTCCATCTTCTGCGACTGGTTCAAGCGAAGCTCTAGTTCATTTCGCTCTGCCTCGTTTCTGCTCCGCTCGATTGCAATACCGGCAAAGACAGAGGCTTGCTCGATCAGACGAATCTCTTCTTCGCCAGGGATCGCCGGTTGGCGCTGGTAGATCGCAAAGGTGCCCAGCAACTGTCCGGTGGAGGAAAAGATCGGTTCTGACCAGCACGACCGGAGTCCAGCCACCCGCGCCGGCAAGAAGCCATCCCAGAAAGGATGGTTGGCAATATCCTCCACTACTACCCGTTCCTTTCTAAACGCCGCCGTTCCGCAGGAACCAACCCCCTCTCCGATACGTGTGCGGTTGACCGCGCTGTTGTAAAAGTCAGGTAGACTTGGTGCAGCTCCGGTCAGCAGGCGCAGACCTTTCTCGTCAGTCAGCAGGATCGAGCACAAAGAACCAGGCAGTTCTTGTTCGATGGAAACGGTAATGAAAGTAAGCAACTGCGAGAGCGCCTCACCACGGGCAATCCGCTCCAGAATCTCGGAACGGACATGCTCACGCAACTCGGCTTTTTTGAGTTCATTGATGTCCTTGACGATATGCACCGCATTAATGATGCTTCCGTCTGCTGATAAGACCGGATCAACCGAGATTTCAAACCACCTGTCGGCGATGAACATCTGCATCGAAGCCCGTTTTCTTGATGCCAGCATCCGTTCAAACGGGCAGTCCGGATGCGGTTTCATATCGTCGTGAGCCGCTACGCAACATCTTATTCCGACAACCTTGCGGGGTAATTTGCCGAATACCCTCTGAGTGGCCTTGTTGGCGCGGACGATCTTTCGCTCCAGATCCAGCACCCAGATCGCATCATCAACTGCATCAAAGGTGTACTGCCATTCCTTGACCACAGCCATGACCCGGTCGGTTTTGACAATCAGATCTTCCTTTTGCGTTGCAAGCTTCAGTGAGGATGACTCCAGATGTCGCAGTTGACGAATAAAAAGCAGTGAGAGTAGCACGACAAGTGAAAATAGCATGGCGGCAATGGCACCCTGCTTGTAGAGAGTGCCCAGCCAGGGGGCAACGATCTCGGACTTGTCAAAAGAGATTATGGAAACAACCGGCAGATTGGATAATTTACGATAGGAGACAATACGCGCAGAGAGATCGATGGGAGAAGTAACTGTATGAAAGGTATCTGAATCCGTTTGGAGCAAATATTTTTTAAAAACAAGAGCTTGTTTAAAGTCAGCAAGAAATGCCTTTTCAGAAAATGGTTCAGCGACAAGCACATCGCCGGTGACTGTTGAGAGAAGGATGCGGCCTTTCTTACCCACATCAATGGTTTTATAGAATTTGACGAAATACCCGGTGTCGAATCCCGCGCCTATCAGGCCGATGAACCGGCCATTTGCATCTCTCAGCGGGCGTGAAAAGGAGAAGCGCCATGCACCGTCAACCCGGCTTTTATATGGTTTTGATATGAATAAACCCGAAGACGGATTATCCCTGTGGTGGATAAAAAAATCGCGGTCAGCCAGATCGATGCTCTTCATGCGAAATGCATGAGAATGGGTGATGCTCGTTCCGTGTTGATCAACAATGAACAGGGAATATATGTAGGGATTGGCTTTAAGACTAGTGCTGAGCAGATTGTAGAACTGCTGCCCCTGGGTAAAGGGGAGGCTCCCGTTCTCTTCGATCTCTAATATCAACTGCTTCAGGGTTTGGTCTGTTTCGGCAAAGACCCGTTCGGCGTGTTCCTTGAGAGCACTGGCATAACTGGCGGAACGCTTTTCAGCATCGGTGATGACCGACCGGTATTCGCGCACGCTGTTCCAGCAGAACAGAGCGACCAGCACCAGCAGCACGACCGCTACGGCGAAAACGAATCTAAGTCTGATTTGATGGTAATAGTCTGACGACATGGCAGCCCCAAGCGACTCATTAACTACAAAAAAACTGTTCGAAAGTTAACACATGCGGATGCAAAAGCAAACAAGGGAATGGTTGATGCAATCTGCGGCGCTGAACCTGTTTTCAGAACCAAATAACTATACCAGAGGATAAACTATGCAGCGCAATGCCTTGTCTTTGCTAACCAATTTATCCGAGCACCTTCTTGACGACAGCAATCAGCTGTTCCGGCTTGAAGGGCTTGATAATCCATCCGGTGGCACCGGCTGCCTTGCCCTCCATTTTTCGTGAATCCTGGGACTCGGTGGTCAGCATAACGATCGGGATCAGCCTGTTGAGAGAGCCTCCCCGTACCCCCTTGATCAGGCCGATACCATCCAGGTTGGGCATATTGAGATCGGTGATCAGCATGTCGACTTTCTGGGTGGTGAGCTTGGTGAGGGCATCCTTGCCATCTACTGCCTCAAGCACGTCATAACCGCTTTGTTTGAGTGTAAAAGCTACCATCTGGCGCACACTGGCCGAATCGTCGGCCGTCATAATAATTTTGGGCATTTTTAGTAATTCTCCTTATTCTGTTCATGTATCAAGGCATTGCTGTTTTTTTGTATCAGGGCGTCAGAATAGTTCCACGTTGTCGCCAAATTCCGAGTTACAGCCCGGTTCATCGATAATCAGGGGCGACAGGACGCAGACCTCGTCTTGACCGTTACGCTTGCGGGCGATAGCCTCGTGAATACGTCGCTCGCTCTGCATGGTATAGTGGGCCGTCATGTGCCGCAGATTTTCATGAAACTCGTTGGTGGCCGGCACCCGTGCTCGCGCCTGTGCCACGATCTCCTCCAGAGCTTCTGTTACCTGTCTGGTAAGTCCCGCAACCGTTTCATGGACCGTAATGCTTGATGTGGCCTGACTGATCTCTCCGTTCAATCCTTCCACGCCAGCCACCAGTTCGCCGAGGAGTCTGATGATGACTACGTTCATTCGCTCCAAGGAAGAGACTATTTCCTCCACCTTACCCTCCATTCCCACCACCCGTTCACCAAGCAGGCTTAACTTGGCCTCCGCCGTCCTGAACAAGTCTTCAGTTACTGCATTGACGCCGGACAATGTGTGCAGTAAAGCATCCGCCTGAGGAATTGCCTCCAGAGAGAGGCTCTTGATGGCCTCGGCCAGGACTCCGAGTGCTACTCCATGTTTGCCGGTATGGGCAGCCTTGATCTGTGCATTCAGTGCGATCAGATCAATATCAGCACTGATCTCCTCGATACTGCCGACAAAACTGGTCATCTCGGAAATGCTGTCAGCCACCTTGCGCAGGGTCGTGAAGAACATACGGTCCGTTTCGGCACATTTGCTCAGCACCGCCCCGACACTGGATAAGACTGTCCTCAGATCAACGACAAATGAGCTTCCCGAGTCACTCTCAGTTCCTGTGGCAGCCATAACCTCCGTGGAGAGGAGCGACTGCCTGTTCCCGATGTCGCGCAAATTGGCAATGATGGAGACAACAGAGCCGAGCAGTTCATCGGTGGCATTGCGAACTTGTGCAACCTGCAGTTCACAGACATCACCTATTTGGGACACCAGGATGGGGACGCGCGCGTTTTCACTGTCTATCTCCGGGATAGCATCGACATCGCCAACGAGTCGCTCCAGTGCCTCGGTAACATGTTCCATCTGCTGCCGCATCATGTCGTGAATCTGCATGGACGAAACCACTTCGCTGAGAGAAGAGGAGACCTCGTTGGAAACATGGCCGGCCAGTTCTCCGCAAAGGGAGCAACGCTTATCCAGATCGGTCAACCCCTCAAAGCTCATCAGCGCCACACTGAGCATGGCTCTGACCTCGGCGTCCTGCTGCAGCTTGCTGTTTTTTCCACCCTGCAGGTTCTGCTCGATCAAGCGCTCTAGAAGTTTTCGCTGCACCTGGATACTGTCGGTCTTCTCACGTACCATATGAGAAAGCTTATCCACATCCGCGGCAAGGGTAGTGAACCCATTCCCCAGGTCGCCTAACCGTGCACTCTCGATCTTCGTGGAAATACCCAGCATCCGCAGCGTCTTATCCATCTTATGGAAAGCCGCTAGTGGTAGCGAGACCGTTTCAAGAAGCTCCAGGACTCTTCCCAGGGAGTTACTGCTCTCAATGTTCTGTTCTCGTGAAGCCTCCAGATATTCACCCATCTCGTCGGTCATCCGCCGCAGTGCAGCAACCAGGTCATGGTAATCATCATCACTGACCAACTCCACAAGCTGGTTGGCCAGCCTGGAGATCTCCCGTGACTCGGCATAAAACCCCTGTAGACGGCCACCGATCTGAAGGAACTCGTCCTCGGTAGT